>Ga0067045_1031358_pt1 | contig 12513 bp, 10 predicted proteins | sample TerdegcTABiofilm_FD_59184 | JGI IMG/M metagenome (GOLD analysis project Ga0067045, IMG submission 59184) | Combined Assembly of (Gp0054472, Gp0054536) Wastewater bioreactor microbial communities from Singapore -Terephthalate degrading...
CGGAGATGACGGACATATCTTTGTCACGCAAGCCGAGCTTTTTGAGCTTTGCGATGGCCTCGGCGACCTGATCCAGTTGATCTTCGTGAAATATTGCCAGGTGAAATGTATCTTCCATAGGTTTACCCTTCCTTATCGCCTATCAGTCCAGCTCTGTAACGGAGGGAACTTCGCTCTTCCCTACCTTGCGGAGGGTGTGGGCGTGCTGGCCTTCCTGAACCTCCCAGACCGGCACCAGGGGGATGAGCCTGGAAACGACCATGTACAGGAAGATAAACAGGCAGAACGTTCCCAGAACAATGCTGATCTCTGTCAGGCGGGGGGTGTATTGACCCCAATTGAACGGGAAACGCTGGTATCCCAATGTGAGCGGGATGATGGTATATCGTTCGGCAAACATGCCGACATTAATCAAGAGGGTGATGACAAACATGGCAGTGGGGTTCGAGCGGATCTTCTTGTTCCACAAAGTCAGCCAAGGGATAGCGACATTGCAGATGAGCATGGTATACCAGATCCATGCGGCTGGGCCAGTGGCGTGGTGCATGAGTAGGTCGCGAACTACCTTGTAACCCCCGTACCAGTGCAGCAGATACTCGTTGAAGAAGAAATAAGCCCAGGACATGGAAAAGACCAGGACAAGCTTGCCGAGGGCGTTGAAGTGCTCTGGGCGGATGAAATATTTCATATTCTTCATGGTGGAACGCAACACGAAGAGGATGGTGATGACTGCCGATACGCCGGAGAGGATTGCTCCAACGATGAAATAGGGCCCGAAGATGGTGGAGCTCCAACCTGCAACCTGGGTGGCCGCAAAATCCCACGATACGATCGTATGAACAGAGAACATCACTGGGATGATGGCGAATGCAAAAATACCGATGGCCTTTCTGAGCCTCAGCCATTCGGCTTCGGTGCCGCGCCATCCCAGCGAAAGGACCATGTAGAAGTAATGCCGCCAACCTTCGGTTCGATCACGCGCCATGGCGAGGTCGGGGATCAACGGCAGATAGAGATAGATCGTACTGCTGAGGAGATAGGTAGTGATCGCCAGAAAGTCCCACACCAGTGCAGAACGGAAGTTGGGCCAAAGCCAACGGGCGTTCGGGTATGGCATCATCCAATAGAACACCCAGACGCGTCCCAGGTGGATCAGAGGGTAGAGCGCGCCGGCGGCCAGGCCAAAGGTGGTCATTAATTCAGCTGCACGGGTAAAAGGGCGGCGGAACTCGGCCTTGAAGACCCGCAGGATAGCAGATACGAAGGTGCCGGCGTGACTGATACCAATCCAGAATACAAAGGTGACGATGAAAATACCCCAATAGATGGGGGGACGGACACCGGCCAGCCCAATGCCATTGAGAATCATGTTCCCCCAGGCGCCAAAGAGCAAAAGGGCGACCAGGAGGCCCAAAATGCCCACCGTTATCCAGTAACGGGGGGTGGTGGTTTGCATGGCTTCAAGCACCATGCGGTTCATTTCCTCGCGCGGGCGCGGGTCAAACATGAGATGTTGACGAGGATCTTCCTCTTTTTCATATCGGGCAATTTGCATGTCGGTCAGTGATTGGGCGTCAGCCGCCATAATATCCACCTCCCTTAAGGTAAGTTACACGAGGTTCAGTGCCTAACTCTGGCAGGAGTTGGTAGCGTCGCTCACTGCGGGCGATCTGGCTAACCTGGCTTTCGGAATCGCTCATATCACCAAACACGATTGCGTCGGCCGGGCAGGCCTGCGCGCAGGCCGGAACGATCTCTCCATCTTTGACGGGGCGGCCTTCCGCGCGGGCTTTCTCTTGCCCCTTGTGGATCCTCTGGACACAAAAGGTGCATTTTTCCATCACACCCCGCCGCCGTACGGTGACATCCGGGTTGAGGTAGAAGTCCATGGGGGTAGGAAATTCGTGGTCAAAAAAGTTGAAGGTTCGGGCAGTGTAGGGACAGTTGTTGCCGCAATAACGGGTTCCAACGCAGCGATTGTAGACCTGGAGGTTAATTTGCTCTGCCTCGCTGTGGACGGTGGCAAACACCGGGCAGACTGGTTCACAAGGGGCATGACCGCATTGCTGACACATGGTGGGTGTGAACTCAGGTTTTACTTCTGGATATTCGCCATGCCACAAACGCTGGACGCGGATCCAGTGCATCCCCCGCCCATAACCGGCTTCTTCCTCGCCGGTCCAGGGAATATTATTTTCCATTGCACAGGCCGTTACGCAGGCCATACAACCCGTACAACGATCTGTATCAATGACCATCCCCCATTTGCCAGTATTTTCAGTATTTGCCATGACACACACTCCTGAGTAGCTCGATAACACTAATGTTGGCTTCCATAGACGCCTTCTCGGCTTTCGAAGCGGGCGAGTTTTCGAGAGCGGCCAGTTGGGGTGACGGAGACAATTGTGTCGCCGAAGGCCAAATCACCCGCCTCGTTGAATTGCACGTTCAAAACCTGGAGGGGGTTACAACCCCGTTCTTCGGCCCAGCGGCCCAAAGCGGTATGTCCCTGCCCAAACGGGATCGCGACCGTATCAGGGCGGATCGCTGGGTAGAGATAAACGCTGGCCTCAATTTCGCCAGCTGGGGAGCTGATCTTGACGACATCGTCGTCTTTAACTCCCAGTTTACGGGCGGTGTCGGGATGGATTTCCACCCAGGAGTTCCACATCACGGTCGTCATAGGATCGGGGGTTTCTTGCAGCCAGGGACGATTAGCACCGCTGCCATCCCCAAACAAGGTTGGATAGGTGACGAAGAAATACTGACCTTCCTGTAATTCTGCTACATTTGCGGCTGACGCAGGCGGGGTAGAAGAGCCATTTGGTTTTTCCAGACCTTCGGTCGGCGTCCACCAGCCACCGTATTGAAGCCATTTGGACCAGAAGGTGAGGATATCGGGAGCAGTGTAAAACCCATTGTTTTGCTGCAAGAGGGGAAGGAGTTTTTGCTGGAGAAAATCGACCTCGTCCTGATAAGGAACTTTGCCGCTTTCCTTGAGAGCAGTCAGCAACACGTCGGCGGTGGCGTGAGTGTCATAGAGCGGAACAACAACAGGTTGGCTAGCCGAATAGGTGGGGCGATCTGCGCCTGCCAGGACGTGCTGGTACCCCCAAGATTCCAGCGGGGTGTGATCTGGAAGGATGTAGTCGCTCTGCAGGGCGGTCTCGTCGGGGAATGAGGCAAAGGAAATGACGAGAGATACGTTTTTCAGAGCCTCCTGAAATCCCAGGGCTGAGGGGAGGTCGAATACCGGGTTGACGCCATGAATGAAGAGCGCTTTTATCTCTCCCCGGCTCATTCTACTCACAAGCGCTTGAATTTCAGAAAAGTTGCTTGCAACGGAGGTAGATGGTATAAGGAAAAGTCCGCCTTTTTTACCAAGGTTCTCCACCATTCCGTTAAGAGCCAGAATAGCTTGCGTGGCGGCCAGACCATTGGCATGGCTGGCAAGCTGGCCGCCTGGAATGGCCAGAGGATGATCGGCGGAGGCGAATCCGTGAGCGATTTCTTGAAGCTTCTTGAGGGAAATATCGGCTGTATTGGCAACCTGTGCGACATCCAGCTCAGAATGGTCAGAAGCCCCCTCGATGCCCTTGATCTCTGCCACCAGCTTGGTGAGCGCCGCGATGACCAGGCCTTCAGATCCTGGTTTGATGGGGATCCATTCATCGGCATTCGCTGAGGTAAGCGACTGGCGGGGCTCAAAGGAGACAAGATAACCACGCCTGCCGGGGATACCCTGGCGCAGACTGCCATAAGCGCGGCTATAACGGACGGGAGAGAGCCAGGTTTCAAGGAAATTTGCGCCAAAGCTGAGCACATAGTCGGCGTTTGCCAGATCAAAAAATGGCAGGCTATCTTTATGAAAGATGTTGTTGACGGCTTGAAGGAGAGTTGTCCGGCCTTCGAACATCCCCAAGGCGCTATAGCGGAGTGGCGGCGGCGACCCGAGGGTCTGGGTGATCTCTGCCACTAAGTCATAGAGGTGATCGGGGGTCAGCCCCATCAAAAACGCGACTCCGGATGGCTCGTTTTTCAGAAGTGCAGAAGTTATAATCGGTATTGCTGTCTCCCAATCGATCTTTTCGAACGAACTCGAACCTCTGGAAGCCTGTTTAAGGGGACCCTGAACTCGATCTGGGTTATAAAGACCCTGGACTGCTGTGAGTCCCCTCGAGCAAACCTTGCCATAATTTACCGGAAAGTCTGGATTGCCCTCCACTTTAATGGCGCGGCCTTCTTGGGTGCGGACAATCAACCCGCAACCTGCCGGACATTCCCGGCAGCCAGTGGCGAAGTAAGTGCTCGTGCCTGTTTGATTATATTCAGGCATATCGGGGTAGGGTTTTCGCACTACGAAACGGGAGGCCGGGCCGCAGCCAGTCAACGCGGCCAGAGCAGCAGAGCTTACCCCGGTTATCTTTAGAAAATCTCGTCTAGAGATTTTTTGGCTCATAGAGTCTTGTCCTTTCTGGTTCGGGGGAAATCAATAATGACAAATCGAACAGTCGGATAAGCGAGTGAAATTTTCGGGAGCCATTTTTTGGTGGCAATTTAAGCACCAGCCCATGTTCTGCCCTTTTTGCGGTTCTGCAACAGTCATGGCGGCAAGATTACCATGACAGCTTTCGCAGTTGAGACCGGCGGCAATATGGGGGGCATGGTTGAAGTGGACAAAATCTGGTTGAATGGCAACCGGAACCCACGGGATTGGCTCGCGGCGAGAAACAAACCCGGCAAGTTTTTCCAATTCTGGGGATTGTTTTTTAATCTGCTGGTGACAGCCCCAGCATTTGGACTGGCTGGGTAACCCCGCCACCGGCCCCGATACGGCGCCTGGATGGCAATAGAGACACTGAGCGCCGAGGCCGACATGGACGTTATGGGGGAACTGGATGGGTTGCTCCGGCGGCAACTGGGTGAAATAGATGCCTCCGGCAGCGCCACCAAGGATGATCAAAAATACCACCGCGAACCCAATGCGAAAAACTGGACGCTGCCACAATGCTTTTGGATTTTTCATAAATGCTCTCCGTCCTTTCTTCCTGGTAGGGTTATTTTCGACTTCGAATTACCCAAACCAGCAGCAGAATGATGCCCACCAGGGCTGCAGCTACGAGGATGTTGAAACCGAGACCAGCCGCCATGACGCTGAGGGCGGTCAGGAGACTTGTGAAAAACGAAGTAGCCGGTCCACCAGGCTGTTGTGGTGAGGTTGCCGGTCTTTCGGGCATCACGGGCGCCGGCGGCGAAGCTTTCTGACTAGCAGGCAGAGATTGGGCATATTTCAATACGTCCCTGCCATCCTGGGGCGTCCAGCCGAGGTTGTAGCCGATGACCATCTCAGTACCGGGGGTGCCAAAACGGCTTTTATGCAAAAAGCGCCAAGGGTCCTGGTTTGCAAGCGTTCCGAGGGTGGCGTCCATCCCTTCGAATCGGAATTTGATACCGGCGCCGTCCATGCCGTGACAGGAGGCGCATTGTTCTTCGTATAATTTTTGCCCGTTTTCCAAATTGCCGTTGAGAGTCTTCAAAGTTGTAAGATCAATGAATTTGTTGTCGTCAATCAAGCCGGTGGTGATAAACTTTGCAAGAGCGTTGAGATCGGCTTTCGAGAGGTAAGGAGAAAAATCGTGAGAAGGGTCGCGGCTGCCATCTAGCTGGCGAATGATTTCTTCCGGTTTCTTGGATTGTCCAGCCTGGTAAATACCTGGGAAGCCTGTATAATTGCTCCCAGCTCGGTATGCGCCGTCTTTGCCCTGGTAATCCCAGCCGTGACAAGTAACGCATCTCCAGGTATCAGGTCCACTGCGGGTATTCGTGGATTGACGAGACCACAGTGGCATATCCCCCTTCGGGGGCTGCTTTGAGAGTGCTGCCCACCAGTTGTCAAACAAGGCGGCGCCGCGCGGAATTTCATCGTCTGCGTTTTGTGCGAGCGCCAGGGAAGGTTGGGCGATTGTCCAAAAACTTCCAGCCAGGAGGATCACATAAATTGGGAAGAACCATGCCAGCTTGATTCGTTTCATCGCCAATCTCCTTATGTTCAGCTTTGCGGATATACCCATTCGCAAAAATTGCATTTCCACCTGAATTGCAAAGGAGTAAATGGATCATTAATATCTCGTTAAACCTCAACCATGATACTGGATTTTCAAGTAAATGTCAAAATAATTGAGTGGGGAATTCTTATTAGCAAGAAAAAGTTAGTGAATATATTCGCTAATTAGACTTAAAATGAACTTTTTTACGATTAAAACCGGTTCTGAACTTGAAAGGGAAAGGTGATATGGGCGACGAAATCATTGAAGTGGATATCGAAGCTCTTGTATATGGCGGCGATGGGTTGGGGCGTCTCCAGGATGGAAGGGCAGTGTTCATTCCCTTTTGCTTGCCTGGTGAGCGGGTGCGCGCCAGAGTGCTGGAAAACAAACGAGGCCATGTGAAAGCGGAATTGTTGGAGGCGCTTTCAGCCTCGCCGACCCGCATCCGGCCGCGCTGCAAGCACTTTGGCGTTTGCGGGGGCTGCCACTACCAACATATAGAATACTCCGAGCAGCTTGAGTTCAAACGGCAGATCCTGGTTGACCAATTGCAGCGGATTGGCGGCATCGCTCAGCCTCCGGTGGAACCGGTCTTCCCATCTCCATCCCCCTGGAATTACCGGAACACGGTACAGTTGCATCTCTTACGGGATGGGAAGCTAGGTTTTCAAAAAGTGGGATCGCATGAGGTGATCCCGATTGAAGAGTGTCATTTGCCAGAGGCTGTTCTGTGTGAGCTTTGGAAGAGCCTGTCCATTGATCCAGAGGCGAACATCCGGCGAGTTGATTTGAGGGCGGGGGAAAATGAAGATGTGCTGCTGGTGTTGGAGAGCGATGTGGTTTACCCCGAGGAGTTCGAAGCGGATTTGCCGATTTCGGTGGTGCATTTGGGGCCGCAGGGACCTTTCGTACTGGCTGGCGATGATCATGTGGTGTTCCGAGTTTTAGGGCGGAATTTTAGAGCGTCAGCTGGTTCATTCTTTCAGGTTAACACCCGGCAAGCCGAAGCCATGGTAGAAACCTTGATTACGGCGCTACACCTTTCAGAGGCTATGACCCTTTTTGATATCTACTGTGGGGTGGGTTTGTTTAGCGCGTTTCTTGCGCCCAGAGTGAGAAAGTGCATAGGGATCGAGGTCTCGCCCAGCGCTTGCGAAGATTTTGCGGCCAACCTGGATTCATTCGAGAACGTCGAACTTTACATGGGCAAGGCGGAGCGCGTCCTGCCGGCTTTACGGCAGCGGGCGGAGGTGGTGGTGCTTGATCCCCCACGCGCTGGCTTGACGGTGGAGGTGGTTGACTTCCTATGCGAGACCCGACCCGAACAGGTAGCTTATATCTCTTGCGACCCGGCTACCCTGGCGAGGGATTTAAAGAAATTGATTGCAGGCGGGTTCACCCTGAGATGCGTGAAGCCTTTTGATCTTTTCCCCCAGACTTACCATCTTGAGAGCGTAACTCTGCTCCTGGGGGGGACAAATTGATAGAAGTGATTTGCAGGGGGAAATGCGATGTTAATTGACTTAAGTATCCAAGTAACCGTTGCGATCGGTAGGATGCAACCCATAAGGAACTTATGTCAATTTTGCGGGCATGATTGGTTTACCCTCCCTGGTTGTTGCAGAGGTGATAACACGAAGAGCTTAAAGATATTGGTTTGTTGTATTATGGGAAAAGGCGGCGGGTTTTGACTTCGGCTACGGCGTCGTGGCGGTATCGGAACAAACGAGCCGGACGGCCCTCGCCAGCGCGCTGGTGGGGGGTGGGTTCGATTATGTTGGCCTTGAGGATGCGGCGGCGAAAATTTCGCTTATCTAGTTTTTCGCCGAGAATAATCTCGTAGGTGGCCTGGAGTTCGCTGAGGCTGAAATTTTCAGGCAACAGCTCAAACCCAACGGCAGTATATTCCAGCTTGTAGCGAAGCCGCCGGAGTGCGTACCCTAAGATTTCGGCGTGGTCACCGACCAATAGGGGTGGCGTATCGATGGGAAACCATCTGGCCTGCTTCGGTCTTTCCTGGCGGGCGGTTGTAATGGCAATTTGGGGGACGAGCGCAAAGTAAACGACGGAAATGATCCCTCTTTCCGGGCTGCTATAGGTATACAACTGTTCAAGGTACGATTCGTGCTGGTTTGTGTATGTGGAGAGGCATTCGCTTGCGATGCACTCTAAAGATGGGCAGCCGATTACGGGCATGCCAGGAATAGTCCAGCGCGTGCCAGGATCAGCATGGTCTTCTGGAACAAAAAGGACCTGTAATTTTTTTTCTTGCAGGCTGAAGACGACAACGCGTACTTCAACTGGTGAATCATGGTTTTCTTGACGATCATGGGGATGTTGTTCTTCCATGTCTATGGCCCTTTAAATGATTATAGCTGGATTGCGCTAAATTTCAAACGCACTATAATAAAACCGTACCGTTGTGTGATTAAAAATAGCACCCAGGAAGACGAGGGCCTATGAAAAAGGGAAAAATTACAATCATCCTGGCGATTCTTGTCTTGTTTATCAGCATGGCGTGTGGCCTTCCGTTCGTTGAAACCTCGACGGAAGCGCTACCTGGTCCCGACATGACGATGACGGCGCTGTTCGCCTCTGGAATTTTTGGGTCGCTAACGCCACAGCCCGTGGAAAAATCCGCAGACACTGAGACACCCTTGCCAACTTTAACGATGACTGTCACGCCGGAGCCCTCGACAGCGACTTCAACAGAGACAGTCATGCCGACTTTTACTTCAATGCCAACGACGGCGCTACCCGCCACGGCTGCGCCTGCCCGGCCTGGACCTGTTGTGGTGGCTTATTTTATCGACCGGCCGCTGATTGTGGATGGCAATTGGGATGATTTTAAACCGGTTGAATATGGCGCCAGCCATGTTACCTATGGGAGGGCGTACTGGAAGGATGCTAATGATCTGAGCAGTTCCTTCCGGATACAATGGGATAACCAGTTTCTTTATGTAGCCGCACGCGTAATTGATGATATTTATGTGCAAAATTCAAAGGGGCAGTATCTTTACCTGGGAGACAGCCTGGAAATCCTGATGGACACGGATCTCCATGGAGATTTTTATACCAACCAGTTGACAGGGGACGATTTTCAACTTGGGATCTCCCCGGGGCTTTATGGCATTGGCGGTGTAAAAGAGGCGTACTTATGGTTCCCCAGGAGCGTGCAAGGGACGCGCAGCCAGGTGGTGATCGCCTCGACCAGCATTCCGGGTGGTTACCAGGTGGAAGCAGCGATCCCCTGGGGGGTCTTTAATCTCGTTCCGGCGGAGGGAGATCATTACGGTTTTGCATTTTCGGTTTCAGACAACGACAAGACAGGGACCAGTGTGCAACAGAGCATGGTCTCGAATGACGCCAATCGCCACCTGACGATGCCTATGACGTGGGGTGAATTGGTGTTGATCAAATAGAACTCGGTTTTTCGGGAGATGCCAGCGCGTACCATCATCCACATTGACCTCGATGCTTTTTTTTGCGCGGTCGAAGAATTGAGGGATTCTTCATTACGAGGAAAACCTTTTGCCGTGGGCGGTAAACCTGAAGAACGAGGGGTAGTGGCTTCGTGTTCGTATGCAGCACGGCGGTGTGGGGTTCATTCGGCGATGCCGACTGCGCGGGCGGTTCGGCTATGCAAGGATTTGATCCTGGTGTCGCCGCACCGGCAAGCCTACCAGCAGGCGTCAGAAAATGTGATGTCGATTCTGCGGACAGTGACGCCGCTGGTTGAGCAGATCTCGATAGATGAGGCTTTTCTGGATGTAAGTGATTTGCAGGAAGATCCTGGTGAGACTGCCCGCGCACTGCAAGCTCGCGTCTATCAGGAAACAGGGTTGCCGTGTTCGCTTGGGGTGGCCGTCAACAAACTGGTTGCGAAAATTGCGACCGATGTTGGGAAAGCCGGGCACCATGGCGATGCGCCCCCCAACGCAATCACGATCGTGCCGCCGGGGTCTGAACGGGAATTTTTATCGCCCCTGGCGGTGCAAATGTTGTGGGGGGTGGGACCGAAGACCGCCGAACGCTTAAGGAACAAAAGGGTGTACACGATCGGGCAACTGGCGGATTTGCCTGAAAAGGTTTTGCTGCAGGAATTTGGCAGGAATGGATTTGACATTGCACAGCGGGCGCGTGGATTGGATGACCGGCCAGTGCTGATTGAACACGAGATTAAGTCGATTAGCCAGGAGATAACGTTTCAGAAGGATCTCTCCGACGAAAAGCGGCTGCGGAAAACGATCCAGGATCTAGCCGAGCAGGTGGGTCGCCGCCTGCGACAGCACGGTTTTGTAGCTGGCACAATCCGGTTAAAAGTGCGCTGGCCGGATTTTACAACTTTCTCGCGACAGTTCACGCTTGCTCAGGCTACCGATCAAGACAGCGTGCTAGAAGGCGTAGCGCAAACCCTTTTTTCCCAGGTCTGGAAAGCTGGGAGGGCGGTACGGCTACTGGGTGTTGGAGCGAGCAACCTGAAACAAGGTATCTACCAATTGAGTTTGTGGGACACACCCGATGAAAAAATGGATAAGTTGATGAAAGTGATGGAGGAGCTTCGCGAGAGGTTCGGTGATAACGTGATTCAAAGAGGCGGCCAGTTGGTAAGGAAACATTAAACAATATGGAAACGAAACAAGGAAGCCTCGTGAAAATTCAGCGCGACCTGGCGAGCAAGCTGATCGATGGGATTGGGACAGTCGTTATCTTGCTGCTGCTTTTTGGGTTGCTGATTTTCCTTCAAAAACCGGTAGACCAAGTGATTGGAAGGCCGGGGTTGCTGGCTTATGCAATTGTCATCCTGGCGGTTTCGATATTCTGCCTAGGGCGTTCAGTGCACGCTCGTTTATCGGGCGTTCGGCAGGCATGGCACGGGATGATCGGTGGATTGCTGGCCTGGCTGGTCATTTGGTTTACGATCGAGTTAGGCGGGCAGACAGTGTCGGGACTCTCGGCAACACTGGGCTTTCTGATGACCGTGCTGATCACGGCGACGTTGTGGCGACAGGTACTGCCGGTGGGGGTGCGGTTCTTCTCCTTCACTTTTCTGCTGAATTGGTTTGCCTGGCTGTTGACGCTGGGGGTGCGGGTGTGGTTTGTGCGACTGGTTTACCTGGGGGAGATCTTTCGGGTGATGGGGTATCTTTGCCTGGTCGGGGCGGTGATCACGATGGGGTGGATGCTTTACTACTCCGAGCGGCGGATGCAGCGCCTGTGGTTTGGGCTATGGACGTGGTTTTTTTGCCTGTTGATGGTGATGGTGTTTTGGGGTAATCTATTCTACAACTTCGCATAGCCATATTTTTGTGCCTTTCAAAACAAGCGACAAGGACAAAACACTTGACGGTTGAATACAGGTGCTGGTATCATTTCCGGCGCGCCACCGTAGCTCAGCTGGTAGAGCAGACGATTCGTAATCGTCCGGTCGAGGGTTCGAATCCCTCCGGTGGCTTTTGAGTATATGGGGGTATCTATGTACTCTATTCTTGCAATCTTTTAATTTTGGCACATCAACGTTCTTAAAACTTGTTCTCCAAATTGGGTTTCAGAATTATAATTGTGAACGTTAGAACAATAATCATTGTCATGAGGTGAACTATTGGTAAATTGTCATTTTGCTTGATTTTCTAATATTCTTGCTTGATAATTGGCCTTAAACATTTCTATCTATTTGTTGGAAAGGAGTATTTTATATGTGTGCAGATAGAGCCGCAGTTTCTCGCCGGCAATTTACCCCAATAAAGTTGAAGTTGAAATCGCCTGTTCCAAGTGATATTGAAATTGCCCAGGATTCGGATCTAAAGCCGATTACCCAAATCGCTGAAGAATTAGGGATTCTCCCAGAGGAATTGGAGCTATATGGTCCCTATAAGGCAAAAGTGAAACTTGAAGTGTTGGAGAGGCTGAAAGATATTCCGGACGGGAAATACATTGACGTTACTGCAATTACTCCCACGCCGTTGGGTGAGGGAAAGACCACCACAACTGTTGGGTTGAGCCAGGCATTAGGGGCGCATCTTGGTCATCGTGTAATTACCTGTATTCGCCAGCCAAGCCAGGGGCCGACGTTTGGTATTAAAGGTGGGGCAGCCGGTGGTGGTTTTAGCCAGGTTATCCCGATGGAAGATTTTAACCTGCATCTGACTGGTGATATCCATGCAATTACTGCCGCGAATAACTTATTGGCAGCTGCAATTGATGTGCGTATGTTGCATGAAAAAGGCGCGACAGATGAACAGATGTTTGATCGGATGTGCCCTCGTGATAAGTCTGGAAAACGCCATTTTGGACTTGGAATGCTGGGGCGGTTGAAACGATTGGGAATCGATAAGACGGATCCTGATGAATTGACCCCTGAGGAACGGAAGAAAATGTTCCGGTTGGATATTGATCCCGATACCATCACCTGGCGACGTGTTCTCGACACTAGCGACCGGATGTTGCGGGGCGTAACGATCGGTAC
>Ga0067045_1004194_pt1 | contig 12512 bp, 12 predicted proteins | sample TerdegcTABiofilm_FD_59184 | JGI IMG/M metagenome (GOLD analysis project Ga0067045, IMG submission 59184) | Combined Assembly of (Gp0054472, Gp0054536) Wastewater bioreactor microbial communities from Singapore -Terephthalate degrading...
CGCTCATCCTCTCGCGGTAACCCTGCTGGTCAACGTGGTCGCCCGCCTGCTGGTGTGGCGCATGACCTCCGTGAAGGCGGCAGGAGAATGATGACATTAGAACGCGGCTACCGGCGCCGACGGTGGCTCAACCGGCTGATGCTGGCGCTCTGTGGCGGTGCCGCGGGGCTAGCCATCATCGTGCTGGCACTTATTTTAGGCTACACGCTGGCTCACGGCATCTCGGCGCTCAGCCTGGATTTCCTCACCCAGGCCGCCAGACCGGTCGGTGAGGCGGGGGGCGGAATGCGTAACGAGATTATCGGCACCTTCATCCTGGTGCTGCTGGGGTCGGCATTGGCCCTGCCCGTCGGGCTGATGGCGGGCATCTTCCTGGCGGAGTTCGCCAGCCCGCGGGTAGCGGCGGCAGTGCAGTTCGCGGCGGATATACTGGCTGGCGTGCCCTCCATCGTGGTCGGCGTATTCGCCTACGCCATACTAGTGCGCCCCATGCACTCTTACTCCGCGCTCTCGGCGGGCGTGGCGCTAGCCATCATCATGATGCCCGTTGTCGCCCGCACCGCCGAGGAGTCGCTGCGCCTGGTGCCCATCTCCATGCGCGAGGCGGCGCTGGCCCTGGGCATCACGCGGTGGCGCTCGGTGGTGGGGGTGGTCGTACCCGGCGCCCTCACTGGCATCATCACCGGCATTATGCTGGCCATAGCCCGCATCGCCGGCGAGACCGCGCCGCTCATCTTTACAGCACTGGGCAACAACTTCAGCTTCCAGGGCATCCTCAAGCCCATCACGGCGTTGCCGCTACAGATTTACCGCTACGCCATGTCGCCCTACCCCGAACAGAACCAGCAGGCCTGGGCGGGGGCGTTTTTACTGATATTGCTGGTGCTCGGCATCAGCATACTGGTGCGCTGGATTAGCGGCAGGAAGCAGGTGTAACATGGAAGGAAAACAGAACATGGTCAAAGAGCAACGAGAAGACACGGGCGGATCCTGTGGATGGGAGAAAACGACGGACTATCGCGAGGGGGAGAAGGGCATACTGGAGGTCCAGGATGTAAGCGCCTGGTATAGCGGCACATTGGCCATCAAGCACATCTCCATGAGCATCCCGGCACAGGCCATCACCGCCATCATCGGCCCCTCCGGCTGCGGCAAGTCCACGTTCATCCGCTGTCTTAACCGCATGCACGAGGTCTCGCATGGAGGCCGTGTAGAGGGATGCATCCTGCTGGACGGCAGGGACATTTACGCCCGGGACATTGACCCCGTGGCCATCCGCCGGCGCATCGGCATGGTCTTCCAGAAACCTACCCCCTTCCCCACCATGTCCATCTTTGACAACGTGGCGGCGGGCCTGCGCCTGACACGCCTGTGGAGCCGCCGCTGGGAGCTGGAAGAGGTCGTGGAACGCAGCCTGCGCCAGGCGGCCCTCTGGGACGAGGTCAAGGACAAGCTTAACCAGTCGGGGGCTTCCCTCTCGGGCGGGCAGCAGCAACGCCTCTGCATCGCCCGGGCGCTGGCCGTGGAGCCGGAGATAATACTGCTGGACGAGCCGTGCAGCGCCCTTGACCCCGCGGCCACACTCAAGATAGAGGACCTGATGCGCAACCTGGCCGAGCATTACACCCTGGTCATCGTGACCCACAATATGCAGCAGGCGGCCAGGGTGTCCGACATGGCCGCCTTCTTCCTGGCGGACAGCGACCGTGCGGGGATGCTGGTGGAATGCGGCAAGACCTCCCAACTGTTCACCAACCCCAGGGACAAACGCACCGAGGACTATATTACCGGAAGGTTCGGATAGACCTGAAAGGAGTACCAACATGGAAATGCGGGCAAACTTTCACCGGAAGCTGAGGGAGATCCAGGACGATATTCTGGCGATGGGCAGCATGGCCTCAAAGGCCGTCCTCCGCTCCGTTGATGCCCTCAAGAACAGGGACATCGCCCTGGCGCACCAGATAATTACCGACGACCAGCAGATCAACGGCAAGCGCTTTGAGATTGAGGAAAAATGCATTGCGCTTATCGCCACCCAGCAGCCCCTGGCCAGCGACCTGCGCATCATCATCGCCATCCTGAACATCACCACGGAGATTGAACGCATCGGCGACTACGCCGTAGGCATAGCCAGAATCGTCATCATGGTCGGAGACGAGCCACCCCTGAAACCCCTGATCGATATCCCGCGGATGGCGGAACAAACGGTGGACATGCTACGCCGCAGCCTTGAAGCCTTTGTCAACCACGACGCCGAAGCCGCCAGAAAAATCAGCGTGGAAGACGATTTTGTGGACCAACTCTATGACCAGGTTTTCCGCGAGCTGCTTACCTTTATGGCCGAAGACCCCAGGACCATCACGCGGGCCACCCGCCTCATGTGGACCGCCCACAACCTGGAGCGCGCCGCCGACAGGGTTACCAACATCTGCGAGCGGGTGGTCTTCACTGTCACCGGCAAGATGGAGGAGATAGGCTCTTCCAAGTACTAGCAACCCCGATATATGCTGACATCCGGTTAGCAGGCGCTACCTACCAACCTTATCATCAAGAGAAGGAAAAGCTAATCGCCCCTATTGCCAATTCAGCGATTGGAAAGGTAATCATCAGAGCGCTGGGTGCGGCAATGGAAAGTAGATTCAGATACCGGTTCTTTCCTCCGATGAATATTCTGAAAGGCGTTGACAATCTGTCCTAGCGTGTTGTTTTAGAAGCAGGGTGCGGCACCGGATTCTTTACCATACCGACAGCCAAATTGGTTGTTCAGTCCGGGTTATTTAAATACTCAAATAAGAGAAACGGCGTATACAATTTCAAAAGTATTTAGTTAGTTAAGCCAACTACAATAATCCAGCTTCATGCCCACGGGAAGGTTATTGAAAAAACTCCCCCCGTAGGAATAGCTCTAGGTATCGTCCCTATCTAGTCTTTTGGGTACAAAATTCTACAAACAATTAGCTGAATTCTGCTTGATTTCTGCAAGCACTTGGTGGGCCTTGGGGGACAGTTCCCGAACTTCTATTTGAGAAGAAGGGGCTGATACCCGCGGTACAGCAGTTGCTCGTCTCCCATTAACAGTAATATACTGCTCTTATGGAAAAACTGCAATACAAATGCCCGGGTTGCGCAAAACGCTCGCCTACTAAACAAGGCATCTTAATGCATTTCTTCAGAGCCCTTGAAGGGCTCGGTGATAATCCTGTAGCTCATATCGAATGGGCTAGGAAAAATGGCGTCTCTCAGGAGCCAACACTGTTTGGCGGTGCCAAAGACTCTGAGGGTTTGCCATCTGGAGATTTGGCTTCCCTGAAACGTGTTCTCTATGAATATCTTGATACTTGAGCAAAGGATTCCGAAATGATGCCGTCACAGTTTCAGGAAATTCAGAATTCCCCGCGCATGTCAGAGCGCTATGTGCTAATACTCTTGACTTGTTTGTTGCAGACTTACTAAAACCGAGCTGAGCACAATATCAGCAGTTCAGGCTTCCCTTTGCAAAGCTGCTAGGATGTCTCTCTCTGAACGCATAGCTAAAAGCACCGTGTTTGCCACACGTCTCATTTCCTCATACAGATTCTTCTCTTCCGAAACAGAGTTACTCGCTCGACCCTCGTTCTCACCATTATTGCCGGTGGCGGCCTGACCTGTCGACGTAGGACGAGTTCTCTCAAAATGGAGCCATAAATGATAGCCGATATAGGCTTGATAGCGCCTCTCCAAACGCCTTGTTGCCACTTCCCCCAGCCTCGTAAGACAACGGTGTTTCTCCTTACTCAGCTCATCATTATCAACATTCACATAAAGCAGTAATTTGTTCTTATCTTGGTTTTCAGGGTCGGGCACCAGTTCATGCTTCCCTACATACGTTGCATCCCAGCTAGGATACATGTCGTCCCAGACTTTGCTATTCGGTTTGTCAGGTGGAACCTCTCTGAAAACCGGAATGACTTCGTAGTTGCCCCTCTGTACCGGTGCTTTACCTCGGTCTTTGTCTGGTGGCGGCGGTTCTATAACAATACAGGACGCCGAACTCTCCAGAAATGTACCGTCGGCTAACGTTAGCTTTGCTGTCAGGACCCCGCTCGTTTCGGCTGCGACATTTTCAGGCACTCTTATATATGCTTCAATTTCACCACGTTGGGGCCCGCGACGTGCTTCCAGAGAACATCCAGATATTGAACAACTCATCTCAAACCGCCCAGGGTTGTCAACACGGGAGAGTAAATCGTCTCTACAATCTGACCGGACAAGAACTCTGCTGGCTTTGCCACGTCGTAACCTAGCGGTTCCTCCTTTTGGCAAACTAATCTCTAGTTTTGAAGGTGGTTCCGTTCCCTCGTAAGGAGGTGGCGGTGGCACTATTTGGCATGGCCTCTGGCTAAGAAAATATATTCCACCGTCCATCTCTAAGGTGCACCTCAATTGACACCTAGCCCCGACGGCCGCACTCTCGGTGGCAGTAATCGTTATTCCCATCCTTCCTTCGTGCAACTGCCCCGCTCGCGCCACAACTAATTGGTCTCCTACAACCTCGAGTGTGAGTTTACCTTTGCGGCGATTCCTTGTAAGCAGCTCGTCAGGCCCGTCTGTAACCACATCAATCACTCGCTGGCTTCCGGCCTCCATAGTAAGCGTTTGGTTTTCTTCTGCAAATCTAAAATAGGTGGGTGGGTCCTTAGCTCGGTATTTTTTCTCGCCCTTCTTTTGTTGTCCTTCTCCCTCTCCTGTCTCCGTCCCGGCACCCTCGAAGGGTTTGGTCACCGAAATAAGTCTGTCCAGAAGTCTGCGGACTTCGCTTTCTCTCTCTTCGTCAACCGCAGCAAGCGTTCGGTTAACTCTTTCATTCTGGATTTGCTTGAGACGGTCATCGCTTTCTAGAGCCTTTTTTATACAATCTTCTATGAGTTCGAGGCGTTTTTCGCCACTCACAATCCCCGAACGGGTTGCCGGGAAAAGCCCCTTCTTCCGCTGGCGTGAGAGCTGGTCACAATCAACTTGGACCAGTAAGGAATCTGCCAGCAACGGATAGCGAGACTGCTTGATAAAAGATTTGTCCAAATACGCATGTCTCTGACCATTAAGAGTAATGACAATGGTTCTGCTCGAGCCTGGAGTTTTATCTGATTCAAGGTAGGATTCAATTCTTACGCCTTTGGTATCGGCCGCCTGGTCGCTTTCGGCCGGCACAGTATCCCCGGCTGTGGTTTCTTGTTCTCCGCGCCGCTTTTCCTTAAAGACCCAATACCTTATGCCCAAGAAACCATCATCACCAAGACCAGCCTGATATTCATTGCAATATTCGACTGAGGCTCCAACAAGCCGGCTACGGGCACCGCCCATATAACGACTAATTGAGAAGGACGAAGAGGCACGATAGTCTTTAATTGTGTATGGGAACACCGGGTCAAATAGCAGATTATCAAAATATCGATAGCCCACCATACTCCAAGGGCCAGCTAATCGTTCGAGACGGTAGGATATATGGCAAATATAAGTCCCACAGTCAAAAACCGTTCCATTGAGGGAAGAGGGGGGAAAGACAGGCACTTCTTTCTTAGCGGTTACGAGATATTGGTAGGTATAATTTTTTAATTCAGGGCTATCGTATTGGCGAACAATGGTCCAACCAACGAGGTCAGGTTTCCCACTAGTATGTTCTAGCCGTTTCCGAGAGATAATAATGGTATATTTACACCACGCAAATGACGAGGAACCGCCCTGACCATAAGCCCCGCAGAGATATTGTTTGCCGATTTTGTTGCTCTCGCCCAAACTCAGAATTGTGGCTGGCAAATCGTCCGGATGTTGACCTATTCCTTTATCAAAGACGCTAACGGTGGGTCTTCTAGGCTCTCCAGAATCGGACACTTCAATTATGACGTTATTCGCCAGCTTGCTTATTAAAGTCCTGTCCTCTTTAAGTCCACTAACTGTTCCTCCTTTGATACTAAACCATTGTTCTGCCGCAGCTCGAGGAGACGCTGGACTTGAAGCCGGGCAACCTGCTAATTGAAAACCAAGTTCGAGCATGGCATCAATGCCATTAGTTACACGTTCGATAATAGGTGGTCCTGGTTCGGTTATTAATTCGACGTTACCAGCATTATTAAGGCGTCCACCCAGGGGGCGCCAATCCCATTCGTTTGGTGAGGTCTTGTTCAATGAGTCCAAGAAGGCTTCGACATCCTGAACGGAGCGCATCAAGAACAGTTTTGCTACCTGGTCGCCTGATAAGTCTTTTGGCATTTCACTCTCCTCTGGAGATGCGCCCAAATCCCCGAGACTATAGCTGAAATTCAGACTTGCTTGAATTGATGAATTTTGCCTTCGTTGCTTTCACTTCTGATTCAATAGCACGGAACATTTTCTTGACATCCTCTTGCGTGTATTCGTAGAGCTGAGGATTTGAACAGTGCCCCAAAATACGTAAGCGATTCAGCACTGCGTTAGTTCTCTGTGTGGCAAGCCTACGGAAGGCATCTTTCTTGGATTCTGTTCTTGCCATCCGACCTCACCCCCTTAGTGTATATAAAAATAACACAGTTACCGATAACCTGTCAACAACCTGTTTGCAACAGGTTATCAATTGATATACTAAAAAGCTTTATAAATACGGATTATTTGCGATAAAAAAAGGAGGAGTTTTCACAAACTCCTCCCACGCAAATTCGGTTACTTTTTATCTATTGGGTCTGATTAGCTGACGGTTTGCTTCCGTTAGAGGGTTCAAATCGGAACTTAGAACCATCTAGATAGCTCTGGTCTTTCTCGAAAGATAACCAGCGTCTCTTAACGTTCTCGGCGGCCCGTCCAGTAGAATTGCTACCACCGAACGGGTCCAGTATTATATCGCCCTCCTCAGTGAGGAACTTGATAAAGAACTCAGGTAGAGCTATAGGATAACGAGCCGGATGAGGTTCGATGTTGGAATTTCTACACGCCGTCAGATAGTCACCGTTGGAATCTGTATTGGAGATAGCCAATAAATTTGGCGGGATAGCACCACCGTGGTCTTTTTGGAATTTCAGGGAGATATTGTGTCCAGAGGGTCTTAATCCCGCATTATATCCCTGTCTCAAAAGCTGAAGCATTGCTTTACTATAAGGTGCCAGAACGCGGCGATTATCTGCCTTAGGAAATGGGCTTTTTGAAAGCCACCAAATTGGGTCGACTGCATCCTTAGCACGCATTCTTCTAATCGTAACCCATTCCGCAGGAGATGGTAACTTCGCTGGATTGAACCAGTAAAAGTCCTGAGCCAAATAAAACTTGTACTTCTCCTGCTCTGGCCGGCAAAGTTCAAACAATAGCTCAAAGTGATAGAGGGACCGGGTGGGCTGCCCCTTCTCCCAGCTACCTCCAATGTGTATCACTAGGCTACCGTCATTTGCAAGCACCCGCCAGAACTCTCTGGCAAAGGGTTTGAACCAGTTCACATATTTGCTAGCTTCTTCATTCCCATAAGCCTTTTTCTTGGTTAGGGCAAAGGGAGGAGATGTCATTATCAAGTTGATTGCCCCATCGGGAATATTTTTGATTAACTCTAGTGCATCGCCCAAATAAGCCGAGCCCAACTCCGTTTTGTAGACTGGTTGCGGCAAATCAAGTTCTATTTCCTCGAGGGGTCGCTCGTTTAAAGCACAAGATAATTGTTGGCGATTATCAATTATTACCATCGTCTTCCTCTCTTTGGCTTTGGCATTTGGGAAAGCTGCAGGAGGTCTTGTTCCGCAATTAAATCAATGTTTCCAGCTTTATGAATCTGAAGCTTCGCAGCTTTCATACGATTGCGTAAGCCCTGGTCAGAATATTCCTGCCCCAGTTCTTTCAACCTCTCTAAAGCTTCTTGGACACTATACAAGATGACGGATACTTTTACTGCCATTGGAGATAGAATAGCATAATTATTGGTAACTGTCAATATTTATAGAGTAAACAGCACCTGTAAATATAGGTAATCGCCAATCGAAGAGAGACCAAAATACGTTTTAAGGCACAAAACATGACACACCCCGAAAAATTAGGGAAAGTTAAATAGGGTAAAGCAAGACAAGAACAACCCTCTGGTGTACGCAATGTATTAGAGATAACGCGACACAGGAGGGTTGTTCTAATATGTATCATACCAATAAATCCCCTTCTCAGGCTTTAGCCAATACTATCCGGGATAAATGTCTGAGCTTTCTTAACCCCTTGCTCCAACAATTAGACCGGACCCTGGACTTACGTTTAGTGCGCACCTTAGCCAACACCGTTACCGCCATAATCCGCCATCGCCAGCGTCCGACGGCGTTACTGCTCTCGGAATTAGGGGCGTATTTGACTGATCCGGAGCATGCTCCAGCGGGTACCAAACGTCTGGCGAATTTAATCCACAGCGCAAACTGGCAAGCTCAAGCTATTGAAGAGTATCTATTATTCGCCGGCCAAAAGCGGATTGACGCCGAATTACCGTTTTCCCCGGAAGGGCGTATCCTGTGTATTTTGGATGGCTCAGTGGTGGAAAAAGCCGAAAGCCGGCAAACGCAAGGGCTAGCTCCCATCATCTCCTCGAAAGCGCGGCGGTTAAACCGGCCGCGGCCCACAATGGGACCGGGCTATTATGGCGGTCCGCCGGGCCAGCCGGTCGTGGTGCCGGGCTGGCATTGGGTGAGTGTGCTGCTGACCCGCTGGGCTAAAATCTCCGATCGATCACCCTTAACCCAGGGCGCCTGGCATTGGTATACTAAACCCTCACCAGAGGCGGCTACTGGAGACTCGGACATCCCGCATCAAAAACAATCCGAAGCCAGCTTAGCGGTCTTGCGCCGGGTGGTAGCCCGTTATGGCACCGAGCGGTTACTCCATGTGTGGGATAGAGGGATGGGGAATGCTATCTGGCTAGCGCCAGTCCTGGAAGCAGGCTGGCATTTTGTCGTGAGATGGAAAAAGGGGAATAAGCTGCGCCCGGCTACGGCACCGACAATTGGCCAGTCTGCCGCCAGTCGGATTGAGCGGGAAAGGGACGGCGTAGTCGCCTGGAGACTGACGCTGCGGAAAAGCCCCTGGGGACATCGTCAGATGACTAACCCCCGCAATCCCCGGCAGTTGATTAATGTCTACTTTGGCGTCGTGCCGGTCTATTTATTAAATCGGGAGGAGGCGTTGTCTCTGGTTTGGGTCCGGTTAGGCCGAGACACGAACCGCCGCCGAGGGGGGAGTGAGCCCTGGAGATTACTGACGAATGAAAAGGTGAATACGGAGAAGGAGTGCTGGAGGTCGTGGAAGCTTATGCAGCTCGCTGGCAGATCGAGCAAGTCTTACGGTATGGTAAAAGTGAATTGGGGATTGAGAGTATAAGAGTGAAACAGTGGGAGGCGCGGCGGAAACTGTTAGCCATCGTCAGTCTGGTGTATGCATTTTTGATTGATTGTCTCGGTGATAGTACCGGCTCACTACTCCGGCAGATTTTAACCTGGGCGCATCGGACTGGCCGCCAATCCCAGTCGGCCTGGCGGCCTCTGTATCGCTTGAGGTTGGCTCTTTCCGCCCTCTGGCAACGATACACCCCGAACCTCCAGCATTTCCTCTGAAAATTCGGGGTGTGTCATGTAACTGAGCTCCTGTCCTTTAGAACTTGAATAACGCCAGTTGCTCTGCCTGTCTATTGACTACCTCCGCCACTTTCTTCTCTTGCCTCTCTGCTCTTTCTCTATCCCGCCATACCTGGATTCGCTTTTGATACAGCCAGCCATTGAAACGCTTTAGTTCCCTTGCTTGATAGGCATTAAGCGCATCTACTCGAATATCGGCTGGCATCTCGTTCTTCTTCCACCGAGTGTAAGTCTTGCCGGCGATGTAGAGGTAGATTTGAGTCCAGTCGCTATCCATCGGCTGGGTCAGGCTAACGGTCATGAGGTAGGCACAGGCTTCGGCATCTGTCCCGGTGGGTTCCTCGCCTTTGAGTGCCCTCATATTCATCTCAAGCCTTTCCAGTGTGATGGATGTTTTCAGCCACTCGGGGAGGCTATCTCCCCAGCCGCCCGGAAAGACAAGAATAGGGTCAGCCAGGGCACCTACGATGTCAGAGATGCCCTTTTCAATTGACGTATTCAATTTAATTATCACCCCCTTTCCTTAAATTTTGAGCGTGGTAATCCCTGCAAAACTGTACGGTTTCAGATATAAAGCCAAATCCCTGGAATTGGCTTTATAAGCGGACAGTGGTTATGCCACCTGACCCACTCCCTGACGGCATTACATGCCCGGTTGTACCTTTGCTCGTTATCAATAGCCTGTCCGAAGATTCTTAGCCTGCTTCCGCAAAGGCAGGTGACAACGAATAGGTCAGGTCTTCCGTCATCCTCATGGACTCTGGCTTCTACACGCTGAACTTCCAAAGTTAATACTTCCAAATAGCCTCCTTTCCAGGCATAGTTATCCCTGTGGATATTTGCCTTAGTTGATGAGCTTCCTGAAAGTAGGGAAGCGCAGCTTGCCATCGCTACCCCATTCCAGGAACTTAACCTCGCATTGGACTACCGGCCGGGTCCATAATTTCACCGGCCGTCCCACGTCAACTTGCTCGAAGGGACAATCTCCCTTCAAAGTAGTGAAATGGGCGGCTAGCTCTTTGAGCTCTTGCTGGTCAAAGCCACTTCCTACGTTGCCAACGTAAAGCCATTTGCCGTCTTTAAGTTCACCCAGGATGAGCGAGCCGAAAGTAGCCTTGCGGTCATTCTCACCTTCGGTCAGCCCACAGATGTAGAAAGTGCCTTCCTGGAAGTTCTTAATCTTGAGCCACCAGTCTACCCGCTTCCCTTCAAGATATGGCGCTGATTTTAGCTTTGCCATGATACCTTCCTGTCGGCGGGTCTGGACTTCGTGGAACAGGGCTACACCTTCTCCATCCCGCCAAGGTAAGATTAACCCTTGCTCGCTCTCCTTCATCACAGTTGTAAGGACTTCTTTACGGCCTGATTGGGGAATAGTCATGGTGCTCTTGTGGTTGACCTCCAGCAGGTCAAAGGCGTAGAAGCGAGCAGGGTAAAGCCTCCGGGCTACCCTGATGTCCAGTGGCTTGGTTCGGTGAATGCGGTGTTGTACCTGGTTGAAGGTGGCACAAATAATCTCTCCATCCAGGATGCAGGGCTTCACCACCTGGCGATGCAGCTCGCTTAGCTCCGGAAACTGGGCAGTAATATCCTGTCCGCTCCTAGCTTGCAAGCGGGTCTCTTTATCCAGGAAGGCGATACACCTTACCCCGTCCAGCTTCAGCTCAAAGAGCCAGTCGTTGTGGTCAAACGGCTCACTGGCTGTTTGGGCTAGTTGTGGTTTTATCGTTTTCTTCTCCTCCTTCGAGCTCGGGTAATCCGAACTCTTTTTTGATGGCTTCCTCAATGGGCTTCCGAAATTCTTCTTTCGGCGGGTTCCGCCAGCCGATGACCTCGCCATTAAGGTCAATGGCCACCGCTCCCCAGATTTCGCAGGCGTCATGGATGGTATACCAGCATCCGGATGTAGCGGTCGGGATGTAGGTAACGGTGAACTTGGAACCGGCAACCTCTATCTCCGCCTGCTCTACGGTTACTTCTTTGGGCACAATATCACCTCCTTTCGGGGCAAAATTTGGGCATGAGTAGCCCTTTCATAACCACCCCATGCCTGAGCCTGAGAGCGATTTCAGGCTCAGGGTATCGAGCGGTTATTTACCGCTTCGCTTCTACCAGCTTCAAGCTGGCAAGTAAGGCATCCGCAACATCGGACACGGGGGCCGGGGCTTCCTGGGCAACAGGCAGTGCTTCGCCGGCAATCTTGGCTTCAATCAGCTTCTCCAGCGCCTGGCGGTACTCATCGTGGTATTTCGTCAAGTCGAACTGGGGGACCGCCATTGCCTTGACCAGGGAAACGGCCAGGTTCAGTTCCTTGTCGCTTACGGGATACTCCACCGGTTTAAGGTCGGCAAAGTCCTTCAGTTCCTCGGCGTAACGCAAGGTCTGGAGCATCATTACGCCCTGGTAGGGACGCACCACGGATAGACGTTCCTTTTCGCGGTAAGCGAGCTTGGCGACTGCCACCAGCTTAGCCTCAGCCATTGCGTGCACAAAGAGCTTATAGGCTTTGTATCCGCCTTCATCCGAAGCCAGGAAGTAGGGCTTGTCATAGCACCTCATGTCTATCTGGCTTTCATCCACGAACTCCACCACCTCAATCGTCTTTACCGATTTGAGTGGCAAGCTCTGGAAGTCAGCCTCAGTCAAAGGTACGTAGCTATCGCCCACTTCATAACCCCGGGTAATGTCGGCGGTAGTCAGCATCTTCTTGCAGGTGCCGCAATACTTGGGCATGGAGATACGGCTGCCGCACTCTTTGTGGTACTGGTGCAGGCTGATGTCAGTGTCCTCGGTTGCGGAGTAGAGCTTGGAAGGGATAGCCACCATGCCAATCGCATAGTCACAATCTTGACATCCCATTTAGCTTCAGGGTGGAGGTGGCGGCATGAAAGCAGTCTACTTTGTTACCGAGTCCGACCT
>Ga0067045_1031353_pt1 | contig 12512 bp, 7 predicted proteins | sample TerdegcTABiofilm_FD_59184 | JGI IMG/M metagenome (GOLD analysis project Ga0067045, IMG submission 59184) | Combined Assembly of (Gp0054472, Gp0054536) Wastewater bioreactor microbial communities from Singapore -Terephthalate degrading...
ACGCTGACAGGCTTGATGCTTGCACGGCTCCATGACCGGCGATAAGAGATTATCGCTATCGCCAATCAATACTGGCGCTATTTGCCCAGTCCTTGGCGGGGGACTAGCCTTAATTTTGAGCTGGCGCGAGCCGGCCGGAATGGCGCTGACTAGGAGAGAGGAAGACGTTGCACGTTTACCAGGCCTAACGTTGGTCACCGTTGCTGGCAAATTGCTTGCCGCGCTCATGTTTTGCCGTGTGACCCTCCCGATCGGTTGATCGAACTCTCGGTCCTGCAACCTATGTCATTGATTTCGCTCGTCGCTGTATCGGGCCCATCCTGGGCCAGTTAGCTGGATGAATTCGACCAAAGGTAGCTCACACATGGCAACTGAATCGAAATGCCCGTTCAATCACGCCGCTGGCGGTGGCACGAAGAACCGCGACTGGTGGCCGAACCAACTGAACCTGAACATCCTGCACCAGCACTCATCGCTGTCCGACCCGCTGGCCCCGGGATTCAACTACGCACAGGCGTTCAAAAGCCTCGACTTTGCGGCCCTCAAGCAAGACCTCAACGCCCTGATGACTGACTCCCAGGACTGGTGGCCGGCGGACTTCGGCCACTACGGGCCGCTGTTTGTGCGCATGGCCTGGCACGCCGCAGGCACCTACCGCACCGGTGATGGGCGGGGCGGGGCCGGCTCCGGGCAGCAGCGGTTTGCCCCGCTCAACAGCTGGCCGGACAACGTCAGCCTCGACAAGGCCCGGCGCCTGTTGTGGCCGATCAAGCAGAAGTATGGGCAGAACATCTCCTGGGCCGACCTGATCGTGCTCACCGGCAACGTTGCGCTGGAGTCCATGGGCTTCAAGACCTTCGGTTTTTCCGGCGGGCGAGCGGACGTCTGGGAGCCGGATGAAGATGTCTACTGGGGCTCGGAAAACCAGTGGCTGGGCGGTGACACGCGCTACGGCAAGGGGCAGGAGCCAATGCAGGCACCTGGCGACGGCACCCTGGTGGCCGAGCCCGACCTGCATGGCGAGGAAGAGAGCCGCACCGACCAGGGGCGCAACCTGGAGAACCCACTGGCCGCCGTGCAAATGGGCCTGATCTACGTCAATCCGGAAGGCCCTGAGGGCAACCCGGATCCGCTGGCATCGGCCAAGGACATCCGCGAAACCTTCGCGCGCATGGCCATGAACGATGAAGAAACCGTGGCCCTGATCGCCGGTGGCCACGCCTTCGGCAAGACCCACGGTGCAGGGCCGGCCGAGCATGTCGGCGCCGAACCGGAAGCCGCCGGCCTTGAGTTGCAGGGCCTGGGCTGGAAAAGCACCTTCGGCACCGGCAAGGGGGCCGACACCATCACCAGCGGCCTGGAAGTGACCTGGACCACCACGCCGACCCGCTGGAGCAACAACTACCTGGAAAACCTGTTTGGCTTCGACTGGGAGCCAAGCAAAAGCCCGGCGGGCGCCAACCAGTGGACGGCGAAAAACGGAGCCGGTGCCGGGACCATACCCGATGCCCATGACCCCTCGAAACGGCGCAACCCGACCATGCTCACCTCGGACCTGGCCCTGCGTTTTGATCCGATCTACGAAAAAATAGCCCGCCGGTTCCTCGACAATCCCGAGCAATTGGCCGATGCCTTCGCGCGCGCCTGGTTCAAGCTGATCCATCGCGACATGGGCCCGCTCTCGCGTTACCTCGGCCCGGAACTGCCCAACGAAGAGCTGCTGTGGCAAGACCCGATCCCTGCGCTTGATCACGCCCTGGTCGACGACGCCGATGTCGCCGCGCTCAAGGGCAAACTGCTGGCTTCGGGCCTGAGCGTGGCGCAACTGGTGTCCACCGCCTGGGCCGCGGCTTCGACCTTCCGTGGCTCGGACAAACGCGGCGGCGCCAACGGCGGGCGCCTGCGCCTGGCGCCACAGGTGTTCTGGCAGGCCAACCAACCCGAGCAACTGACCCAGGTGCTGGGCAAACTCGAAGCGCTGCAGCGCGAGTTCAACAACGCCCAGACCACGGGCAAGAAAATCTCCCTGGCGGACCTGATCGTCCTGGGCGGCAGCGCCGGCATCGAGCAGGCGGCGAAAAACGCCGGGCACAGCCTGACGGTGCCGTTCACGGCGGGACGCATGGATGCCAGCCAGGAGCAGACCGATGTAGAGTCGTTCGCCTTCCTCGAACCGATCGCCGACGGCTTTCGCAACTACCTCAAGACCCGATACCGGGTGTCGGCCGAGGCGTTACTGATCGACAAGGCGCAATTGCTGAGCCTCACGGCCCCGCAAATGACGGCCCTGGTGGGCGGCCTGCGCGTACTCGACACCAACGTCGGCCACACCGCCCACGGCGTCTTTACCCAGCGGCCGCAAACCTTGAGCAACGACTTTTTTGTCAACCTGCTGGACATGGGCGTGGAGTGGAAACCCACTTCGGACAGCAACGAGACCTTCGAAGCTCGCGACCGCAAAAGCGGGGCCGTGAAATGGACCGCCACCCGCGTCGACCTGGTCTTCGGCTCCAACGCGCAACTGCGTGCGCTGGCTGAGGTGTATGCCAGCAGCGACGGCCAGCAGGCGTTCCTCAAGGACTTCGTGGCGGCCTGGACCAAGGTGATGAACCTGGATCGATTCGAGTTGGTTCCCGGCATTTAGCGGGGAGGGTGGCAGAATCCTGGTATGACCGGCCAACAGTGCCTCGGCTCACCCTCCGGCTATGACTTCAGCGGAGGGCAGCCTGCGACCATCTACCTTGGCGATCATGGTCCAGTCTCTGTGGCCTAGCTGCTTTGCTACCCACATTGGATTCTCGCCCGCAGAAAGCATCATTGAGGCATAGGTGATGGCGACTCTGATAGGGTCGCCGCCACCTAACACCTGACGTCTTCATGGCTGGCATCCAGATTACCCGGTAGATGTATTCGGCATGCTTCCAGGGCTCGCCGGCAATTGTGTTGAGAAACACCTTCCCGCCAGCGAGGAAAGTCAATTCCTTCTGTTTCATCAACGCTTCTCGCGCCGGAGCCAGCGACTCCACGGTGCGCCTCCCAGCTAACGTCTTGGTCGACTCAGGCTCTTTTGCAGCCCGCGTCTTGGCCCTGACGATCCTTATCACCTATGTAAACGTGATCAGCAGATGGGGGATATTGTCTGGCTGGTACGGGCAAACCTGATCGGGCTTATGCCATAGATCAGCGCGATGCTGCATACGGTCAGGAACGAGATGATCAGGAAATACTTTTCAGCGCAGCGTTCATGAAAGTCCTTTGCGTAGTCTTTATTGAGGATTGCTCTGATGCAGGTGGGTTGGCGGACGTGCATCACCCTGTGGCAGGAGAAGCACGCCTCCCTGAGCGATTACTGCTTTGTGCCAGGCAGTAGCTCAAAGGTTGGGGTGAATGGAGTCATGGCTGCCATCAACAGTTCGAAAGGTTTTCGATTGCCTTCGAAGGTGGCTTTGCCGGCCGCGACAAGTTGATCGAAACCTGTTTTTCTGGCCATTACGCCTTCAAGCGCAGAGCGGTCGAGGGTAATGGTGAGGTCGGCGTTTTTGGCTTGCTGCCCTTTGATACTGGTCAGTGTCGAATTGCTCAACTCCACCACGAATTGCTCGCCGTTGTCGGGCGTCTTCAGGTTAAACACGAAGTGTTGATCAGCGACTTTGCTGCCGTCTAGGGCAATGCCTAGGTATTCCAGCCATAACTCTGTACTCATGGCGCGGATCATGTCAGGCCCGCTGGTTTTGGGCGGCAATCCCTTGGGCACTCCATGGCGTAATTCGTACGCCGCAGCAAGGAAGCTGTTGCGCACCCCGGCACTCTCCTTTTGATAGCCGACCTGTTCATAGACGTCTGCCAACAAGTCCTTGGCCTTGCTGTTTTGCGGTTCGGCATAGACCAGTTTATTGAGGATTTCATAGGCTTCACGGTACTTACCCTGATCGAACAAGGATTTACCCTTGGCCATAATCTTGTCGGCTCCCCCCATCATTTCCACGTACAGCGGTGCCGAATCCTTGGGTGACAACGGCATCAGCGTCGCCGGATTGGCATCCCAGTAACCCAGGTAGCGGTTGATCACGGCGCGGCTGTTGTGCTCCTCGGAGCCGTGATAGCTATGGGTCGCCCAGTTGTTTTTGAGGCTGTCGGGCAGTTTGTAGACGTTGTGGATTTCATTGATAGTGACGCCCTGGTTGGCCGCGTGCAGCACGGCGTTGTTCAGGTTGGCGTAGGCGTCGCGTTGCCCGCGCATGACGTCCTGAATACGCTCATTGCCCCAGCGTGGCCAGCTGTGTGCGGCGAACATGACTTCGGCCTGCTGGCCTTAGCGATACAGGGCGTTGTTGATGTTCTTCGACCAGACCAGCGGGTCTCGGACCAGAGCACCGCGCAGGGTGTAGATATTGTGAATGGTGCCCGTGATGTTTTCGGCCGCCCAGAAGGCCTTGAACTGTGGAAACCAGGTATTCATTTCCGCGGGCGCTTCGGTGCCGGGCGTGCTCTGAAACTCCATTTCGACACCGTCGATGGTCATGGTCTCGAAATCTTTCGCAATGTAGCGGTTGGGTTCAATCAGCCCCATGTTGCCATTGGAGACATTTTTACCAATCGCCATGTCGACATGACCATAAGCGCTGTGCGGCAACAGCACGCCATATTGCAAGAACGCCCGACGGTTCATGGCGTTGCCGGCATAGACGTTTTCAGCCACGGCGTGCTCCATGAAACCTTCCGGGGCAATCACCGGGACCTTACCACTGCGCACATCAGCCTCATCGACCACCCCTCGAATGCCACCAAAATGGTCAGCATGGGAGTGCGAAATCACCACCGCGACGACGGGCCGCGTGCCTAGTTTTTCATTGATGAAATCCAGTGCAGCCTTGGCGGTTTCCTTCGAGAGGAGGGTGTCGAACACAATCCAGCCCGTATCGCCTTTGATGAAGGTGATGTTCGCTAGGTCAAACCCGCGCACTTGATAAATTTTCCCCGGAACTACCTCATACAGACCGAAGGCCATGTTGAGTACCGCCTGGCGTTGCAGGGACGGATTGATGCTGTCGTAGTCCTTGCCGTCCAACAGAAAGTTGTAGCTGCCCATGTTCCAGGCAACGTTCCCGCTCTCGGCCATGATCTTGTTGTAGGCCGGTGCGGCGATAAAGCCTTTCCTGGCTTCTTCAAAGTCACGCTTGTCCGCAAACGGAAGTGTCTTACGTACTCCATTCTGGGCTTCGATCGTGTAAGACGAAGGTGCCTTACCGTTGCTGTCGAAGTGCCCGTTCTTGATGGAAGCGGGATCGGTAACTGCGCCATTTTCATCAGCGGCAAAAATCGCAGGGCTGAAGCTGCTGCCAAGCGTAATCGCTAGGGCGAGATGGAAGGTCTTGTTGTACATGAGTAGGTTCCTGCGCCAAGAGGGGGTGTCAAAGAGCGTCGGCAGCGCAACCTTTCAGGCGTTTGCCGCTTGACCCTTCCGGCAAAGGAATAGCATATTCATTCGATTGCGAAAAATTCAGTTTTAACGATTTTAGATAACATAAAGGTTATGACATGACCCCACGCCGTCTACGCCAGTTTCTGGCGCTGATTGAACATGCGCACTTTGGTCGGGCAGCTAAAACGTTGGGCATTTCTCAACCGGCGCTGAGCAAAAGCATCCAATTGCTGGAGAGCGAACTCGGGGTCACGCTGTTCGACCGACGCCCAGAGGGCGTCGTGCTGACGGCGTTTGGTCGGTTACTGCATGAAAAAAGCCATCGTATGCTGATGGTTGAGGAGGATCTGCGCCGCGACATCGCCTTGTTGGCAGGCGGGGATATCGGCGCACTGAAAGTGGCTTTGGGTCCCTATCCAAGCGTCACCAGCGGTTATGCAAGCATCGCGCGACTGCATGCCCGGCATCCGCAGATCAGGATCACTGCCCATGTCGCCGGCTGGCGTGAGGTTGCTCATCAGGTAGCCAGCGGCACAGTGGACCTGGGGATCGCCGAAATCAGCACCTTACAAGGCCAGGAAGAGTTCACCTGTGAGTTGCTCGGCGAGCATGAGGGCCGCCTGTTTTGTCGTCCAGGCCATCCGCTGCTTTCGCAAAAACGATCACCAACGTTGGCGCAAACACTCGATTACCCGTGGGTGGCCTCGCGCATACCGCTGCGACTGGCGACCCACTTGCTACCGGCAACATTGGGCTGTGCCGGCGCTTATGATGCGCTGACGGGTGACTTTGTACCGGCCATCGAAATAGATGTGCCCATGCAAATCGTTAAATTCGTCGAGAGCAGTAATGCCCTTGCCTTGGGGAATTTATCGACGTTTGAGCCGCAAATCAGGGCAGGAGAAATCGTGCCGTTACCCACCCATGACCTCGCACTGCGTACCCATTATGGCTTCATCTACCTTAAAGAGCGCTCACTGCCACCGGCGGTAGAGGCTTACATGAGGGAGGTGAGAGCAGTGGAAGAAGAAATCTGTCAGCGTGAGCGCGTTTTGGCCCAGATGAGCAATGAGTGATCGCCGCCTGGTTTTCCAGAAGCGGGCAATCCTGACTGCCTTTCGCCAATGAAGCCATTTTTGCCGCTTCATGAGAGGCAGCTTTGGGTTTGCGGCCCTTCCGGAGAGGCAGAAATCGGCCAGGAGCAGACGTTTGATTTCGTCTCTCGACAATGTTTGCTCACGAGGTCAGCCAAAAATAGATCCGACACTTGAACTATTCGGATCGTGACAACAGACGCAAAGCTTGTTTCCTTCAGGGTCTCGAAAGTACGCCCCATAAAAATTCGGATGGTATTCGGGGCGTAGTCCCGGAGCGCCTTCGCATGTTCCATCCAATACCAACGCCAAAGCATGCGCGTTGTGTACGATCTGCCGATTAGGTGCCAGCAGCGCAATCATTTGCCCATTTCCTGGCGTCGCAAATTCACCGTCGAACGGTTTGCCCACCACGAAAAGAGGGCGCGCCGTGTCGGGGTGTTTCCAGCCAGCCCATGGGCGTTCAAGGTCTGTGAACTTGAGATCAAGTCCGAGTATCTGCATGACCCCTTGATAAAACACAAATGCTCGATTGAAGTCATTCACTCCGATGAATACATGTGAAATCATTTTTTGTCCTTAAAAGAGCGAGCTTCTCGCACCATACCAAGAATCTCCAGGCTGCATTCAACACATGGCCTTAAACGTACTCCGTCGACCTTGGAAGCTGTTTTTACACAAACCTGGGCCGATTCCACCTGTCGTGTAGGGCTCACTATCGACCCAAGCTGTGTGCGGTGAAAGGACAGGCAGTATTTTGGCCTATTTTCTGAAACGAGCCTGACACCCTCTCTCTAAAAACAAGTCACGGTCCATAAGTAATACGTGTGCCGACTACATCGGAGGACGTTGCAATCTGACCCACTCCTGTACGGTTGGTCGTTGCCATTGACGCTGCGCGTACTCCACCAGCACGGGTGGTACGCAGTCACCATTGAGTATCAGCCGGTTGAGCATCAAGGCCAGATCCACATCGGCGATCGACCATTGGCCGAACAGGTACTCGGGATTGTCGCCAAGCAGCGTTTGCGCGGCACCGAACAGCTTGCGCGCTGCCGACTCGGCAGCTGGCGACAAGGGCTTTGATTTGAGGCCATAAAACACAACTAATGTGGAACGCTCCTGCCGAATGGGCAGCAGGTCACTGCGCACCCATGCTTGGACTTGTCGTGCCTTTGCATGCAGCAAACGGTCTTGTGGGTACACCGGTGCCTGGGGGAAAACATCTTCCAGGTACTCAGTGATCGCCGACGACTCAGACAAGGCGAAGTCCCCGTGCACAAGTGTGGGTACCCGCTGGGTCTGCGAGAGGCTGGCATAGACCTCCGACTGGTTTTCAGACGCTTCGAGGTCTAGCGGGCTCATTTCAAATTCGATGCCCTTTTCGCGGAGTACCACGAAAGCCGACATGGCATAGGGGCTGGAAAATTGAGAGTCAACATACAAGCGCAGGCGGGAATTACTCACAGGGTCATCTCCTTATGCAGAAGGAGACACGCTACGAGATCCAAAGAGAAAAATAAAATTTATGATTTTCATGGGCGTATTCCTGGCCGGAATACCGGTTGAAGACAGCCCTTCTTTTGACTGACTTCAGATTGAAGATATGTACCTGTGATTTCTCTTCTGGAATCGGCGGGTCGCTGTTGGCCGTTTTCAGCCGGTCACGACAGGTAGAAATCGGCCAATAGTGATCATTCAAATTGCCCATGCAACACAAAGCACGATACCTCTTGATCGCATCGGTGTAGCGTTTTAGTACAGCTCAAAGAAGCTGACTCGCGACGTCAAGCTCACCATTTGCCGATGACCTACATCGGCCCCCGTCTCCAATCGTGTAAAAGCCGGTTGGTTGATTTAAATCAGATCCGTCTGTAGCGGCAGCGTGAAAACTCAGCCGACGTTGAAACAGGTTGCCCACTGCGGCGACATGGTTTGGCAGAGCAGCGACCTAAATGAGCCGGCAACCCGGCAATGTCGAAAAACAACATCGATTCAACGGTATTCCGCGCATTCGGCACTACAACAACCTGCGAAAAATGAGCGTGCTCGGTGCAATTGTTCCTCAGGAGTAATAGCCATGAAACGAACGGTAATGCTGCTCGCCGCCTCAAGTATTTTTCTGTCGTCAATCACAGCCTTTGCACAGTCCAATCAACCCAACATCCTCGTTATCTGGGGGGATGACATTGGCATCGAGAACATCAGCTATAACAATCGAGGCATGATGGGCTACCAGACGCCTAACATCGACCGTATCGCCAAGGAAGGCCTGGGCTTCACCGACTACTACGCCCAGCAAAGCTGTACCGCCGGACGTGCGGCCTTCATCGGAGGTTCCGTCCCCATCCGCAACGGCATGACCAAAGTTGGCCTGCCCGGTGCGAAGGAAGGCTGGCAGAAGACCGATGTGACCATGGCCACGATCCTGAAGAGTCAGGGCTACGCCACTGGCCAGTTCGGCAAGAACCATGAAGGCGACCTGGATGAGCATTTGCCGACCATGCATGGCTTCGATGAGTTCTTCGGCAATCTCTACCACTTGAACGCTCAAGAGGAACCAGAGAACCTGGACTATCCGAAAGATCCTGCGTTCCTGAAGAAATACGGTCCGCGCGGTGTGCTTCATACTTTTGCGGACGGTAAGGGTGGCCAGACTATCGAGGATACTGGCCCGCTCACCAAGAAACGCATGGAAACCATCGATGAAGAAACCGTCGAGGCCGCCAAGGATTTCATTACGCGTCAGGCTAAAGCCGGTAAACCGTTCTTCGTGTGGTGGAATGGCACACGCATGCACTTTCGCACTCATGTGAAGGCCGAACATCGCGGCATTTCCGGGCAGGATGAATACAGCGACGGCATGGTCGAGCATGACATGCAAGTCGGCGAACTACTCAAGGTCATCGACGATCTCGGCCTCGCCGACAACACCATTGTCCAGTATTCAACGGATAACGGTCCGCACTACAACAGCTGGCCTGATGCAGGTACCACGCCCTTTCGCAGTGAAAAGAACACCAACTGGGAAGGCGCCTACCGGGTACCGATGTTTGTGCGCTGGCCAGGTCATTTCCCCGCGGGGGTTACGCTTAACGGCATCGTGGCGCACGAGGATTGGCTACCGACGTTCGCCGCCATCGCTGGCGCGCCGGATATCAAGGAAAAGCTGCTCAAGGGCGTAGCGCTTAACGGTCGTACCTACAGGAACTATATCGATGGCTACAACCAGTTCGATTACTTCACTGGCAAGACAAAAGAGTCTGCGCGCAACGAGTTCATCTATGTGAATGACATCGGTGAGATCGTCGCTGCTCGCTTCCAGGACTGGAAGGTGGTTTTCATGGAAAACCGCGCAGAAACCATGGACCTCTGGCGCGAACCTTTCGTCGAACTGCGTGCGCCACTGATCTTCAACCTGCGCCGCGATCCATTTGAGAAAGCCCAGCACAACTCCAACACCTACAACGATTGGTGGATCGATCACGTTTACGCCATCGTGCCGATCACCGAAATGGTCGGCAAGTTCCTGATGACGATGAAGGACTACCCACCGAGCCAGACGCCAGGCTCGTTCAACTTATCGAAGATGCAAAAGCAGGTCGAAGAGATGTCGCAAGGAGAGCATTAATGATGTCCGCCATATGAAGCGCTGAGCCTGCTAACTGAGCCGCATCCGTTCCACTGGGTGCGGTCTCTATTTTGAGTGCCGCACTGATGAAAGCCATACGAGTACAAACGATTCTGGCCGCCATATTGGCTTGTGCGCTGACGTTGACCGCGTTCGGCGCTCAGTCCGCGGATCCACTTCCCTCCTGGAATGATGGTAAAGCCAAACAGTCCATCGTGACTTTCGTCGAGAAGGTCACCCAGCCGGGTTCGCCAGACTTTGTGCCGGTGCCGGAACGCATCGCCACCTTCGACAACGACGGTACGCTCTGGAGCGAGCAGCCACTGCCTGTTCAGTTGTACTTCGCGCTCGACCGCGTAAAGGTACTTGGCGCTCAGCACCCCGAGTGGAAAACCGAGGAGCCGTTCGCGTCGCTGCTCAAGGGGGATGTGAAAACCGCTCTGGCGGGGAGCGACCACGCGCTGCTTGAAATAGTGATGGCCACCCACACGGGCATGACCACGATTGAGTTCGAGAAGATCGTCAAGGACTGGATCGCGACGGCGAAAAATCCGGAGACCGGCAAGCGCTTTACCGACATGACCTATCAACCCATGCTCGAACTGCTCGCCTATTTGCGCGAGAACGGTTTCAAGAACTTCATCGTGTCAGGTGGTGGCATTGAGTTCATGCGGCCGTGGACCGAGCAGGTGTACGGCATCCCGCCAGAACAGATCATTGGCAGCAGCGTCAAGACGAAATTTGAACTGCGTGACGGCAAGCCGGTGCTCGAACGCCTGTCAGAACTCAATTTCAATGATGACAAGAGCGATAAACCGGTCGGCATCAATCAACATATTGGCCGCCGTCCTATTGCCGCCTTTGGTAACTCCCGCGGCGACAAAGAAATGCTGGAATATACGCAAGGCGGCAGCGGTGCGCGTTTCGAGTTGCTTGTGCTACACGACGATGCGGCGCGTGAATTCGCCTATGGTCCGGCTCGTGGATTGCCGGACGTCAAACTGGGTGCTTTCCCAGTGGCACTGGATGAGCAGGCGAAGTCGAGCGGTTGGACTGTGGTCAGCATGAAGAACGATTGGAAAACAGTTTTCCCGGCCGCGCAGTCCAGGGTCACCGCCATTGATATCCTCCTGGAGCCAGACAGCACAATGCTCAAATATGCCGACGCCAATAACGCCCGCCTGCTCGCGGTGTTCCCGAAAGGTTTCGCTCTGGATGCCGAGCACCGTCCACATATAACGCTGATTCAGCGATTCGTCCGCACGGAGGATCTCGACAAGGTCTATGCCGCTGCGGAAAAAGTTCTCGTCAGTGCCAACGTCAAAGCAATGAAGCTGGAGGCGTTCAAATACTACTACGCGCCCGCTGGAGCGCTCGGGGTCGCCGGCATTTGCGCGAAGCCAACGGCGGAAATCATCAAGCTGCAAGCGGACATGATTGCCGCCGTGGAGCCGTTCACCGTAGAAGCCGGCCCGATTGAAGCGTTCACTGCTGCGCACGACGATCCCGGCAGTGACGCGGCGCTCATCCAGTACGTATCGACATTTGTCCCGAAAATGTCTGGTGAGAATTTCAATCCCCATGTGAGCACGGGAGTTGCTCCCCGTGACTATCTCGACAAAATGAATGCCGAGCCATTCCAGTCATTTGTCTTCTCACCAGCCGGTGCGGCCGTGTACCAGTTGGGGCCTTTCGGCACGGCTGCAAAAAAACTCAAGGCATGGGATCTGAAACCTTAAGACGGTCAAAATTACTCATAGTTACTGTCTGAGAGTCCGCTATGGGTCGGGATGTCCTTCAAGATGATGATCCTGGATCGATTCGAGTTGCTTTGCAGCCAGATTGGATTCGCCAGCAGAAAGCATCATTGAGGCATAGGTGTGGCAGCGCTGATAGGGCCGTTGCCATCTAGCGCCCGCGCATCAACTCAACAGCCGACCATTTCCAGTCGTAGACCGGCTCTTGAAGGTCGCGGCGCGATTCTGGGTTTGGCTTAGTCATGGCGAATGCGCTTTTTCCCTTGCTGGCATTAATGGATCAATTCCCGGTCAGCGGCAACACACTACTTCAGCCCCCCTTTTCCAAAGACATCGCGCAACTGCCCGTCGCAAGAATCCTTGGTATTGAAGTATTGACGAGAAAGCGGCGCCATAAAAATAGCATCGTGCGTCATATTTTAGTCGTCATTAATATGGCAAGAAAAACGGCGCGTTAGTGCAGTTTGGTTAGCGTAAATATACTGCCGTCATAAAGCTGACAGCTAACTTTGCCATTACTATTAAATGGCTGGGTTGTCGTTGTTTTGGCGTCATTAAATTAAAGTCATTCTTTGTGATTTATTTTCAGTTTCTCTATTGCTTTGCTT
>Ga0067045_1031346_pt1 | contig 12511 bp, 10 predicted proteins | sample TerdegcTABiofilm_FD_59184 | JGI IMG/M metagenome (GOLD analysis project Ga0067045, IMG submission 59184) | Combined Assembly of (Gp0054472, Gp0054536) Wastewater bioreactor microbial communities from Singapore -Terephthalate degrading...
CTCCACCTGCAGCATGTCGACCTCCACGGGGGTGGACCGCCCGAAGATGCCGACCATGACCTTCAGCTTGCTCTTTTCCGCGATGACCTCTTCGATCGTCCCCGTAAAGGACTCGAAGGGTCCTTCGATGATCTTGACCTGCTCCCCCGCCTGGAAGGACTGCTTGGTCTTAACGTTCCGCTCTCCCTTGATCTCGCCGGAGCGCTGGAGGATGTGCCGGGCCTCCTCCTGGGAGATGGGAGCGGGCTTGTGGTGCTGGGTGGCGCCCACGAAACCCGTGACCCCGGTGATCTTGCGGATGGTGGAGCAGGCGCCCTTCCAGTCCGTATCCGGCAGGTCCATTTCCACCAGGATGTACCCGGGAAGGATCTTGCGGGAAGAAGTCCTTTTCTTGCCGTCCTTGACGTCCACCACCTCTTCGCTGGGCACCCGGACGTCCGTCACCACCGCCGGATCCAGCTCGCCGCCGGCCAGCAGGACGCGGATGGTCTTCTCTATCTTGTTCTCATATCCCGAATAGACATGGAGAACGTACCAGGCCTTAGCCATCCTCGCCGCGCCTTACCGGAAGAGGAGGTCGATGCCCCGGACCAAAAGGAAATCCAAAAGGCCCAGGAAGAAGGCGACGATAACCGTGGAGACGATCACGACCTTGGTGGACGCGAGCACGTCTTCCCGGCTGGGCCAGACGACCTTCCGAAGCTCCGCGTAGCTGTCCTTGAAAAACTGGACGATCTTGCTCATGCCGGCTCCTTGAGCGGAAGCGCCCCGGAGGACGGAACCGCACGGAATGAAAAACAGGCCAGGTAGGACTCGAACCCACAACATCCGGTTTTGGAGACCGGCGCTCTACCATTAGAGCTACTGGCCTTCGTCCGCGAGCGGAACTCCGGGGGGAATTCCGTCCGCGGACGACGCGATTCCGACCCCGGGCCGGAATCGCGGTATGCTTATTTGACCTTGGTTTCCTTGTGCAGGGTGTGCTTCCGGTCCCAGCGGCAGTACTTCATGAGCTCAAGCTTTTCCTGGGTGGTCTTCCGGTTCTTCTTGGTCGTGTAGTTCTTCCGCTTGCACTCGCTGCAGGCGAGGGCGATGATCTCGACAACCTGTTTCTTGGCGGCCATGACACTATCCTTCTATCCGACAATCTCCGCCGCCCGATGCCCCGAAGGCTCCGCACGGCCCGAACCTCGTTCCCAAACCGGCGTTCGCCGGCATCCTGCCCCGATCGGTGCGCCCGGAGGACGAACCGACTTGAAGCCTTGGTCTAGCATCGCTAGACGCATAGCCCCCGATCGGATCGTCCGAAGGACGAACCGACTTGACTATCTGGTTTGGCTTTCGGCCAAACGCATAGCCCCCGATCGGAATCGAACCGATGACCTCATCCTTACCATGGATGTGCTCTGCCGACTGAGCTACAAGGGCATAGGTAGTGCGGGAATGATAATGACGGCCCACCCCTTTGTCAATACATGGCGGGGGGAAGTTTCACTTGGAACGGAACTTGCTAACGGCGGTTCCGCCGACCGAGAGCCCGGAGGAGCCCGGCGGCCGGCTCGTCCCGGGTCAGGGCGAGCAGGCCCACCCCGACGGCGGCGAAGGCCAGGGTACAGGCCGCCAGGGGAACCCCGGCGGCCAGGAAGCGTCCCCGGGCCCCCGAGAGGGGGGCGGTCAGGACCCTGCGGCACAGGTAGGCGGCGGCCCCGGCGGGGACGGAAAAAGCCAGGATGCGCAAGGCATAGCGAGCCACGGACGCGGCGGCCCGGGAAACCCCGGGAACGCCTCGCCGGATGAGCAGCCGGACCAGGATCAGCGTATTCAGGGCGCTCCCGAGAGAGAGGGCCAGGGCGATCCCCCCTCCGCCCATGGGGCCGGCCAACAGGACGGCCAGGAGGATGTTCACGGCGAAGGCGGCCATGCCGGCCCAAACCGGGCTCTTGGTGTCTTCCTGGGCGTAAAAGGCGGGAGCGAGGATACGGTTCGAGGCGATAAAGAAGAGACCCGTCATATGGAAGAAGAAGGCGCGCACCGTCAGGTTCACGGATTCCTCTCCGAATTCCCGGGCCTTGAACAGGAGGACGATGATGTCCCTACCCTCGATCATCGAGAAGACCGCCACGGGGATCGTGACCAGGACGATGGCTTTCAGGGCCCCCTCCAGGCGATCCGAAAAAGCTCCCCAGTCCCCCAGCTTAGCCCGCTCGGAAAGATCCGGGAGCATGACCGTTCCGATGGAGACCGCGAAGATGCCCAGGACCAGCTCCTGAAGGCGCAGGGAAAACGTCAGGCTGGTGGCCACCCCCACCCCCGCCCGGGACGCCACGGCGGTGCACACCAGCTCGTTCACCTGGTACGCGGCCATGCCCAGGATCGTCGGGGCGATCAGGGCCAGGACCCTGCGCATCCCCGGGTTGCGGAAGGCCCGGGCGGGGGATATGAACCGAAACCGGTAGCCCCTGCGCAGTACGGCGGGCAGCTGGCAGAGGGCCTGGGCCAGGCCTCCGACCAGGACACCCACGGCCAGGGCCCGGGCCGGATTGGGCAGGAACGGGGCGATCAGGTAGGGAACCGCGATAAAGCCGAGGTTGAAGAGAATAGGAGCCACCCCGGCGGGGACGAAGACGTGGACCGAGTTCAGGATACCCTGAAGGAAGGCCGCGAAGGATACGAGGGCCAGGTAGGGGAACATCATGCGGGTCAGCACGACGGTTTCCGCGGGATCCGAGCGGAACAGGCGGACGATCAACGGGGTAAGGGCGATACCGAGCAAGACCGTGCCACCCACCAGGAGATTGAGCACCGTATGCATGGAGCACAGGAACTCCTCGCTCTCTTCCCGGTCTCCAGCAAGGAGATAGCCCTTGAAGGTGGGGATGAACGCGACGGCGATCGACCCCTCGGCAAAGAGCCGGCGCAGGAAGTTCGGGATCAGGAAGGACACGGTGAAGGCGTCCGCCAGGACACCTGTGCCCATGAACGCAGCCCGGGTCATCTCCCGGACCAGGCCCAGGACACGGGAGACGAGGGTCAGGAGGGAGAGCCGGCCGCTCTCCCGTACGAAGGCGCCCGAATCCGGAGAAGCGTCGTCCGACATGGGGTCGAGGATACAGGAAGGCGGGCCGGCGGCACAAGAGAGCGGCGGGGTCTTGAGGCGAGCCCGGGCTTCCGGTATACAGTTCGTCCATGGAAATTCAGCTTGTCGCCCTGGATCTGGACGATTCCCTGCTCCGGCAGGACTTGAGCATTTCAGAGGCGAACGCCGAGGCCTGCCGAAAGGCCATGCGGCAAGGAGTCCGCGTGGTCCTGGCATCCGGCAGGACCGAGAGGGCCATGCTGAAGTACGCCAAGATGCTGGGTGCCGAGGGACCCGGGGAGTACCTGATCTCCTACAACGGCGCCAAGATCCTGGATCTGGGTTCCGGGGAACACCTCTACGAGCGCCGCATTTCCCCGGAGCTCTGCCGCCGCGCCGCCGCCCTTTTGACCGAGCGGGGCTTTCCCTACCAATTTTACCTGGACGAGGGCCGCATCGTCACGACGGTTCGCAACAAGTGGACCGAGGAGGACTCCCGCCTCACAGGACTGCCCATCGAGGTGATGACGGATCCGGCACCCTTCCTGGACCGGGGTCAGCTGAAATTCGTGGTGGCCGGAGAACCCGAAGCCCTGCAATCCCTGCGCGGGGAACTGTCCGCCCTCCTGGACGGCGAGGCGGAGATTTTGATCTCCAAGCCCTATTTCCTGGAAATCCTGTCCGCGGGCACGGACAAGGGGACGGCCCTCGAGTTCTTGGCGGATCGACTGGGCATTCCCATGGAAGCCGTCCTTGCCGTCGGGGACGCCCAGAACGACCTGGGCATGGTCCGGAAGGCCGGCTGGGGCTGCGCTCCCTCCAACGCCATCCCCGCCGTCAAGACCGCGGCCCGGTATGTCTCCCCCCGATCCCACGAGGAGGACGCGGTGGCGGAAATCCTGGGAAAATTCGTTTTCGAAGGCCGATGACCCCTCAGTGCCGCGAAGCTTGGCACTGAAAACCTTGCCGGCCTCAGGTTTCTCAATCCGATCTACGATACTATATGTATAGAAAGTGACGAACCGGAGGAGACCATGTCCCAGGATTTGAAGCCCATCGCCGCCCGGCGCTGTTACGCCTGCATACAGTGGGAAGGCGTCCGCAGCTATGACCGGCAAACTCAGATGGTCAAGGTGGATGTAGGCCGGGAGGGCAAGTGCCTGGTTCATAGAACGATGGTCAAGGGCAGCCACTTTTGCGACCAGTTCTTCCAGCTAAAATAGCCCTACGTGGTACGAAGCTTGTCGTGATGCGATCCGGGGTCGGGGAATAGGGCGCCATCGGACCGGGAGATCCGGGAAACCCGATCGACCGCGACCGGGTTGCGGTCTGCCTGGGTCCCACCTCTCCGACCGGAGGCTTGGCCATCCAGGCCGGGGCGGCTAAAATGACCCTATGGAACCGTACCGGATCCGCCCGGCCCGCCCCGAGGACCTGGACGACATACTGTCCATAGAGGACGATTCCTTCGATCCCGCGATCCGCGAGAGTCGGGAAACCTTCCGGGAACGTATGGAAGTCTTTCCCGAGGGGTTCGTGGTTCTGGCGAACTCGGACGGCCCGGGAGGGTATCTTTGTTCCGAGCTCTGGGACCTCCCAGGCCTCCCCGGAACGGCGGACTTTGCCCTGGGCCATTCCGCCCGGGACCGCCACTCGCCCCGGGGACGAACCCTCTATATCTCCTCCTACGGAATTCGCAGGTCTCTCCGCGGCCGCGGTCTAGGGAAGGCCCTGTTCCGGGACTTCCTGGCGAACGCCTCCTCGGCCTTCGCCTTCGACGAGGTCCTCCTCCTGGTCAGCAAGACCTGGGCGGAGGCGAGGGCGATCTACGCGGCCGAGGGTTTCCGCCGCGTTTTGGAGCTTCCGGGCTTCTTCCGCTTTTCCGCAGGCCCCCCGGCGGACGGAGAGGTTCTCTCCCGGCCCCGGTTCTGGGACTCAACTGGCGGAACTTCCGCGCCGATGATGATGGATAAGGAATTACCATGAGACGAAGCGCCCTTGCCCTAGTGTCGGCCCTCGCCGCGGCCGCGGCCGCCTTCGGGGACATACGGTTCTCCGGCCCGGACCTCTCCCAAAAGGACGAACTCCTGTTCGCCGCGGAGGCGTCCCTCCCGGGCGGCGGCGCGTTCCGGACCCTCTTCGCCGCGGACCTGTCCAAGGGTAACCTGCGCCAGTTGACCTTCTACCCGGAACGGGTGGCCTTGGTGGACCGGGGTCGTCGCCTGCAGGTCCAGAACCGCTACGGGGTGTTCCGGACGGGGGCGGACTTCAAGGGGATGGAACCCGTTCCGGGCTTTCCCGCCTTCGTCCGGGGCAGTCCGGCCCGGGAGGGCAAGCTTCCGGAGGTCCAGGCTTCTCCGGACGGCACCCGCCTTCTGTACATGGAACCGAGTTCCGGTGCCTTCGGCCGCCTCGTCCTCTTTTCCGTGTCCAACGGCGCGGAAACCCTGGTCTCCTCGGATGTGGCCCTGTACGCGGACCGTATTCCGGCCCTGTGGTCCCCGGACTCCCGGTACTTCGTGTACGCCAAGGGCGGACAGCTCCACTATTACTCCATGGACCAGCTCGAGGGAAACCGGGTACTGGACGAATCGTACCGGCGCATCGGGCCGGGCCGGATCGAGAACGTCCAGTGGAACGAGCAGGGCAGCCTGTACATCCTCCGTCAGCGGAGTCTGTACCGGATCCTGCCGGCGGAGTTCTTCGCCCAAGCCCTCTACGCCGGGGTGGTCACCATCGGAACCATGGTGGGGAAGGTGCCCTTTCCCTTCGACCCGAACTTCGACTCCTTCCGGGTGTCTCCGGACGGGCGAAAGATCCTCCTGTGCAAGGACGGGCGCAACCTTTTCCTTTACTACCTGGATCCGGACGACTACGGTAAGGCCGACCGTGTGGCCGCCCTGCCCTACCTGTTCCTGCAAGGGAATACGACGGTCACCGAGGTCCTCTGGCCGGAGAGCGCGGAGCTCACCATCCTGACCTCCTCCTTGAGGAACGGCGAGCGAGTCACGGGCGCCTACCGGATCGCCGCCCCGGACTCCCCGGCGGACCTTTCCCTGAGCCAGAGCTTCAAGACCCTGGACGCCTCGGGCGCGCTTTCCGTAGCCCTTTCCCCGGACCATAAACGGGTGGCCCTGGCCAATGAGCGGGGGGTCGTCATCCGACGCTATTCGGACTGGTCCGCGCTGACCACCCTGGACGCCCAAGGAACCCTATACGCCCTGTGGGCCTCGGAGGAGCGGCTGGTCCTCGCGGGGTCCAGGACCATCGAGCTGGCCGCCGCGGACGGCTCGGAGCGGACCCTCGTCGCCCTGTCCCAGGCGGACCTGTACGGCTGGGACGCGGACGCGCCGGGCTCCGTCGCGGCCCTGGTCGGCAATTCCGCGTGGACCCTTGCGGCCGGCGCCAAGGACTGGAAGAGGACGGCCGCCTTCAAGACCCTGCCCGTCTCGGGAGCCTCCGAGGCCTACCGGGTATACCTGGACGAGCTGGATTCGGGCTCCTACCGGAACATCGTCATGGTCCGGTCCATCCAGGGCTTCGGGACCAAGCCCCTCCTTTTGCCAGCCCCCCGGCCCTGGGCCCCCTTCCCGGAAACGGACGAGCCCCGATCCCCGGGGATCTTCGACCACGGTTCCCGGATCCGCCGCCGCCAGGTGGCCCTGGTCTTCAACGCCTACGACTCCGCCGAGGGGCTCACGGGGGTTCTGAACACCCTGGCGGACTACCGTATCCGGGCCACCTTCTTCGTGAACGGCGAGTTCATCCGCCGCAACCCCGGGGCCGCCCGCCTGATCGCGGAAAGCGGTCACGAGACGGGCAACATGTTCTTCACGACCTACGATCCCACGGACGCCCGGTTCCGGGTGGACGCGGAATTCGTCAAGCGGGGGCTGGCCCGGACGGAGGACGAGTACTTCGCCGCCACCGGTCGGGACCTCTCCCTCCTTTGGCACACTCCCCACTACTCCACCAGCACGGAGATCCTGGAAGCCGCCGCCCGGATGAACTACACCTTCGTGGGGCGGGACGTGGATCCCCTGGACTGGGTCAGCGAGACGGAGGGCAAGTCCGTGCCCGGGCTCTACCTGGACGCCCATCGGATCGTGGAGCGGGTGCTGACCAAGGTAAAGCCGGGTTCCATCGTCCCCGTGCGCGTGGGCGTTCCCGAGGGAGGGAGGCAGGACTACCTCTTCCGGGAGCTCTCCCTGCTCGTGAACGGCCTTCTGGCCGAGGGCTACGAGATCGTGCCCGTATCCACCCTGATCGAGCACGCCCGGTGAACGCGGACCGATTCCGGCTGTCCCCCGCGGACGTGGCCTTCTCCGTGACCGAGGGGGATATCCTCAGGCTGGAGGGCGGGGACTGGGGCAAGGCCGTGATCGGCCAGCCCCGGGCCCTGGAAGCCCTCCTTATGGGCACGGGCATCCGCGCCAAGGGCTACAACATCTACATCTCCGGCGCCCCGGGGACCGGCCGCCGCACAGCGGTCATGCAGGTCCTCTCGGAGGTCCCCGGGAACCCCGAAACACTCCGGGACCGGGCCTACGCCTACAACTTCCGCTCCCCCCTCGAGCCCAGGGCCCTCTCCTTTCCCCGGGGCCAAGCCCGGGCCTTCAAAAAGGATCTCCACGCCCTGGTGGAGAACATGAAGAAGCTGGTCCGCCTCCAGACCGAGAGCGCGGACTTCAAGAGTCGCCTCCAGTCCGCCACCCGGGAAGTGGAGGAGGAGGAGACCCGAAGGCTGTCCGGGTTCGAGGCCGAGCTGGCCGCCCAGGGCTTCCGGATCGTCCAGGCCCAGGACGAGGAGGGTTCCACAACCACGGACATCGTACCCCTCCGGAACGGGGAGCCCTCCAGCTTCGACGAACTCCAGGCGGAAGCGGCCTCCGGCGCCCTGGCGGAGGAGGAGTGGAACCGGCTCCGCAGCCTCTACTTCGATTTCATGGACCGCCTGAAGCGGCTCTTCGCGGAGCTTCGGAGGGGCCGGGTGGAGCTGGAGCGGCGCCTGGAAACCCTCCGCCACGACGCCCTGCGGCCCTTCGTCCTGGCGGAGACGGAGCTCCTGCGAAAACGCTATCCGGATCCGAAGATCCACGACTGGATCTCCGATCTCGAGCGGGACCTGCTCCAGCACCTTCGCCTCTTTTTAGCCGACCCGGAGAACGAGCCGGTTCCGTCCGCCCGGCGCCCCGTACCCCCCCTGGCCCGATACGGCCTCAACATCCTCGTGGACAACAGCCAGGCCGAGCGGTCCCCGGTGATCCTGGAAAACCATCCCTCCGTGGTGAACCTCTTCGGCTTCGTGGAACCCCGTCCGGACGAGCGCGGGGACTCCCGGGCCGCCTACCTCAAGATCCGCCCCGGAGCCTTCCACAGGGCCGACGGGGGCTTCCTGATCCTCCGCGCCGAGGACATGGTCCAGGACGAGGAAGCCTGGCTCTGGATGAAGCGGGTCCTCCAGACCGGCACCGTGGAGATCCAGCCCTCCACGGGCCCTTTCGGGTCTCCGGGAATCCATACCAAGCCCCAGGCCGCGGAGGTGGACGTCAAGGTCATTCTCCTGGGCGGGGAGATGACCTACGACGCCCTGTACTCGGCGGACCCGGACTTCCAGAAGCTCTTCAAGGTCTACGCCGAGTTCGATTCCACCATGCCCCGCAACGACGAGACCATGCGGGAATATGTGGCCTTCATCCGGAAGATCGTGCGGGAGGAGGGCCTTCTGCCCGCGGATCCGGACGCCATTGCCGCGGTGGTGGAATACGGCGTCCGCCTTTCCGAGTTCCGGAACCGCCTGTCCACCCGGTTCAGCCTGATCGCGGACCTCCTCCGGGAGGCCTCCTGGCACGCCGGCCGGGCGGGGCGGGCCGCCATGGACGCCGGGAGCGTCACCACCGCCGTCAGCGCACGGGCCTACCTGGCGAACCTCCCGGAGGAGAAGGTGGAGGACATGATCGCCTCGGGGCAGATCATACTCCAGGTCGCCGGCACGGCGGTGGGGCGGGTGAACGGGCTCGCGGTCCACGATCGGGGCTACTACGCCTTCGGCCTGCCCGCGGTGATCTCCGCCCAGGTCTCCCCGGGGGAGAACGGAGTCATCAACATCGAGGGCGAGTCGGGACTCTCCGGGGAGATCTACGACAAGGCCGTCCTGATCGTCGAAGGCTTCCTGCGCAGCCGCTACGCCCGGGGCTTTCCCCTCATGGTGAGCGCCTCCATCTGCTTCGAGCAGTCCTATACGGCCATCGAGGGGGATTCCGCCTCCTCCACCGCGGTCTACGCCCTCCTGTCCGCCATCGCGGGGGTTCCCCTGCGGCAGGATATCGCCGTGACGGGCTCGGTCAACCAGATGGGCCAGATCCAGCCCGTGGGGGGAATCACCGAAAAGATCGAAGGATTCTACCAGGTATGCCGAAGGGCGGGCTTTACGGGCACCCAGGGGGTCCTGATACCCCGGCAGAACACCGTGAACCTGACCCTGTCCCGGCCGGTCCAGGAAGCCCTGCGGGAGGGCCGCTTCCATATCTGGGCGGTCTCCTCCATCGACGAGGGAGTCGAGGTCCTGACCGGCATGGAGGCGGGGGCCCCGAACGAAAAGGGAGAGTTCCCCCCCGACTCCTTCAACGCCAAGGTCCGGAAGGAACTTCAGCGCATGGCCCGGACGATAAAATCCTATCTAGGGTAGAAGATATGGTTTATTATTTGAAAATTCAGAATCCTTCGGTTATCCTAGGAAACGATATCATCCCAACAAGTGTGAAAGGTCTGGACCATGGCCGCAAATGAGCTCGTAGTCGACGTCGCCAAGATCAAGAAAGCTGTCCACAGCGCCATCCCCCTGACGATCACGACCTACACCCTCCCCCACGAGATCGAGATCTACCTGGAGGAGGTCCTGGACGTGTTCCTGGGCGAACTGGGGCAGAAGAAACTCAAGGACTACCTGGTCTACTGCCTCCGGGAGCTGGCGGTGAACGCCAAGAAGGCCAACACCAAGCGGGTCTACTTCGAGTCCCGGGGCCTGTCCATCAACGATCCCTCGGACTACGAGGAGGGCATGAAGAGCTTCAAGGCGGACACCCTGGAGAACATCGCCTGGTATTTGGCCAAGCAGAAGGAAAAGGGCTACTACATCAAGATCGTCCTCCAGGCCAAGGGCTCCACCGTGGTCCTGGAGGTGCGGAACAACGTGGAGATCAACCGCACCGAGTACGTGCGCATCCACGACAAGCTGGCCCGGTCCCGGAAGTACACCAGCCTGGAGGAAGCCCTCCAGCAGGTCCTGGACCCCTCGGAGGGCGCCGGCCTGGGTCTGGTGATCCTGGTGCTCATGCTCAAGAAGATCGGCTTGGACGAGGAGTGCTTCGACATCCGGGCGGAAAACGGGGAGACCCTGGCGCGGATCACCGTGCCCGTGGAAGCCACCCGCATCGAGTCCCTGTCCAAGCTAACGGACGAGATCGTCCGGCAGATCACCTCCCTGCCCCACTTCCCGGACAACATCGTGGCGGTCCAGAAGCTCCTGGCGGATCCCAAGAGCGAGATGGTGGACATCGCCCGCCACATCTCCACGGACCCCGCCATGACCGCGGACCTTTTGAAGCTGGTAAACTCCGCCCAGTTCATGCTCCCCAAGCGGGTGGACAACATCGTGGACGCGGTCAAGCTCGTTGGCCTCAAGGGCATCAAGGGCATCCGGAACCAGCTGTATTCCTACGGGGCCCAGAAGCTCCTTGGGGACGACACGGACACCAAGAAGAAGCTCTGGGACCACTCCTACCGGACCGCCTACTACGCCTACAACCTGGTCAAGAACTTCAAGCCCGCAAAGCGCCATATCCTGGACGACGCCTACGTGGGCGGGATGCTCCACGACATGGGCAAGATCGTCTTCTCCACGGTACATCCGGACCTCCTGGACCGAATCCGGGCTTTCTGCGGAGAAAAGGACATCCCCGTCCAGACCTTCGAGGACATAGCCGGAGGCATGAACCACGCGGAGATCGGAGCCCGGATCGCGGAAAAGTGGAACTTCCCGGAGTCCCTGGTGGCCGCCATCCGCTTTCACCACGAGCCGGGACTCATGACCACGGATTTCAAGGACGTGGTCTTCGCCGTCTACCTGGCCAACGCCTTCTGCGAGTTCGAGAACGGCGCGATGACCTGGGATCAGCTGGAGCCCCTGGTGGTCCAGGACTACGGGTTCCAGGGAGAGGCCCAGTTCCGCAAGATCGTGGAACAGTTCAGCGAGGGCTTCAACAAGGAAACCCGCAGGTTGGCCGGGGAATCCGGGAAGAAAGCCTAGGCGTTCGGATTATTCGGTGGGAAACCCATGAGCACCTCGCCCTATTCCTCCGCGCCAGGGTCGGTCAAGGGGACCCAGCCGGGGACAGGCGGCCCGCCGAGAGGCCTCGCCGCCGCGGCCCTCCGGCTCAACGCCTTGCTGGAACGCGCCATGCCGATCGTCACCCCCACGGGGGTCGTCCTGGGCTTCCTATTCCCGGACGTTTTCGTCCGACTCAGACCCTACATCCCCTGGCTCTTCGGGCTGATCACCCTGGCCGGAGCCTTGAAACTCCGGGCCCGGGACCTGGGAGCCGCGGCGACAAGTCCGATCCCGGTCCTGGGCTTCTTCGCGGCCGCCCATGTCCTCATGCCGCTCATCGCCCTGGTCGTCTCCCAGCTCGTCCTACCGGGAGACACCGAGGCGGCGGCCGGGTTTGTCCTGCTCTTTTCGGCCCCCACCGCCGTGGCCGGATTTATCTGGGTCTCCATATACAAAGGAGACGAGGCTCTGGCCCTTGCCCTGATCCTCCTGGACACCCTGGCCGCGCCCTTCGTCATGCCCTTCACGGTCTCCGCACTCCTGGGCACCGGCATCCGGCTGGACGGGGCTGCCATGGCCGCCTCCCTGGCCCTGATGGTCGTGCTGCCCACGATCCTGGGGGTAACCCTGAACGAGTCCAGCCGGGGACGGATCCCCGGCGCCGTGCGCCCGTACCTGGCGCCCCTCTCCAAGATCCTGTTGGCCCTGGTCATAGCGGCCAACTCCGCGGCGGTGGCGCCCGGTGTGGACTTCTCCCGCCCCCGGGTCTGGGCCGTGGGAGCCGCGGGAATCGGCTTGACCACCGCCGCCTTCCTGCTGGGCAAGGCCCTGGGGCTCGTGCCCGGGATCGGTCCCGCCCGGAGGCGGGGCCTGGTGTTCACCGTGGGGCTGCGGAACATCAGCGCCGTGGCCACCATCGCCATCGCGTTCTTTCCCGAGGCCGCCGCCCTGCCCGCGGTGTTAGGTATGTTCTTCCAGCAGACCCTGGCGGCAATCTTCGGCCGGATCCTGCTGGGCAATTAGTGTTACGAAGCTTGTCCTGACGCAAGCAAATATTGAGAAATAGAGCGGTATCGAGCCGGGAGAGATTCACACTCCCGGGAGGT
>Ga0067045_1031354_pt1 | contig 12510 bp, 8 predicted proteins | sample TerdegcTABiofilm_FD_59184 | JGI IMG/M metagenome (GOLD analysis project Ga0067045, IMG submission 59184) | Combined Assembly of (Gp0054472, Gp0054536) Wastewater bioreactor microbial communities from Singapore -Terephthalate degrading...
TCGATCACACCCGGCCCGCGTTGAAACCCAGAAAACTCCAGCGCACGCCCTCCCGGCCCAGCATGTCCTCGCGCTCGCTGCGGTGGCACACGTCCAGGCCATGCAAGGCGGCCAGGGCGATGGTCTCGTCGGCGCTCACGTCGAACATGCGCCTCCCTTCGGGCACCGGCCCGTGGCGCAGCGACATCACGATCCGCCCCCCTTCGGCCGGCAGGGCCGCGAGCGCCTGCATCGCGGTGCTGCGTTCCTGCGTGTCCAGGTGCATCCACACGGCCGTCAGCAGAATGAGGCCGTAGCGCTGCCCGGTCGCCCGGGTGTGCGCGAGTGCGGGCAGGTGGTCGTCGCACCAGGCTATGGGCAGGTCGGCGTGCAGGCGTTGGCCTTCGGCGCGCAATTCCGCAGTGGGCTCAACCGCGGTCACGCGGTGGCCCAGGCGGGCGAGCGCGGCGGCATCGCGGCCCGAGCCGGCGCCGATGTCCAGCACGGCGCACGGCGTGACGGGAAACAGGTGCATCACGTCGCGATGCACATCCGCGAACGTCACGCTTTCGTACTGAGCGGCCAGCACCTGTGCCTGGGCTCCGTAGCCCGCAGTGCCCTGGATGTCTTGGTGGTTCATGGCCGCATCATCGCGCAATGTCGCCGACCCCTGGGCCCGCGCATGCCATGGCAAGATGGGCGGCGGTCCATCAGGTGGTGGGCCCTTTTCTTGGAGGCAGGAATGTCAGGAACGCAGCATCCATGGGGCGTGACCGCATGACGCCGGACATCGCCTTGCTGGTGTTGGGGGCGGCCGTGGCCGGGTTCGTGCAGGGACTCTCGGGCTTTGCCTTTGGCATGGTGGCCATGTCCTTCTGGGTCTGGGGCATTGAGCCGCGCGTGGCGGCCGTCATGGCGGTGTTCGGCTCTCTTACCGGCCAGATCGTGGCCGTGGTCACGAGCCGGCGCCCGTTCGGGCTGCACGCGCTGGCGCCCTTCCTCGCCGGTGGTGTGCTCGGTGTTCCCATGGGCATCGCGGTGCTGCCGCACCTCAACGCCGACCTGTTCCGACTGGTGCTCGGTTGTGTCCTCGTGATCTGGTGTCCCTTGATGCTGATGTCCTCGCAGTTGCCAAAAATCGCGCGCGGCGGCCGCATGGCCGACAGCGTGGCCGGCCTCGCGGGCGGCTTGATGGGCGGCATTGGCGGCTTCACCGGCGTGGTGCCCACGCTGTGGTGCACGCTGCGCGGCATGGAAAAAGACACGCAGCGCGCCATCATCCAGAACTTCAACCTCGCGGCATTGGCCTTCACCATGCTGGGGTACGTGGTCTCTGGCGCCGTCACGCGCGACATGTGGCCGCTGCTGCCCATCGTCGCCATCGCGTTGCTCGTGCCCGTGCTGCTGGGGTCCAGGCTGTACGTGGGCTTGAGCGAGTCGGCCTTCCGAAAGCTGGTGCTGTCCCTGCTCAGCCTGTCGGGGTTGGCGATGCTCGTGGCCGCCGTGCCGCGCCTGTTGGGCTGAAGCTGCCGTGATCTCGTCACAGTTCCTGCAGCGCATGAGCCTGCGCCGCGACACCGTCGAGAGCTTCGAGCGCTACCCTTTCAACCTGCCCGCCGTGCGCACGCTCGACCAGCTGGAATTCCACCCCAAGGTCACCTTCTTTATTGGCGAGAACGGCTCTGGCAAGTCGACGCTGCTTGAGGCCATCGCGGTCGCGCTCGGTTTCAATGCTGAGGGCGGCAGCAAGAACTTCCAGTTCAGCACGCGCCGCTCGCACTCCGTGCTGCACGAGCACCTGCGCATTGCCAAGGGCTTCAAGCGGCCGCGCACGGGCTTCTTCCTGCGGGCCGAGAGCTTTTTCAACGTGGCGACTGAAATCGAGCAGCTCGACGCCGAACCCGGCCTCGGTGCGCCGGTCATCAACTCATATGGTGGGCATTCGCTGCACGAGCAGTCCCACGGCGAGTCCTTCCTCACGCTGCTGACCGAGCGCTTCCACGGCCAGGGTTTGTACATCCTCGACGAACCCGAGGCCGCGCTCTCGCCGCAGCGCCAGCTGGCCGTGCTCTCGCGCATGCACGACCTGGTGTGCGAAGGCTCGCAATTCGTCATCGCGACGCATTCGCCGCTGCTCATGGCCTACCCCGATGCCTGCATCTACCAATGCGGCGCCGAGGGCGTGGCGACCGTGGCCTATGACGACACGGAACACGTGCGTGTCACAAGGGACTTCCTGGCCGATCCGCAGCGCATGTTGCGGGGTTTGCTGAAACGCTAGGCGCGGGCTGACGCACCCGGACGGGCCCTGCGCGGGCCTGTATCTGGTTTCTTTGCCAAGGCATTTCGTGCCGGGCGATTTGGAACGAGGCGCTCGCACGCGGGGCTCGAAATAACTGATTTTGGGGGATTGAACAGGGGCCAGTTGTCGTGGTAGTGCGTGGGCCTGCAATCGCGCGACGAAAGGTGCGAACTTAAAGCGGCGCACCCTCACTCAATGCCCACCTTCGGCGAGCACGAAGAGCGGGAAAAACGCCATCAACCTCATCACTGGAATCTCGAAATGAATTCTTTCCCCTTGACCCTGCCCCAAGGCAATCCTCCTCCCATCAACCTCAACGACGTCGTCGTCCAGTTCATGCAGCAAGGCATGCAGAAAATGATGCGCGGAGGCGTCTCTGAAGTGGAGATGCTCAAGGGCTGGATCGAGAAAGGGAATGTGGCTGACCTCGCCGAGCATCTGCCCACCAAGCTCGGTGAAGTGGCCCAGCTGTGCCTCGATATGGTCGAAAGACACCCCAAAGAAGTCACGGTGCTGCTCTGGAATGGGGGGGGCGCCGCAGAGGCCATGAAGTTGCTGCGTGAGATGGCGCAGAGTGACGTGCCAGACGCACAAAAGAAGGCGTTGGCGCTGGCGCAGGCGGTTCTCGACGCCGGTCATGAAATGGACGTGGACAGCACGGCCTGGCCGGCTGGCGTGAGCGAGTTGCTGCAGGAAAGGCAAAAGGCCCGCCAGGACTACGCGGCCCACCAAGTCGCCAAATTCGACGGTGTTTCGCTCAAGGGTGGGCTGGAGGTCTTTCGTTCCGCGGAAGTTCCGTTCTTTTCCAAGCGCACAGACAAGTCCACCGAAAATTTCAGCGATGGTGTGCTGGAGGAATCAGGATTCCTAGTAGAGCGTCGCCATCTCCTGGAGGCTGTCAAGGACGACCGCAAGAAATTCCTGGAGCAGATCAATCAGAGGAAAGTGTCACTCGGGTACTTAGCGCTGGCGAAGCGTTGCGCGGACGCCAAGCGCTTGCGTGGTGAACTTGCCGTGCAGTGCACGCCCGAATCGTTCGGGCAACTGCTCGCACACATGGCCAGCCGCATTCCGCCGGGAAAAAACCAGACGTTCGATTTGAGCTTCAGCCTCGCGGGCGACTTTGGCAATGTCCACGACATGGTGGTGTTTCTGGAAAAGACCTCGGAGAAGGGGCCCATGGCGCTCAAGGTGTCGCTCTATGACCCCGAGGTGACGGGTGACATGTCCCATTTGCGGGTGCTGCCGGAAAAACTGGCCAAGTTGTCGTTCCATGACTTTGACCTCCGCCGCGCGTTCAAGCCGGGCGCCGTGGAGCTCCTGAATCTGATGCAGGATGACTGGGATCTCGCGATCAGCCTGCGAGGTCGGTACATCCCGCGCCATTCCAAGGTGCAGGTCGAGAGTCTGCTGAACGCGCTGGCCTATGGAAATCTGTATGGTTTGCAACATGCGATCGTGGAGCTGGGGACGCTCCATGGCGTCGGTGTTCCCATTGATGACCTGAATGACCGCTCAAAGGACCTGGCGCTTGCCTTTCGTCAGGCGATGGTTGGCCGGCACGTCAAAGTGCTGAAGGAGCTGCAGGACTCACCCTTGATGCTGGGATCGCTCACGCAGAAAACGCTGGACGAATTGAGGTCGGCGAAAAATGGTCTTGGCGTGCAGGACATGTCGGACGTGCAAGCTCTCGTCAAGAAATACTACGATGGGTTGAACGAGAGGTTGACCAAGGCTGAGGGCGACACCCGGGTTAAAAGCACGCGCCCAGCGGATCCGGGTGAGCAGATGCCCCTCACTACGAACCCATTGCGCAGTCAGGGCGGCGTTCTTCACCCAGTTCTTGATGATGTGACCGACGTCTATGTCAAGGAATTCGGAAAGCCCAGGGATGCGGTCGGCATTGAGGAGATTCGGGACTTTCTGTTTGCGCAGACCAAGGAGCGCCGAATGGCCCTGCTGCCGGCATTGAAGTTGCTACCGTTTGAGGTCCCCATGCTTGTGCTGCCCGTCCTGCTCTTTTTGGCTATCGAGTTCATGGACGAGGACGGGGTAAGAGCCTACCTTGAAATGGTGGTCTTGATTCAGGCAAGCAGCAGGCTCAAACCGTCCGACGCGTCAAGGCTATTGAAAGACATCCACGATGCCTGCCGACCGCGCTCATGGCTCCTCTGCTGCATGCGGTCCGATAGCCAGGCATTCAAGGACGTGGTCAAGTCCGACAAGGAGCTGCACGCCTTGTTCAAGCAGGCAGAGGCCGCGCTCAAGTCCTAGTTGACAGGCGCCACGGGCGCATCCCACGCTGCCTCATCTCCATTCTGGAGCGTGAGGCAGATTCACTTTGAGCCTTCCCGTGGTGCCTTTGGGCTTGCCCAAGGCTTGAGCCTCTCTTTCCCCCGGCTCCCCAGATGATCTCCCACACCCTGAATTCCGATGAAATTCGACCCGGCGGTTTTCCCCGTCCGTCCACCTCCACAGTGCCATCGGACACCGACGCCCCCGAAACGGCGAGCCTCAAGAGCTTGATCCTCAAGAGAAACGTGGCCGCCCTGGCGCAGTTTCAAGCGATCGATTTGAAGGCCGTTGCCCAGCTGTGCCTGGAGATGGTGGAAGCCTATCCTGATGAGGTCACGGTGGTACTCTGGAACAGAAAGGTCGCTCTGCAGGCCGCGCAGTTGCTGAAGGCGACGGCTCGCAACCCGAATGCCCATTCAGACGCACGTGGGGCGGTGGCACTGGCGCGGGCCATCCTGGGCGCGGGCCACCGCATGGGCCAGCCCATGGACGGGAAAAAGGGGGACTGGACTGCCGAGGTGAACGCGATGCTGGATGAGCGGTACGCGGTGGATGTGCGGTATTGGGTTGCCAAAATACAGAAGTTCGACGAGAAGCCCTACAAGCATGGGGTGCAGACCTTTGTCGAACTGGGGAAGCCGTTTTTTTCCCTCAGCGACTCCATGCTCGCCGAGAACTGGAACGGGGGCCTGTATGACGAGAATGGGAACAAGTTCATGTGTCGCCACTGGGTGCGGGCGCTGGAGTCCCATCACGATCCCAAGCAGTTCCTGAAGTTGGTTCGGCTGAAGGATCCGAAGGTTCTGGGCCTCGACCACGCGGCGCTGGAGCTGCGCGACAGCGAGGCCATGCAGGTGGCCGGTCGGTCGTCGGTGCAATTTTCATTGCAGCACTTTGGCAAATTGCTTGTCCGCATGGTCCCTCTGGTGCCCAAGGGCGAGGTGCGCGGCTTTTTGGTGAGCTACGCGGTGAACCGGCAGCTCGAAAGTGGGCATGAAATGTTGGTGTTCCTGAAGAACGCCGCCTCTTCCAGAAGCACCGAACCGCCTGGGCGCGACCCCATGGAGCTCAAGGTGTCGTTCTACGACCCCAACGTCACGGGCGACATGGTTCACCTGCGGGTGCTGCCGGAAGATCTGGCCAAGTTGACGTTTCAAGATTTTGTTCCCGACACCGATAGCGATCGGCGGGAGGTGGATGTTCTCAGCATGAACGTGGGCGATCCCGCACTGGCCCGAGCCCTGGCGGGCCAGTTCATTGCCCGTGAGCAAGAGCCTTTGATCAGCAGCTTCCTGTGCGCGCTGGCCTATGGAAATCTGCATGAGATGGGCGAGGCGAACGCCGCGTTGCTGGCCTTGGGTGCTCCGGCGTTTGAGACGTTGAACGGGTCGCGCTCGGGGGAGCTGGCTCAAGCCTTCCATTGCGCCTTGGCTTTTAACCAAGCTGACGCGGTGCGTGAACTGGTCTGCTCGCCGCTGGTGGCCGCGCTGAGGCCCGCAGCCGTCAAGAAAATGGTGTTGGCCATCGATCCCAGGCGTGTGCCGGGCTTGTTCAATGCCATGCGGAGAGGTCACAGTGCGGTGATCGAGGCCTTTGGCGAGCTGCTCGCAAAGCTGGAGACGCAGTTGAGCGACAAAGACCTGGCGCAGGTGCTTTGGGCCGCGAGCGTGACGGGGCCCCAAGTGTCCGGCGTCGCCGAAGCCTTGCGGCTGGGCCATGCGGGCGCGGTTGCCGCCTATGGGGCGGGTGTGCTGGAACCGCTCCAACACCGGCTGAGACCCTGGATGCTGGAGAAGCTGGTGGCGGCTGAGCAGCTCAGCCACCTGCCCGGCTGGGTCGGGGCCCTGTTGCTCGATTGCGAGAAGGCGCCGGAGGCATGGCGCCGCGCGCTGGACGCCTTGAAACTCCACGGACAGTTGGGCCTGTCGGTCGTGCGCAAGCACCTTTGGGAGCAAACCGAGCAAGGGGTGCCACGCCTGCATCGGGCGCTGGCGAAAAACCGGGGCGACATCGTGCACGCGTTGTCGCAGGTGATTCGGGAATCCCGCCTGCCGTCCCACGAGCTGAGCCGGTTGCTGGACCCGGGGCCCGATGGCGCGGAGATCCGCAAGGCCATCGAGTCGGCGCGGTGGGGCGGTCTGCTGGCCTACCTGGAGATGGTGGTCGCCATCCAAAGCAGCGATTTCAGGCTGAACCACGGCGATGCGTGGTCATTGCTGCACAAGATCCGCCATGCCCATGGCAAGCGGCTGCCGTTTTACCTCGCCTGCCTGTGGGCGGACAGCACCGAATACAAGCACATGCGCCGCTCGAACAAGGCGCTCGGTGCCCTCTTCGTGAAGGTGGAGCGCCTGCTCAAGGCCACTTAGGCTGACTTCTTCGTTTGAAGCAAGGAGTGCAAGCGCACATCATCGAAGTCGGGGTGGTGCTTCCTGGTCGCTGTGAAAGACCTGTCCAATGCGCTGCTGTCTGGCAGGCGGTATTCGTGGTCCGGGTTCACCACCAGCTCCATGGAACTGGCACGGCGCCTGTGTTGCAGAACGTCTTTTGAGAGATGCGTGGACGTCGGCTGCTTCTTGAAGCTGGTTTTCTTTCCGCCATTGGGCGATCGTTGCGGCGCGGATGCGCCCGTCAGCTCATCCACAGAGCGTCCCCTGCCAGTAAACGATGGAATGATCGTTCCTGTGTTTTTGTAGCTGGCCATTGCTATTCTTTGCCGATCTTTCTCATGGTCCATCCATATTGGGTCTTCTTTGATAGATCTTTCATCTACCGTGACCACCCAAGTGGAATCATTCGCCGCCGAATTCGACAGTTCATCGTGCTCGCTGTCCGGTTTGATCTCTTCCGCGCGCACCACCGGTGTGCCGGCGGCCGCTTTCTGTTTCTCCTGCTTGTCTTTCACCAGATCAACCAGTTTGTCGATGAAGCCCTTGGAGCTCCTGCCAAACAATCTGTCGATGAAGCCCCTGGACTTGTTGGTGCTCCTGAGCGCCCCTATGTCGGCGGCGTCGGCCTGCACGCCCGCGGGCGCCAAGGTCCAGGCCAGCGCCAGCCGGGCGTCCAGGCGTGGGGGACGGCCGTCAGGGTTGGGCAGCCTGACGACGGCTTCAATGGTGGCCAGCGAGGGGCGGGTCCGGGTCCAGCTGCTGTACAGCCTGGCCGCGCGCTTCATGTCCTGCGGTGAGGCGCCTTCGCCGGGGTCCATGCCCATCAGCGCGATGAAAGAGCGCCGCAAGGTTCCTTCCGATAGGCCCTCGATCACCGAGGAGGGCCAGAGCAGGGAAATGGGTTGCTGCGGCTGTGCAGCGAACCACGCGCTCGCGCTGATCTTGAATTGCTCCTGAAGCGCCTCTTTGCAGTTCTTGCCAAGTGGCCGTTGGCCCAGCATCTTCTTCACATCAGCGCTCAGCAGCCAATCGGGGGTATGCGCCAGCGTGCTCTTGCCAGTCGTCAAGTCCTTGGCGTACAGCTCCCACCGGGCGTCGCTCCCGTCCGTCTTGACGAAGAGCGTGGTGCCTTGGGTGTCAACACTCTGCTGCTTGGCCGCCAGGAAACCGCTGATGTTGGTGCGCAGAGTGGGGTCAGCGATGCGCGCATGCAGTTGTTGCCCGAGCGCAATGGCCAGGGCTTGGCTGACATCGGCATGGGAGGCCTTTGACTGGGGGTTGAGAAGGGCTTCGGTGATCTGGTTGGCCTGTGCGTGCGACACCCCAGAGAGGATCAGGGCCGTTTTCAGGGTGTTCTGGATAGCAGCTGGACTCAGTTGCCGGTCTTTCTCCATCGCCTTGACCACGTTTAAAAGCCGCTTGCCGTCGCAGGTTTCCAGTGCCCTGACGAAGGTCTTGAGGTGCGGCCGAGTGCTCACGCCGCGCACTTCTTTGAGCAGCGCGCACAGTTCAAAGTAGTCTTTGGTGTCCCCGGGCCGGCAGCTGGCAATGTCACTGTGGTTGTCATCGGTCAGCGCGGCCACCAGCGTCCGGGCTGTCAATCTCTTCGGATCTCCGGATTCCAGGGCTTGTTGCAGGTCCTGTCCCTTGGCCGACAGCTGCCATGTCTTGCCCTTGATCAGGGCGTGGAGGGGGTTGTACTGCCTGAGCAGCTCCTTGTTGGCGGCCAGTGCGTCGGCAATGGACAGCAGCTTGCGCACGCCTGCCGTGTCACCCTGTCGCTTGAGAAGGTAAGCATAAGCGCCTTCTTTGATGGTCTCTTCGGCTTCCCCATAGAGGTGCCAGCCGGGATAGGTGCCGGTGAGGGACGCAATGGCCTTGTCCACCATGTTGCGCAGAAATTTTTCTTCCAGGGACGCCGTGCCGGACTTCTTCTTCGCTACCTTTGGTGCCGTCTTCGGGGGTGGTTGGGTCATCTCGCTCTTCTTTGCTGCGTCGGCCTGGCGTTGGTTCAGGTGGCCGATCAGCTCCATGCGGGCATCGCCGCTTTTGATCATCTGCTGGTTCATCAGGGCGTCTGAGGTGGGCATGCAGGCGTCGAGCAGGGCTTGGAGTTCGGTGAATTTCGCCTTCTTGTTGGTAGCCGCCTCGAACCGCTTCTGGAAGGGTTCGAACAGTTCCGGATGGCCCATGGCCTCCACAAAGTCCTTGATGCCGTCCATGTCGCCCGCGAGGGCTTCCAGGTCCTCCGTGAGCTCCCGCTTGATGGCGTTCTTCATGTCGCTGGAGGTGTCGTTGCTGGCGATCTTCATCGAGTTGGTGACCTCACACTCGTTGCGCCTGGCCAGCCGGTCGTAGTAGGCCCCCACGAAGTTCTTGATGGCGTAGATGCCCACGACAATCGGGGCGATGATGGCGGCGGCGGGCCCTGCGCTGATGCCGGCGAAGGCGAGTGACTTGATGATGATGCCGCCGACGGCGTTGCACAGCCGGGTGGAGGCGCCGAACAGGGCCGCGATGTTGGACCTGATCTTGTAGCGCACCGAATCGAAATAGTGCTTCAGGATCTTCGAGCCGGCCTTGCCGTTCAGCTTCTCGATGGCTGCCATGAATGCCTTTTTGCGTTCCAGCAGGAAGCCGCGTGTGTTGGAAAAGCGCATCAACTCGAAAACGCTTCGGCCCAGGCTCACCACATTGGTGAACAGGCCAACGCCCATTTTTTCCAGCGCCCAGAATTCCTTTTCGGCGAAATTCTCCTTCTGGTCCTCAACGAGATTCATCACTTGATTCGAAGGCGGTTTGCCCAGGCGCGCCATGAGCGCATCCATGCCCGCCCGGTCGCGGATCGACAGAAAATCCGGGTTGTCCAGGTCGCCCTGGAGCAGCTCGCCCAGCTGATTGGAGGCGTTTTGAATGTCGGCAGTGAGGTGCGCATTGCCAACAAATTGGACGAAGACATGGAGCGCGTTCACGCCGTCCGCCTGAAGCTGCGTGGCGACTTCGCCCAGCCCGGGCATGCCCAGCGCCGACTTGATCAGGTCGTTGCATCGCACTTGGATCCTGGCGGCTTCGATCGGGTCCGAATCCGCTCGGTTGGCCCAAGCCCGTGCCAGCTCGGTCAGTCCGCATTGGAGCGCCTCCTTGGCTTGCAGATACCGCTCGACGCCGGCCGAGGTGGTCAAGCCGTCCAGCAAGGTGACGATGGTGACGCACGAGGAGATGGTGGCCGCGACACATTCCCGCAGCGGAATCTCTGGTATCGCGGGGCTGTCTTTGTCGGTGAGGCCTGTCTCAAAGCCCAGGCCCGCGCTCCACACCGCCAGATAGCGGGGGCTGGTGACCAGGGCCTGCACGGCATTCCGGGAAGTCTGCTTTTCCAGGCTCCATTTTTCCTGCAGGTAGGCCATCCCTTTCTCAAGGTCTCCGTCGCTGCACACCTCCGCGAGGTCTTGGGCCTCTTGGAGGTTTTTGGCTTCCTGGAGTTTTTTGGCTTGTAACTCCTCCTCCTCCTGCCAAGGCAGGTCCGACGCCACAAAGCTGGAATTGATCGCAGAAATGCTCACCGAATCACCTCGTGGGTTTTATGGAGGAAGTTGTCAGGTGAGTCACTCGGCCTGTGGCCTGGTTCGCCTTCCTAGGGCAAGCCCTAATGCCGGCACTGGTGCCTGCCTTGCTGCAACTGGTTCGCCATTCCTGTCGAAAACGGTCGCTCTTACGTCGTTTCGTGGCCAGTGGCGCACAAGGCCGTAAGCAGCCGCTAACGTCGCCGCCCAGTCTGGAGGGGCCATTGCAAATGATCGACATGGAAAGCGCGCAGAGCACGCCGCGCGAGACCGCAGGCGCGCAACCGATGAAGGCCGCGACAGCCGGTCTGGACATCCGGCCACTCATGCGCGCCCACGCCGAGCGCTGGTTTGCGGCGATCGATCGATCCAGGGCGGACATTCTGAAATGGGAGGACTGGCCCGACGCGATCCGGTCCGAAGAGGATGCCCAAGCGCTGCTGCAACGGCTGGAGTCGGACTGGACGTCCGGCCGAACTTTCTCTTGCGGGATATTCACTGAACAAAATGCCGTGATCGGCGGCGTCACTGTGTCCAACATCCTGTGGGACTGCCGGTGCGCCGATCTGGGCTACTGGGTGGAGCCCGGGTATCGCGGCAAGGGCGTTTCGGCGTGGGCCGCACGCCATTTGGTCGAATTCTGCTTCCGCGTCCTGCGGTTGCAGCGGCTTGCGCTCGTCATTCGGATGGACAACACCGCCAGCCAGCGGGTGGCCGAGAAGCTGGGCGCCGTGCTCGAGGGCGTTGCGCGAAAGCGCATTTGTCATCGCCAGCAGGCGCTGGACGCCAAGGTGTACGCGATCACCGAGTGCGACGAGCCGACCAGTCGGTCGGGTTCATTGGGTGGGGACACCGGTTCTTGAGTAGTTCGACCTATCGGTCGGGTTCGCGATTCAGGGATGTGTTCAAGCGCCTCGATCATGGTTATTCCACATCCGTTCCCTGCGTTCCTCGGCCGGCGGATCGAGTCCTACAGTGCGGCCAAGTTTGTAGCAACGCCCCGAGGAGAGACTGTGGAAGTCAATCGAATACAGGATGACACCTCTACGGACTTGCACGCGCAGCTGGGGGTACTGGCTTTGCAAACGCATGGAAAGCTCAGAAGCTTTCTGCGGCGGTTTGAGCGGGATCCTCAGTTGGTCGACGATCTGGTTCAGGATGTGTACGTGGAAGTGCTGAAATCGCTGCAAAACTTCGCTGGCCGTTCGTGCCTTGAGTCCTGGATCTTCGGTGTCGCCCAGAATGTGGGCCGACAGCACGTGGCCAAGGCCGTTGCCCATCGCGAGCGGTTCGTGGAATCGGAGGAAGGGCCCGCCGACACCCGCGGTGCCCCCGATGTCTTTCACATCGTTTCAATGCAGCAGCGGCTGCGGCTCGTGGACGAGAAAATGCGCGCCATGCCGGAGGCCTTGTCCTCGACGTTCGAGGCGTACATCGAAGAGGGCCTCACGTACGAACAGGCAGCCAAGTCGCTCAGCATCCCGATTGGCACGGTTCGTTCCCGCATCTTCCGCGTGCGGGAGCTGGTTCAGGGTTGTTGAGGCGCATGCCCGTCACGCCGCCGCCAGCGACATCCCCAGGCGCGGCTCGCGGTTGAGCTTGAAGACGGCGACGGCCTGCACCAGCAGCAGGGCCTGTTGCTTCAGGCTGTCGGCGGCGGCGGCGCTTTCTTCCACCAACGCCGCGTTCTGCTGAGTGACGCGGTCCATCTGGCTGATGGTTTCGCCCACCTGGCCCACGCCCGCGCTTTGTTCGCTGGTGGCGCTGCTGATCTCACCCACCAGGTCGGAGACGCGGCGGATGGCTTCGACCACGCCCTGCATGGTGATACCGGCCTGGTCGGCCAGCAGCGTGCCGCTGGCGACGCGTTCCACGCTGGTGTCGATCAGGCCCTTGATTTCCTTGGCCGCTTGCGCGCTGCGCTGCGCCAGGTTGCGCACCTCGGCTGCCACGACGGCGAAGCCTCGGCCCTGTTCGCCGG
>Ga0067045_1031359_pt1 | contig 12510 bp, 7 predicted proteins | sample TerdegcTABiofilm_FD_59184 | JGI IMG/M metagenome (GOLD analysis project Ga0067045, IMG submission 59184) | Combined Assembly of (Gp0054472, Gp0054536) Wastewater bioreactor microbial communities from Singapore -Terephthalate degrading...
GAGCCGCTGTGGCTGCGCCGCGGCGGCCGGCTGGCGCCGGTCACTCAGCTGTACGAGACCTACGGCACGCTCAGCCGCGAGAAAGACAACGCGATTCTCCTCTTCCACGCGCTGTCGGGCAGCCATCACGCGGCCGGGTACTGCGCGTCGCTGCCCGATGCCGGAACCCGCTGGACTAGCGAGTGCCGGGTGGGCTGGTGGGATGGGTTCATCGGGCCCGGCAAGGCGCTGGACACCGACCGGTACTTCGTGGTCTGCGCCAACTACGTCGGGGGCTGCTACGGCTCCACCGGGCCGGCCAGCATCGATCCGGCCACCGGGCGTCCGTACGGTTCCCGTTTCCCGCGCCTGACTCTGGCGGACATCGTCGACGCGCAGATGCGGCTGCTGGACTTCCTCGGGATCCAGCGTTTGCACGCGGTGATCGGGGCCTCGCTCGGAGGCCTGTTGTGCCTGAGTCTGGCCACTCGCTATCCGGAGCGGGTCGACGTCGTCATCCCCATCGCTGCCGGACTCGAGGTGACGCCTCTGCAGCGGCTGCACAATCTCGAGCAGATCATCGCCATCGAGAGCGATCCGGCCTTCCGTGGCGGCGACTACTACGACGGGGCGGGGCCTACTGTCGGTCTGGCATTGGCGCGCATGATCAGCCACAAGACCTTCGTGTCGCTGCACACCTTGGAGGAGCGGGCGCGGCTGGAGGTAGTGCAGCCCCGCCTCGCGTTGGTCTCTCACCAGATCGACCATGCCCTGGAGTCCTACATGCTCCATCAGGGCCGCAAGTTCGTCGACCGCTTCGACGCCAACACCTACCTGCGGATCATCGACGCCTGGCAGGGCTCCAACCTGACTGCCGAGGGAGGAGCCGGCAGCCCAGAAGAGCTGTTCGAGCGCTGCCGAGATCAGCGGTACCTGATCTTCAGCATCGATTCGGATGTGTGCTTCTATCCGGAAGAACAGGAGGAGCTGGCGCGCGTGCTCAAGGAGGCCGGGGTGCGCCACATGCGCATCACCGTGCACTCGGAGAAGGGACATGACGCGTTCCTGGTGGAGCCCGAACTGTTCACGCCGCACCTGGTCTACGCCCTGGAAGCCCGCGCCGCGTGACCGCGGCCGGCTGCCGGTGCCGACGAGCGGGCGCAGCCCGGCCGCCCCAGCGGTCGTCGAGCGGGTCGTCGCCAGCGCTCGAAACCCTCAGAAATACCCCGGCAGGCCTGGCTGGATGAACTCGAACTCGGCCGCCGGTCGCAGGGCTGGATCCGCTTCTGCCGGCGCCGGCGTGGGCGCAGTCGAATCGGAGCGGGCAGCCACCAGCGCCGTGACGAAAGCGGCGGCGGCGGCCGGTCCCAGATCCAGCGTGGTGGCCACCGGGCGGCGCTCGGCGTAGGCGCAGGTGCCGTGTCCCAGGCGCAACTCGACGAACGGGTGCAGGTAGGACAGCCGCGGGACAGGGTGCGCCGCCGCGTACTCGACGCGCAGGCGGCAGCCTTGCCAAGGGAAGCCGGCCAACAGCGCCAACGGGGCGCGCAACTGCGTGTCGCCAGCGCTCAGCTCCCAGCATCGAGCCGCCGGCACCGCGGGCGGCTCGGCTGGGGTCCGGTCCCCGCCATGTCGCGGTTGCGGGTTGTCGCTGGGCGTCTCGCCATGTACTCGGGATGGGTGCAGCCCCGCCGATTCTGCCGCCAGGCGAGCCGCCTGCTGCCGGAGCAGTGCCGCGGGCCCATGCACGCACAGACGTCGAATGTAGCCGTTGCCGGTGAGCTCCTCGTACGGCTGGCGGCATAGCGCCCCGGACCGCTGCCGAACCGCCGCCGCTTGGTACCGGTGCTTGTAGGCGAAGGAGCAGTAGTTCACTGGCAGAGGGAGCCCCTGCGCCTGGGCGTAGGCCACGGATTCCAGGGCCACCAGCTCGGACTCCAAGACGGTGACGCGCGGACCGTGCAGGAAGGTGTAGGAACGGGCCCGCATCCGGGGCAGGTTGTGCGGTGTCAGGCGCAACTGGTGCAGGTTCAGGTGCGCCACGCCCAGATCCGCCAGTTGGTGCAGCCTGGTGCGCAGCAGTGCAGCGTCTTCAGGGATGGCAGGGATCTCCACCGTGACCGTGGGGACGACGCCCACCGCAGCGGCGACGGCGCGCAGATCGTACGCCCGGGCACTGATGTTGATGCGGAGCTCGTCCAGACCGGCTTCCCGCAGGCGTCGGGCGGTCGCCGGCGTCAGGAGGATGCCGTTGGTGTACAACCAGGCGTGCACTCGCTGGCCGCACCGGCGCTTGACGGCGGCCAGGTACTCCAGGCTGCGATCCAGCGTCAGCAGAGGTTCGCCGCCGCTGATGCTGACCCCGCCGAAGTGCAGGCGGTCCAGGTACTCGGCGTAGTCGTCCGCGTCCGGAAACGGTAGGGTCTGCGTGGTGGGGATGCCCAGCTCGTCTTGGGGCGAAGGGCAGAAGAAGCAGCGGCCCTGGCAGCGGCCGTTGACGAACAGGCACGACCACAGTCCGGCTCCGCACAGGCGGCAGCCTGGCGACAGGCCGCGGCAGTCCAGTTTGGTCCCACGGTACCCGATCTGGGTGTGGGCGGCCAGGTCGGCGAGCAGCTCGGCCCGACGCGCCAGCGCTGCTGCCGCCTGGTTCGGGGTCACGAAGCGCAGCGTCGCGTACTGCTGGCCGTACTCGCGCTGGTTGCGCGCGATGAGCTGCTGCCGCCGTTCGTCCGCTTCGGTCATCTGTCAGATCGGCGGTGCTAGAAGTGCGGGCACCGGGCAGCCCCGGCGCGCACCCGCATGGCCGCAGCGCGCGGGCACGGTGGCCGGCGATGCCACGGAGCGACAGGCCCCACGGCCTGTGCCCTGGTGCCCAGGCTAGGCATCGCTCCAGCCGGGTTCGGGGATCTCCTCGGGGATGCACACCGGATAGGTGCCGCGCTCGCGAGCGACCTCCAGCAGCGCCCGGTAGTTGGCCGCCGGCGTGCCTACCACGATGCTGTGGCTCGAACCCAGGATCAATCCTCCGCCCGCAGCGCAGTGCTTGAGCGTGAACAGCGCCTCTTGCCGGACCTGCTCGGGCGTGCCGCGGCGCAGCGTGTCGGTCGCCACGCCACCCCACAGGGTGAGGCGGTCGCCGTACAGCGTCTTGAGCTCGTCGATGCGCTCGACCGGCTGGATGGCCTGGTACGCGTCCATCCCGGCGGCCACCATCTGGTCCAGGATGAGCCGGTTGTTGCCGCAGGAGTGGAACAGACACGGCAGGCCGAACTCGTGGACGATCTGGCACATCCGCTGCATGGCCGGCGCGTACACTCGGGCGAATGTCGCCGGCGAGACGAAGGGCCCGGAGTTGAACCCGTAGTCCTGGCCGATGGCCACGCCGTCGACACCCAGGTCAGCGAATGGCTGGAGCTGAGCGCGCAGGCTGTTGGCCGCGCGCAGTCCCTCGGCCGCGACCGCCTCGGGGTCTTCGGCGACCCGGATGAACTGGTCGGCGCTCCACCCAAAGATGTAGCCCAGCCCGGTGAACCGCCCGGGACGGCAGAACACGAAGTGCGTCCTGCCCAGGCGTTCGACCACGTAACGCGCGAGCTCCAACTCGGAGGCGTCCAGCTGCTCCGGCAGGCTGAAGTCGCTGGCTCGGACGGGAGCAGTCCCGGCTCGGTGCAGGCCGATGTCCTGCGTCTCTGCCGAGTACTTGAGGAGGTTGCCCTGTTCGTCTTCCCAGGTGTCCGCGTCCAGCTGCTTGGGCCGACGGAACGGAAACTCGCGGTGCGGCACGGCGTGGACCGGCACCATGTCCAGCTCCAGGGCCAGCGTGAATTCGACGATGTCGCGTTTCATGCTCTCGACGACTTCGTCGCGTCGGCCATCCCACAGCGCCTCGATGTAGCGCCGCTTGGCGCGCCAGAACGTCGGCCGCCCCAGGACCTCGCTGATGACGCTGTGGTCGGTGGCGAACTCGCCCACCGGCACCCGGTCCGGCTCGCGATGGGCCAGGGCGGCGGCTACGCGCTCCTTGTGATTCATCGCCGGTCTCTTTCCTCGCTGGAGTCGTGGGCGTGGACAGCCAGATAACCGCAACCCACGCGCTGCGTCAAGGCTGCTGGCCGTCGAGCGGAGGCGCGGCCGCGGCGGCCGAGAAGACCCGCCCGAAGAGGCTGCCCTCGTTTCGGAGTCTGCGAAAGGCGATCCCCAAGTCGGCCATGCGGGTGACGGATCGCAGGGTGGGGCTGCGGTGCGCGCGTGGCCGCCAGGTCCGGCGCCGCCCGGCCCGCTCGGGCAGCGCGCGCAGCCGATCCGGGTGACGCGTGCACCCCTGGCCGCGGCGCGGTGCGGTCTGTGTGCTCAACGCCACAGCCCTGTTTCGCTTTGTTCCCACCCTGCCAGGTAGTCGTTCGGCATCGCGGCTGGCGGACAGAGGAGTTGCCGGTCGCGGGCGCGGTCCTGACGAAGGCACGGATCTTGCACTGTCGCTGCCGGCGCGCGACGGTCGCGGTGCAGCCCTCGTGGCCGGCTGGAGGGCGCTGCGGCCCGGACCCTGCGGACGCGGCCCCAGTAGGCCCTGTCCGGGGAAACGTGGGCGGTGGCCGCGCGACGTGGTGGCCGCGGGATCGCGTCGCAGGCATGGCCGGGGTGGCGGCAGGCGCTGTCCGGCTCTGTATCGTTGTCATCGCTGGGCGGATGTGGGAGCTACTCGTCTGGCATCGAATCCAGGGAGCCAAGCCCGTGGCGGCGATAGCGGAGGATGTCGCTTCGAGCCGGCGGCCGCCCGAGCCCGGAATGCCACCGTGGCGGTGGTGGGAGGTCGTCCGGGCCCTGGTCGTGTCGCGGCTGGTGCTGTACCTCGTCAAACGGGGGGGCGAACTGCTGTGGTTCACGCGCATCGACATGGCGGATTTCGGGTACTCGCTGGCCAATCTCGAGCAAGCGGCGATGCGGTTCGCCGCCGTCCAGTTGGTGGCGACGTACGCGGCGCTGCTGGGTCAGTGCGCCGGGTTGGTGATCCGGCGCTACGGCGGCAGCTTTGCGGACGTCGGCTGGCACGCGCGCTGCCGGCCTGGCTGGTTCGTCGCGGGGGCGGTTCTCGGGGCCGTGCAAGGTGTCCTCACCTACCTGGGGGCCCGCTGGTGGTACGGGTACGTGCCGCCAAGCTGGTACTACACAGGAGCCTTCGGGCCGCCGGTAGCCTGGTGGCCTGCGTTCCACCTGTTGTATGGGGCGGTGCTGCCCCCGATCGGCGAGGAGATCGCGTTCCGGGGCATGCTGTTCCCCGCGCTGCGGTGCCGCGTCACCACGACCGGGGCCATCGTCTTCTCCACCGCAGCCTTCGTGGTCTGGCACCTCCCGTGGCAGCTCCATGGACCTTCGCTGGTAGGCATCGCGGCGCACGGGGTGATCGCGTGCCTGTTCGTCAGCCGGTCGGGCTCGCTCTTGCCCGCGGTCGTCCTCCATTCGTGCAACAATGCCTTCTGCTTGCTGTGCAGCTATTCGATCCATTGACGGGATTCCGGCGGCGCGCTGGCCTCCGGGCACAGAAAGGAGCGACAGGATGGCCAGACTGCAGAAACCGCCGCGCGCGCGGTACGACGAAGCCCTGGTAGAGGCGTACGCGGGCGAAGACACGATCTATGTCTCGGCGAAGAACACCTGCATCAGTTGCCACGTGCGGCCGCACGAGTCGCATTGGTCGGCCGATGCCAGCGTCGGGGTTGGCGCCAACTTCGGAGTCATCAGTGCCGCGCTGATGGTCAACCAGAAGGGCGACATCACGCTGAGTGCCTCGGCCGGCGACGGCACGGCCCTGAGGGGATCCGTGGGGATCACCTTCGATCCTACCATCGGTCCCACGGTGGTGGTGGTCCCGGATTCGACGGCCGCACCGACGCAGATCAACGCGAGCAGCGGGTACCAGATCTATCCGGCTCAGCCAGACAACACGCGGACGGCTAGCCACTAGCTACCCATGAACGTGCCCGGGTAGCGGCTGGCGTGCCGCCCTGGAATCCCGTCCCATCGCAGACCTGCCGGGCGCGGTTGCCTGCGTAGGTCTGCGTGCTTCTGCTGGTTGCGTGCCGTCCCGTGGCGCCGCCATGGTTGCTGCTTGCGGCCGGGGGGCAGGCCGTGTAGCTTCTCCGCTAACCGCGGGCGCGCTTGCGCCTGCATGCGTTGCCACTCGGAGGAGCACATGCGGAAGGAACTGAAGGAGAGAATCCTGAGCATCGAGCCAGTGCGCGAAGTGCCGGTGGACATCGCCCAACTGGTCACGGTGCCGGAGGGAGCCCCGCGTCTGTTCGAGGAGACGTTCCCCCACGTCGAAGTGCCGCGCTTCGTGTTCAGCGGCACGGCCACCGAGATCATCGATGGCAAGCCGGTCACCTTCGACTTCGCGGAACGGGCCAAGGCCCCTCTGGCCATCACGGACACGACGTTCAGGGACGGGCAGCAGGCGCGGCCCCCGTACACGCGCAAACAGATCGTCGATCTGTATCGGCTGCTCGGCCGTCTGTCGGGGCCCAACAGGGTGATCGCTGCCACCGAATTCTTCGTGTACTCGGACAGCGACATCGCGGCGCTGGAGGCCTGCCTGGACGAGTACCGAGCCAACCTGACGTACCCGGAGCCGACGTGCTGGATCCGCGGCCTGACCGACGACGCGCTCTTCCTCAAGCTCATGCAGCACCTCGGCGTGCGCGAGACGGGCATCCTCACCTCGTGCTCGGACTACCACGTCTTCCTGAAGCTCCGCAAGAACTGGAAGAGTGCGGCCACCGAGTTCCTGACGATGGCCAAGCAGGCTGCCGAGCGCGACATCCGGGTCCGCTTCCATCTGGAGGACGTCACGCGGGCCAACATGGACGAGTTCGTGTACCCGTTCCTGGAGATGATCGCCCGCTTCTCCGACTGCGTGCCGGAAGAGCTGCGGCCCAAGGTGCGGCTGTGCGACACCATGGGTTTCGGTCTCCCCTACATGGGCATCGAGTTGCCGCGCAGCGTCCCCAAGCTGGTCTACAAGGTGCAGCAGGCCGGCATCCCGTCGCATCGGATCGAGTGGCACGGGCACAATGACTTCCATCTGGTCATCGCCAACGCGGTGGCGGCCTGGTTGTTCGGCTGCGATGTGCTGAATGCCACCATGCTGGGCTTCGGCGAGCGCACGGGGAACCCGCCCATCGAAGCCGCGGTGATCATGTACCAAGCGATCAAGGGGAGTAACGGCACGGACAGCCGGGTGATCACCGAGATCGCCGACTATTTCCGCGAGATGGGCGTCATCGTCCCGCCGAACTATCCCCTGGTCGGTGACGACTCCAACCGGACGCGGGCCGGCATCCACGGGGGCGGGCTGGCGCTGGACGAGCGCATCTACCAGATCTTCGATACCTCGAAGATCCTGGGTCGGCCGCCTTCCATCACCGTGACCGACAAGTCGGGGCTGGAGGGGATCGCGTACTGGGTGCAGTGCTATCTGGCCCAGGACGTGGCCGAGCGCACGGAGATCGCGGTGAAAAAGACGCGCCTGGTGGAGGTGGCCAAGTGGGTCGACTATCAGTACGACGAGCTGGAGCGCACCACCAGCATCTCGGATGACGAGCTGGTCCAGCAGATTCTCCTGCACATGCCGGAGGCGGCTGTTCCGGCGTGCATCAACAAGCGCTACGGACTGCACGGCGAGGCGGTGGCCAGTGCCGATGACTGCGCGCCGATCATCGCCTGGATCAAGGACGAGAAGAAGCGGCGTGTCCAGCAGGCCCGGGCTGAAGGGCGCGGGGATGTGCCGCTCGACGGCATCTCCATGGAGACGCTGGACAACCTAGTCCGGCAGTACGTGCCCCACCTGCGCCACTGAACCACCGGCGGCCCGGAGTCGTCGGGAAGGGCAGCGTCAGCTCCGCGGGCCCCGGGATCGGGCGTCTCGAAGCAACAAGCAGGGCCAGGCCGCAGGCAGCGACCTGGCCCTGTCTACGGTGGGACGCAGCCGGTGCGCCGCCGCGCACCGCGGGGCCGGCTGGCCGCCCGCGTACCACCCGGACTGCCTTCCGCCCGGTCAGCGATCCGGTCACTTCAGCAGGACGATCTTGGTGGTCTGCAGGGTCTGGCCGGCGTGCAGCTCCACCAGATACATGCCGCTGCCCACGGTGCGGCCAGCATCGTCGCGGCCATCCCACGATGCCGTGTACTGGCCGGCGGGCAGCCAGTCCTGGACCAGGGTGCGGATGTGCCGGCCGAGCACGTCCCTGACGAGCAGCCGCACGCGAGCGTCAGCAGCGGCCACGGCAAAGGGAATACACGTGCCCGCGTTGAACGGGTTCGGGTAGGCAGCCTGCAGGCGGCACTGCTCCGGCAACTGGGCCGCGGTCTCGGTGACGGCAGTGGCGGTGGGCGGCTCGCGCAGGACCGTGATGTGATTCGGAGGCAGTCCGGTGCTGATCGGACCAGCCAGGTACGTGCCGGTGGCTGCGTCGTAGACCAGCAAGCCTGCGGCATTGAGAGCGGTGGCCGTGCCCCGGTCTGCCACCAGCAGGCGCTCCCCGTCGACTGCCAGCGAGGGGGTGTAGCCGCCCGAGTGCCGCTCCAGCGGCGCGCCCACGGTGCGCGTGCTCAGGTCGAAGGGGACTACGTAGTAGTTGGGCCACACGGAAGCAACGGTGTAGCCGCGGGTGGCGGAGACCATCGCCAGACCTCCGCACTGGCCGCCGAGCTGTTCCTCGGTGACCTGCACCCCACGGGACGCGAGGGTGGCGGTGTCGATCACCTCGATGCCGCCATCCAGCGCCATGTAACTGCCGACCGCCTGCACGATCAGCAGGGATCCCACCGCCTCCATGGCGCCGGGATTCGCGGCAGCCAGGCGGACGCCCTGCACTCCGGCTGTGCCGGGGTCCACGTCGACCAGAGCATCGGTGGTGGCATCGACCACGGCCAGGTAGCTGTCGCCCGCTGGTTCCCAGTATGCGGAACGATCGAGCCGCTGGATGCCGATGAAGACGCGGTTTCCCACCCGAGCCATGGTGGCAGCTTCCGGGAGCCCATCCGCGTCGGCGAAGGGGCTCAGGTCGATGCGTCCCAGCTCGGTGCCGTTCCTGGGGTCGAGCACTAGCACGTAGTCGCGCTCGTGCAGGGTGACGTACGCCTTGTCCGGGCTGAGCACGAGGATATCCTGCGGATTGGTGCCGTTGCCCACCGAGTACTGACCCTTGGGGGTCCTGGGCGTGGCGGGGTCCAGCAGCAGGATGTTGTCCTGTCCCAGGCGGTTGATCACATAGATCAGGCCGCCGTAGTAGCGGGCCACCGCGTCGCTGTGGATGACCAGCAGGTTGGCCTCGGTGGTGGTGGCGCCGTCGCGAAGGATGGCGATGCTGCCGGTGCCGTAATCGGCCGACGTGGTCGCCACGAACACATCGGCGGTCCAGCCCGGCGCGGGCATCGCCAACAGGGCTACAGCGAGCGAAAGACTCCAGACAACGGAACGCATCGTTCTTGCCTCCCTCGGAGTGCGCTGTGGGCGCATGGTCACGGAGCGGGCGCGCTGCCCAGCTCCAGGTTGTAGGCGGCCGACACGAACAGACACCGTCCGGGCAGGGGATAGCCCCACAAGTCGGCCACCTGATTGTCGGTCAGATTGCGGATCTCGACTCCAGCCTCGGCCCGGCCGCGCCAGCGGTAGCGCGCCTCGATCCCATGGATCGTCCGCGCCGGCACCGAGCGCAGGTTGGCCTTGTCCAGGAAGTGCCGGCTCTCGTGGCTGAGGCGGTACTCGAGCTGCCAGGAACCCGGCAGCCACGTCAGTTGCGCGTTGATGGCGTGGCGCGGGGCGTTGGGCAGGTCCTTGCCGCGTTCGTACGCGGCGTCGGTGCGGTTCTCCGGGATCTGATACGCCCAATTGCCACCGACGTGCACGCTGGGCCCTAAGGCCACCTGCGCGCGAGACTCCAGGCCGCGCACGCGACTGCCGCCGATGTTGTGGGCGATGGACACGCGCTGGGCGTTCTGGATGAAGCGGATGAGATCGTCCACCGTGTTGTCGAAGTACACCAGCTCCAGCAGGTGCCGGCTGTTGGCGTCGGTCGCTGGTCTCCAGGTGATCCCGATGTCCCATTCGCGGCCGTGTTCGTTCTGCAGATTCGGATTGCCCTTGACCGCTCCCCGGTCGCCGAACAGCTCGTAGAAATTGGGCGGCCGGCAGTGCCAGCCCCGATGGCCCTTGAGCTGGATCCCGTAGCCGGGGTGTAGCTGCGCACCCACGCGGCCGCTGGCCAACGCCTGCGTGCGCTGGCGGCTGGGCGTTCCGTTCTGACCCACCAGGGGGCTGCCGTAGAACCGATCGTCGAGGAGCTGCCACTGGCTGCCGCCTGTCAGCCGCGCGGCTCCGCCGAGCAGCGCCAGTTCCGCCTCCCAGCCGCCGGCAAGGCTGCGGCGGCGGCTGGTCAACAGCACGGATTGGGGCCGCAGCAGATCGTGCGGCTCGAAACGCTCCGCGCCGCCGCCGCCGAACAGCGTCACCAACAGGCTGCCGGCCGCCCAGTCGAGTTCGGAGCGCCCGCCCCAGCCGAGCGTGCGGTTGCGGTCATGCTGGTACCCCACGCCCACGGTGCTCTCCAGATCTCGGTACTCGTATTCCTGGAGGACGTGATACGCGTGCAGCCGGAAGCCAGCCGCAGCCCATCTCGGCACCGCGCCGAACAGTTCGGCCTCGGCGCTGGTGCGCCACTTGTCCAGTCGGGTGTGCAGGGACTGGTTGTTGCTGATGCTGGGGATCCCCTGATGCTTGACCTCGGCGGTGCCGCGCACCTGCAAGCGAGCCTGGCCCAGGCGCTGGTCCAGCTTGGCCAGGCCGCGCGCGCTGCGGAAGTCGTTGTTGCGGCGCCGGGCTGTCTGGTCATCGTCGGGGTTGTACTCGGTGCCATTGTCGTCGCGGAAGCGGAAATCGTTGTCGCTCTGGCTCAGCTCCACCAGCCCGAGAAAGCGGGGCCCGCCCCATCTGCCCGAAGCCGAGGCGCTGGCGGAGCGAGTGCCCCAGGTTCCCGCCAGAGTCTGCACGCGGGCGTACTGCCGTGTCCCAGGCTCGCGGGTGCGGATGTGGATCACCCCGCCGATGCTGTTGCCGCCGAAGCGACCTGGCACCGCGCCCCGGTACACTTCGACACTCTCGATGCCGGTCACCGGCAGGTCGCCCAGATCCACGCCGCCACCGATGGCCTGGTTGAGCGGAATTCCGTCCAGGTAGATCTGCACCTGCTCGGCAGTCGATCCGCGCACCGAGACGGTGCTGAAGCTGCCCAGACCGCCGTTGCTCTTGACGTTCACCCCCACGGCCTGGTCGACCACAGTGCCCAAGTCCAGGCCCACGCGGCGTGGATCCAGCTCGATGACCTCGACGAAGGATGGACCCTCCACAGCCTTGGTCGCCCGGCCGCGCACGAGCACCTCGTCCATGGCCAGCGGAGCCGGAGCGAGCAGCACGCGGAGCGGCTGCTCGGCGGCCGAGCCAGGGGCGACGAGGTAGCCCCGGCGCCGGTACCCGAACGCCTCGACGTACAGGCTGCAGGCCGCGGTCCCCGACCAGGCCAGGGCGAACCGGCCGTCGCTCTCGGTGAACTGGCCGGCCACCGGCCGCTGGGTGTGCAGCTCGACGAGGCGCACCGTGGCCGCCGCGACCGGCTCGGCAGACAACGAGTCCACCACCGTGCCGGCGATCCGCAGCGGCGGGCTCGCAGAGGTGCTCACCGCGTCCGACGGGGAGTTGCCGGTCAGGACGATCGCCACTGCCGACAGGACCGACAGCCACCACTGCAGAAGCTGCGGCCGAGCGATGCCCGCGGGGGCGCCGGGCGGCGCCGCCGGCGCGCGCGTAGGGCTCGGCTGCTCCGGGCCCAGCCGCCGCCGGCGGGGCGCGGTCTTCCTGGAGCCTCCCGATCCGACCGGGGTCCAGGTGGACGCGTGCAGGCGGCTGTGGGCCGAATCGCCGCAGGCGATGCGCCGCCAGGCTACCTCCGCCCCGGCCGGCGCACGGCTTTCCGGCACCACCGCCTCCTGTCGACTCCGCGTCCACCCGTCCCCTGGGTGCGGCAGGCGCGCACGTGCAGGCCTGCAACCCGACACCCCGGCAGGCCTGCCAGCGCGCCAGCGGCCGGCTGCAGCGGGCCTGGGCCCGACTGCCAGCCCCATGACGCCGTCCGGTCGCTCCCTGTCGTTGGGGCCCTGGCCCACGGTCGGTTCTCCTTTCGCCAGCGGCGCCGCCGCCGCAGGTGTCCCACGAAAAAGGGTCCCGGGCACACAAGCCCCGGGACCCGAGGTCTGCCGGGGCGCTGCTCCCGCGAGCGCTCCACCCGTCCTCGGCGCTAGGCAGGTCTCCTGACTTCCGGCTTACCGGCTGCCGTCCCTTCCCGACCTGGGCGGTCAGTGGGCCAGCGTTCGCGGTGGCGAACGCCGCACGGCAGCGGCTGCGGACCCCTCGCGGAGTGCCGCGCCGGTCACAGTGGCGGGGCCGTGGCGGATTTACACCGCCTTCCCTATTCTCCGGCT
>Ga0067045_1031360_pt1 | contig 12508 bp, 11 predicted proteins | sample TerdegcTABiofilm_FD_59184 | JGI IMG/M metagenome (GOLD analysis project Ga0067045, IMG submission 59184) | Combined Assembly of (Gp0054472, Gp0054536) Wastewater bioreactor microbial communities from Singapore -Terephthalate degrading...
TTTCTTGGCATTCATGGAGAGTTTTGCCAGGGCACCCCCTGCCACTACCAGGACCTTGTTAAAGGTCCCGGCTTTTATCAAAGACCCCGCTTGCACAATCCCGTGAACGGGGGCTGCACAGAAGGACCTTGTATCGCTTCCTGTGGCATTGGAACAGCCACAAAGCTCTCCAATTGCCTTGGCAAAGTTTCCTCCGCCCCTTTGATTTACATCGCCGCAGGCTTCTTCCGAGGTTTCTATTATATAATCCACGGTTTTTGGATCCAAGCCTGTCCTGTGGATCATATCCTTGGTGGCAAAAACTGCCGTTGCCTTGGCAGTAAGATTTTCCAGCATTACATGGGCGGTCATATTAGGATCAGTAGGATGGGCATCCTTTACACAACCTACAAATCTTTCTCCCTGCTTTAAAGGAAGGGCTCCTTTATTAACCTCCCCAAGGATCTGTTCCTCCGTTATTTCACTTTCCAGGAAGGAGGTATCCACTGTTGCCAAGGAGGGAATATTATTAAATCTCGCTTTTATCTCTTTACCTGTCTCCTTGGAAAGGAGTACCAAGTTAAATACATCAGAATATTTTAAAAGCCCAAAAAAGGTAAGTTCATCCAGGATTGCCCCGAAGGTTCCAGTAAAGGATGATTCTTTCCCTAGATTATGCCATGGCCTCGGCGGCATATTCCGGGGATCCAGATTGCCGATGTAGGCCTGATTTGGCGGATATGCTACTGCATCTTTATAATCCCGCAGATGTTTAGGCAGGTTCATCAGGAAAGGGGAATCGGGATTCTTATCCCTCTCCCCCTCTACTGTAGAGCCGAAGTTTGAACTGAGATAGGGACAATGAAATAAAACATAGGAAACCTTTTCAATTATCGGGTTCTGCATCACGCCGTAAGCTCCTTAAGTCCTTCCCGGAGAGAATCAATGGTGAAATCAACCACAAAGGAGGCTGCTATCTCGCCGGCTTTGTAGATCAGAATAGTGGGCAGTCCCATTACCTGCTGCGACATGGCAAGTCTGCGGTTGCCCATGATATTTACTTTTCCGAAAAGAATCTTAGCACCGAATTCCTTTTCCAAGGCTTCTACCTTTGGCATAATCTCTACGCATCTTGCGCAGGCAGGTCCCCAAAAGTCCACCAGGACTAATCCTGGGTTTTTTAATACCCTCTCGTCAAAATTATCCTTGTTCAGTTCTATCACCCTGTGCTCCTTTGGATTTTTGGTTTACCAGTGCTCTTAGGAGAATTGATTTCTTATTTTCGAAACCTCTTCCACTATGGAGGGCACATCCAAAACCATCTCCATCATCCCAATATTTTCCTGATATAGATTTTCATCAATCTGCCCTTTTACTTCTGGCTCGAAGATGTGGTACGCCGGGAGTCCCAACTGGACTCCTGTCAAGGGACCTGCATAAGCGGGGTCGCCTGCCATTACTGTTTCCACAATAAGTCCGCAGGCTTCCGCGTCCCCACCGCCCAAAAGCACTACAAGGTTCTCCTTGCCATACTTCTCGGTTAAGTCAAGGACTCGCTTCTGATTTTCCAGATCCATTGCTCCTGCCGAGGTTCATACAAAACACTCGGTGGCGGAAAACACCACCTGCAATTTCTTTCCTGCCAGGCATTGTTCGATAGCCGGGGCAGGAATTCCATCGCGGTCACCTAGAACGATAACGTTCTTGTTTTCCAACATCGCAAAATTCCTCCGGTAAAAATAAAAATATTTTACTAATACGGAACTCCAGCAAGTTTTCCTATTCCACTCTGGTTAGCTCCGCAATACAACGCAGTTATAACATCCAGGGTTCTCTCTACCTCTGCAGGTTCCGGGGCACCCCCGGTTTCCTTCCTAAGCCTTAAACAATCTCCCCCAGCCACTCTTTTAACCATTGGCAGGGTTATCGGCTTTTCAATAGATCCGGTAGAAACCACATACTTTGCTTCGGGAACATCATCTACAAGAAGGATCCCCTCGGTTCCATCCGGTCCGCCAAATTCAAAGGTGTAAGGAACTGCCTTTATACCCCAGGCCTCGCAGCGCTGAAGGGTTAGCATTGCATCCGTTGCTGCATTTCCACCCCCCTCCCAGGAGATGATGACACCCTCGGCTCCCATGAGCCTTGTCTGATTTGCCGCAAGGTTTGCTACCCTCTGCTTTTCGAAATGGGAGTTATTATGACCACGATCAAACACCACCCCCACAAAGTTCCAGTCCCTCCCATGCCCCCTGCTTAATTCAAGAACTGCAGGCATATTGGAATAGATAAAGGAGGGAACCTTGAAACAGGGCCAGACATAGTTACCGCTGACAAGACAGCCGTCCAGTACCTCGGTGGGAGAGAGCCTTATAGGCACTATGTTGCTTACCTCATGTCCATACAGGAAGGTGTTGGAATAGGTGCCCTGATTCTGGCATTGAATTACATAGGCTATTTTTTTGAGTGCAGGATCTACCGGTTTAGAGAAATCAAAGATCTCGCTTCTTTCCGGTGTAAGTGCCCGGAGAACTTCGGCCAGATACCGGGAAGCCCTTATCCCGGCACTTCTTACGGCATTATCGTACTCCACATCCGAGGCGCCGGTAACCATCTCCATTTTCAGAATAAGGTTGAAGGTCTCACTGAAGGGGGAATAACCCGCTGCAGGACCTGTCATATCCACTATGGCATCCCGAGGATAAAGCAAAGCCGATTTCCCAGCCCAGGGGAGCTCTGCACATTCCATAACGGCGAGATTCTCTACAAGCAGGGTCTTCCCTTCGCCCACAATCACAGGATCGCAGAGGTTTCCGGGCATAAATAGGCCTTCTCCCTCTATTTTTAAGCCTACCGAGAGAGTATCCAGGATGTGCACTATCCTTGCATCCTCGCCCGGCTTAACTATCTCCAGGTCGAGGGTTTTAATCAAATGATTTTCATCCTCTGCCAAGAGACGTTCTATAAGTTCCTTTTTATTAACCTTGAAGATCCCCTTTTCGAGACCTGTTTTATCTGCAAAGGCAAGGTCGGTAATTCTAAAGTATCCTCTTTCAAGTTTCATCTTTTCCCCCTACCCTACGCCAGAGTAACATGGAACACTGTTGGTTCCTGCACTTGAGCTGTTATTGCCTCCAAGGCCTTTTCTACCAGTCTTTTCCGGAATTCGAACTCCCTGTCCGCAGGAAGATTTGGATCTCCCGCAGGATAAGGAATACCGCCTCCGGTAATAATCCTGCTTACCCCGACAGATTTTGCTACTGAGGGAATGGCAGTTATAAGAGCCGCAGGAATTCCTGCTCTCTCTGCTTCTTTCTGCATCGTTGACACGCAACGAGTACAGGTTCCTCATGTAGAGGTGAAAATTGCAGCCTGAACATTCTTTCTTTTCAGCTCCTCTGCAATTTCCGATCCCAATTTTTTACTCATGGCCACATTTGTGCCGATTCCGCAAAGAGAATAGTAATGATCCAAGAGTTTAGCAAATTTTCCCTCTTTCTCTAAAACCCGGAGGGCATCTACAGGAACAACTCTGTCAGGATCCAGATCCACCCAGGTGGAGTCAAAACCACCGTGAATACCTTTATAATCACCAGCGGGTAGTTCCGTTAGACCCTCTATGGAATAAGTCCCAAAGGCATCAGCAAAGGCCTGCTTAAGATTATCCGGGTTACCCTTGGGAACCATTCCGCCTCCGGTAACTATTGCTATAGTGGCTTTCTTCAGATCTGCAAGAGGCTCTGCAGGAGGAACCTTTTCAAAGCCCCGCAAGGGTACTTCTGTAATTGGTTCCCCTCCCTTAAGCCTCTTCATAAGCATGGAAATTGCCCTGTGTGCGGCATTCTCCGGCACATACTCATTATACCTGTAACCGGTTTGGATATATCCATCAACCAAGGCATTATCCAGTTTTCCGTTTTTCCCCAGTTTAACTGCCAAAGCGGCAAGTTTGGGAAGGGCGTCCTTCATCTTTACTGCCGATTCTCCTACAGGGACAATATAAGTATCTTTTTTATAGATATCCACTGCAGGGTTCTCCGGGAAGAGTCCCATAAGACCTGGGATGCCTAATTTCTCCTTACAGGCCTTGACCACCATTCCGCAGGCCAAGCCATAGCGTCCTGCATTGAAGGCTGGCCCGGCTACAACCAGATCCGGTTTGACCTCTGCCACCAATTCGACAACCCTTTTTAATACCTCTTCCTGATTCTGGTTAATAAGATTGTCTCCGCACCAGAGGGTCCGGACTATCTCCGCTTCCCCTTTAAAAAGTCCAGTCAAACCTAAACCGGGGCCTTTCGGCCCCTCGCAATATTCTAAAGGGGAGCTTCCCTTTTCCTCTCCCCCAATTCCAGCAAAGAATTGGTTGATATAATGGACTATCCGTACCGGTTTTGCCATCACCTATCTATATCCTCCCATAAGTAAGGCCAAAATAGCCTTTTCTGTATGAAGCCTGTTTTCTGCTTCATCAAAGATTATACTTTTGCTGCTGTTTAAAACCTCGTCTGTAACCTCTTCATTTCGTGCAATTGGCATACAATGCATTACAAGGGCATCCTTTTTTGCCATATCCACGACCTTCTTGGTCACACACCATTTATCCTTCAGTTTTCCCTTCTTCTCTACAAATTCCGGGTCTCCCTGGAAGTGTGTTTCTAAACCCTTTGCAAAAACTTCGGGAGATACCCAGGAGTAAACATTGATGAAATCTGCATCCTTTACTGCTTCTTCGTAAGAGTGAACGATCTTAACGGATCCTCCAGAAAGAGCTGCATCCTTGTCTGCCGCGGCCTTTATATTCATATCCGGTTCGAAACCTTCGGGACAGGCAACTACCAGTTCATAACCCAGTTTTCCGGCCATGAGCATAGTGGAGTTGGTAAGTCCTGCCGGCGGATTAGCCTTTCTGTATCCCCAAAGCAGAGCAACCTTGGACTTTTTAATATCTCCCTTCTTTTCCATCATGGTCATTGCGTCAGCAAAGGCCTGGCAGGGATGTTCAACGGGACAAGATGCATTAATCAGAGGAATAGTGGCAAATTCTGCTGCCTTTTCCAAAAGATCTCTGCGGATAGCTCTGTAAGCTAATCCATCCAGGTATCTGTCCAGGGTTTTAATTGTATCAAACCAGTCCTCTTCTCCTGCATCGCCCACCCAAAGCCTGCTCTGGTCAAGGTACAGCATTTTACCGCCCAGCTGGGTCATGGCAGCTTCAAAACTAACACTGGTTCTGGTGGAGGGGGTTTCGAAGATACCGCCCAGATTCTTGCCTTCCAGAAGCCTGTGGGCTCTTCCAATTTTTAATTCCCTTTTCAGTTCCCTGGAAACCTCGAGAATAAATTCAATCTCATCCTTGTTAACATCCAGTATACCTTTAAGATCCTTTCCTTTAAGTTGACTCATTGCCTTTCCTCCTAATCAATTTTTCCTTCTTTCAGATATTTCTTAACCTGATCTAACGACCAGGACGGATCAATACCCAATTCCTTTACAGTTCTTCCAGTTTTCCAGTAATCCTTGTCAAGCAGTACCTCGGAGAGGGTGATTATTGCATCTGTAACAGGGGTGGGAACTCCCAGCATACTTCCTAAAGAGGAGAAGGTAACAAGACCGTAGGGGATATCTTCTGTAAGATGCCTAGTCTCCAGGGTAAAGGGGCCTTCGCAGACCTCCAGGAAGGGGGTATGAATAGCATCGTAAAGAGGAAGCACATAGTCTTCCCCCTTGGGGTTCCATTTTACCATGAGGATCTCCTCCTCCAGAGTATACTGCTTAAGTCCCAGTTTTTCTCCAATAGCCATTCTCTCCCGGTCGATTCTTTCTATTATTCTTACTACCGGAAGGGGGTTTTCCTCTTTTCCAAAGAGATGGAAGGTTTTGTCACCGGTGAGTATCCTGGCAGCATTGCAGACCATAGGTGGAGTATGGGTTATAGCATTATAATCCACGAGAATCGAATCCACCGCATTCTGACCTTTTCGTATTTCGTAGCCATGCTCCGGGGTAAAGAGCTTTCCCATTACCTCGGCCACATAATCTATATCCTTTCCGGGGAAAGTGCCAAGAAGCAGGTTCTTTGTTCTGGCTTCCAACCTGACCTGGTGGGCTCCCATCTTTGAGGTACCATAGGGAAGGGTGTTTGTGTCTGCCAGGTAAACCCTTTTCTTAATACCCAGTTCCCGCATTACTTTAGCCCAGGTGAGACAGGCTCCTCCCTTTCCAAGGTATACCACCACCTGGTTTTCTTCTAGATGAGGAACTGTAAGTCGGGCATATTCCTCACAGGAGGTGTAAGGGATGGGATTCAAAATTACATGAGCTCCTTTTACAGCCTCTTCTATTTTATCCGTTACTAAAGCAACCTTTCCAAACATTCCTGTGGGTTTGGAATCTATATCAAGGACCTCTACACCTCCCCTTGCTTTAATTCCCGCTACCCGGGAGATATCCCTGGAAAAGAGACGCACTTCATAACCCATGGAACCAAGGTCTGCGGCACACATTCTTCCACCGCTGCCTGCCCCAAGGATAGCAATTTTTGTTATTTTTTCCATTTCATCCTCCTGCTTTGCTCATTCTTAGTTTTTTTGTTTTCTCTATGTCGATCTTCCAGCTTTTGCTGTCAATTGCCACCCCATAGACCTTCTCTGCCTTATCCAGGGAGATAAACCCGTCTCTGGCATCGGAAAGAACCATCTCCGGTTCTCGTTCCAGAGGATCTCCCCAACCGCCACCACCGGAAGGATAAGAGGTATAGGTATCGTTCTTCTTAATTTTGCAGGATTCCTTAGCCTTAAGCTCCCTTTCCCCGGGGAGACCCTGGTTTATGAAGGCAAGGTTGCAGGATCCCGGGAGACCACCAAAGAGGCCGTAAGGAGGATTCTCCTTTCCGTCTCCGAACATTACCAAAGTAGGTTCCTCATCGTAAACCTTTATCCTGTACTTGGCACCGCAGCCTCCGCGGAATTTTCCAGCACCGCAGGAGTCTGTAGTAAATTCATTGAACTCTGTAACATGGGGGTAATCCATCTCATTGGTTTCGATATTCGGAGCTATTAAACCTCCGAGATCAATACCATCCCCTATATAGTGACGGCCGTCCATCCCATTCATACCGCCGGCGCCACCAAAACCATTGAATCCAAACATAACATAAAAATTATTGTTCCTGGGATCTATCCCGGTAATTGTAGGTCCATTCCACCGGTTCCAGCCTGCAGGCACCCTGTTTGGAAGAACCTGGGATAGTGCTTTCCAGCAGGCTTCCAGGATGGCACAGGCAGTATCTAGGGTACAGGAGGCCACCGCAGCTGGGAATTCAGGGTTTACTACAGAACCCACCGGAGCGGAAATCTTTATAGGCCTGTAAACCCCCTCGTTGTGGGGTATATCCGGTGTAGTAACAGTGGTAAGGAAGGCTACATACACACAGGTATCCGTGTTTGCCTTAGGAGAGTTAACAAAACCTGTAACCTGAGGATCTGAACCTTCAAAATCCACAAAGGCCTCATCTCCCTTTACTGTGATAGTCACCTTTATCCTTATGGGTTTATCTACAAAACCATCGGAATCCAAAAAGGTTTCCCCTTCGTAAACCCCGTCCTTAAGATTGGCTATCTCGTTACGCATCCGGTTTTCTGCATAGGAATGGATATCCTCTACCGTTTCCCGGGTCTTCTGTACTCCATACTTACTTATGAGCTCCAGGATTCTCTTTTCCGCCACCCGGCAGGAAGCGACCTGAGCCTTCATATCCACCCAGAGGGCATCTGGCATTCTTGTATTTATCCTGATCATGTTAACCACATCCATGATCGGTTTTTCGTTTTTGTAGATTCTTAAAGGCGGTATCCTTATCCCTTCCTGGAAGAGTTCTGTAGCGGTGGGAGCATAGGAACCTGGTTCGATCCCCCCCACATCTCCATGATGAGCCCTGTTTATTGCCACAAACTGAAGTTGCCCTTCGTAGAATATAGGTTTCATTATGGTGATATCCGGAAGGTGTGTACCGCCCAGGTAGGGGTCATTGAGAACAAAGACATCACCGGGATTGATATCCCCTGCAAACTCCCGGCTTATGGCTTTTACCGCTTCCATGGCCGAGGCTGTATGGGAGGGCACTCCATCGATTTGAGCAACAATCCGGTTTTCCCAGTCACAAATAGCACAGGAAAAATCATGCACCTCTGCAAAGATCGGAGATATGGAGGTATTAATCATGGTGATTCCCATTTCCTGATTAATAGTTAAGAGTCTGTTATATATAACCGACAGGGTGATGGGATCCTTTGCTCCTTCGAATTCCTTTTTCATTTTGTCACCTCCATTAAAATATTGCCGTAGGAATCGACCCTTGCCTTCCAGCCGGGGTGAACAATAACTGTTGTTATTCTTTCTTCAATCACCGCCGGGGCTTCAATCTCATTTCCCGCCTTTAATTTATTTCTATCGTACACAGGAATCTCCTGGTATCCCCCCAGATCCTGGAAATAGACCTTTCTCTTTCCTTTAAGGGCGGCCTTGGAATCCTTGCCCTCCACGGGAAGGGTATCCAATCCGATCTTATCCACCGCACCAACAGCTGTTATCCGCAGGTTCATTATCTCCATCGGATTTTCCGGTGTTGAGTAGGTATAAAGTCTCTCATGGGCTTCGTGGAAGGCCTTGGCTATTAGAGCTTCATGTTTTTCTTCTATTACACAGCCGGAGGGAATTTCGACAGTAACCTCATGGTGCTGGCCGCAGTAACGGATATCGAGATACCTAAGAAGAGTTGCTCTCTCTTTTTCAACTCCTTCCTGCAAGAGCTCCGCAAGAGCCTTTGCCTCGGTCTCTTCAATAACCTTGTTAAAGGCTTCCAGATCGAGACCTGGAATTGTTCCATTGAAGGTTTTTACTGAATCGAGGCGTATATCTGACTCTAGCATTCCTAGGGCGCAGAAAACCGAAGCGGCTTTCGGCACCATAACCACCGTTGAACCGACCTCTTCTGCTATTTTACAGGCATGGATTGAACAAGCCCCACCGGCTGAAACAAGGTAGTATTCCCTTGGGTCGTGTCCTTTCTGGATAGATACAACCTTTGTGGCATCCGCCATATTCTGGTTTATAATCCTGAAGACTCCTGAGGCTGCGTCCTCAATGGAGAGCCCAAGGGGCTCTGCAATCTCTCTCTTCATGGCAGCTCTGGCCTTATCAAGATCCACATTCATCTCGCCGCCGAGGAAGTAATCCTTATTAAGGAAACCTAGTATAAGATTGGCGTCCGTGACTGTTGGTTTTTCTCCGCCCAGATTGTAACAAACCGGGCCAGGATCAGAACCTGCGGAGGCTGGGCCGACCTTCAACATACCACCTTTATCCAGCCAGGCGATCGAACCGCCCCCTGCTCCGATGGTATTTATATCGATCATTGGCTTGGCAACCCTGTAACCTGCGATCTCCCCTTCGGTGCTAAGGGAAACATTTCCATTGTTTACCAGGGATACATCGAAGGAGGTTCCTCCCATGTCCATTAAAATAAGGTTTGAATTTCCAAGAAGCTTGGAGAAGAAAACTGCTCCCACTGCCCCGGCCGCCGGCCCGGAAAGAAGGGTTGCCGAGGCATGCCTTATGGCAGTTTCTGCGGTCATAACCCCTCCATTGGAGGCGGTTACATAAAAGGCTCTTGAAAGACCATCCCTGCGAAGTTTCTTTTCCAGTGTGGATAGATAAACTGTCAGTTTCGGGCCAACGTAGGCATTAGCAACGGTGGTTGAGGAGCGTTCATACTCCCTTATAGCAGGAAGCACTTCTGAAGAGATCGATATAAAGGCATCGGGAAGTTCCTCCTGCAGGATCTCCTTTATCTTTTCCTCATGTACAGGATTCAAAAAGGAGAACAGGGTCGCCACAGCCACAGCGGTAACTCCCTCTTTCTTGTAAAACTGACAGATCTCCCTTACCTCTTTCTCCTCCAAAGGTATAAGAACCTCGCCGGCATAATTTATCCGTTCCTTTACACCTAAACGAAGATACCTTGGTACGAGAGGTATCGGAACCGAAAGGAAGAGGTCCCAAATATTATTTTTATGAGCCCTACGCATCTCTAGGGTATCTCTGAACCCCTTGGTACAGATCAATCCGGTCTTTGCACCGGTACCGGTGAGCAGTGTGTTAGTTGCGACGGTAGTTCCATGGGCAAAGAAATCAAGTTCCTTCAAGAACTCCTTCAAAGTTTTATTGAAAAACTGAGCTGCTTTAGAAACCACATTGTACAACCCGATGGATGGGTCTTTCGGCGTTGAAAGTTCCTTGAAAGCATGCACCTTACCATTACTGTCTATTACAACACAGTCAGTAAAGGTTCCGCCTGTATCTACCCCCATTCTGTAGCGCATTATTGTCCCCCTTGCTATTTTGTATCCTCTTCCGTCTGGAAAAGGTCAGCATCCAGATCTGATATATGGCGTATCATCTCTTCCTGAGCTTTTTTTTCATTTCCCTGTAAAATTGCCTGCACTATGGCATTATGTTCCTCTTCGTACTTTTCCACATTACCCGGTTTTATTACTCCCTTGGATTTCAAGGCTTTCCAATGTGCCTCTGTCATCATCAGGTTAACACCGGCAAAAACCATGTATAAAACACTGTTGTGTGAGATCTTCCCGATAAGTAGGTGGAGCTTTCTGTCCTCCTCCATGTAGGTATGAACCTTTTCCTCGTAATCCTCTGCTCCCGGGACGCATAGCCTTCCTGCGGCATTCAGCCTCTCCAATTGCTCCATCAGGGCATTCTTCTCCTCCTGGCAGGCTCTCGAGGCGGCCATGGAGGATAAGCAGGGCTCGAGACCAAGTCTTGCTTCAAAAATTTCATAGGGGCTGTGATTAGCGAGAAGTTCCTTGAACAATCCACCATTAAGGGTTACTTCGCTGGCATCAACTTTTATAAAATTCCCTTGACCGCTCTTGCTTTCGATTATCCCTAGAATCTCCAGGGCACTTAAAGCCTCCCGGATGCTAGCTCGGCTGGTTCCGAAATGCATTGAAAGCTCCCTTTCTGGGGGAAGACGGTCGCCTTTTTTTAATTTGCCTGTAACAACCAAGTTGCGGACCTGTTCAACGATCTGTAAATAATTCTTTTTTGAATGGACCTGTTCAAACATTGGATCTCCTTGGTAGAGCGGTCTGACCACCCCCGAATCATATTATCTCAAGTTGGCAAGGTATGTCAAATTAATTCTTACCTATTTTTCCCGTACGGTAGATTTGTTTTAAATTTATATATTGACAACCTGCACCTCTTGGCTTTAATCTAAACTTATCAATCGCGGTCTGACCAGCTTACCACGACTGTTTCAAGTTATGCAATCATTTTTAAGGAGGAATTTTCAATGTTATTTACCGAACCTAGAATAAAGACACCCCCTCCAGGGCCAAAGGCTAAAGATTTGATCCAGAGAGACGAAAAAACCCTATCCCAATCCCTAAGCAGGACCTCACCTTTGGTGGCCTACAGGGCCGAAGGGGTTTATATAGAGGATGTGGACGGAAATGTTTTTCTAGATTTTGGATCCGGTATAGCTGTAGCTGGATTGGGTCATCGGCATCCAAAGGTTATGGAAGCTATCAAGAGACAATGCGACCTTCTGGAGTTTGTAAACAGCCTGGATTATTACACGGTTCCTCAGATCGAATATGCAGAGAGGCTTTTTGCTGTAACTCCCGGTAAATTCGAAAAAAGGGTGTTCTTTTCCAATAGCGGTAGTGAATCGGTGGATACGGCAATCAAGGCTGCCAAATGGCACAGCAGGAGACCCTACGGCATAGGTTACATAAATGGATTTCATGGAAGGACCATGGGAGCCGTAAGTTTTACTACCACCGGGCTCACTGCCAGGAGAGGTTTTGCGCCTCTGTATCCCATTGGCCATTTTGTTCCCTACCCCTACTGTTACAGGTGCATGTTCAACAAGGAATATCCGGGATGCGGAATGGCTTGTATGGACTATCTTACCGATGTAACCTTCAAGAAGATCGTACCTCCCGATGAGACCTCCTTCATTATAGTTGAACCTATCCAGGGTGCCGGGGGATATATCGTTCCGCCAAAGGAGTTCTTTACCCGATTAAGAGAGATTGCAGACAAACATGGGATTATTCTAATCATAGATGAGGTTCAGACCGGGTTTGCAAGAACCGGTAAAATGTTCGCCATTGAGCATTTTGGCATAGATCCAGATATTATCACCCTTTCTAAAGCGATCGCTCACGGACTTCCTGCGGCTGCAACCGTTGCCAAGGCGGAGATAATGGATTGGGACCTCAACTCCCACGAAGGGACTTTGAACGGCGGACCAATCATTATGGAAGCGGCAAAGGCGGTGCTCTCCGTAATTGACGAGGAAAAACTGGTAGAAAAGGCCAGAATCCAGGGAGAATATCTTAAAAAATCGATCCTGGAATTGGCAAAAAAATACCCGATTATCGGTGATGTGCGGGGTATTGGACTCATGGTGGGAATAGAATTCGTGAAGGATCTAAAAAAG
>Ga0067045_1031357_pt1 | contig 12504 bp, 11 predicted proteins | sample TerdegcTABiofilm_FD_59184 | JGI IMG/M metagenome (GOLD analysis project Ga0067045, IMG submission 59184) | Combined Assembly of (Gp0054472, Gp0054536) Wastewater bioreactor microbial communities from Singapore -Terephthalate degrading...
GGCTGGTGGACCCGGCCGGCCGCCGCGACCTCCTGGCCGCCTTCATCAAGGCCCCGGGCGTCTTCTACCTCTCCGACGGCCGCCCCGAGCCCACGGAGCAGGACTACGTGGACCTGCTCTCCCGCGCCGCGCTCATCGAGATCAGCGGCGGCGTGGACTTCGACCGGGCCGCGGACGTCTGCGTGCGCTTCCTGGAGGAGGGGAGGGTGGGGTGAGCCGGATCACGCTCTGCCGCGAGATCGAGGTGCCCGACGCCCTCCAGACGGCCCGCTTCCAGAAGGCCCCGGAGCTGGGGCCGCGCCTGCTCTTTTTCAGCGGCGGCACGGCCCTGCGCGGGCTGTCGCGGCGGCTGGTGGACTTCACCCACAATTCGGCGCACATCCTCACGCCCTTTGACTCCGGCGGCAGCTCGGCCAAGATCCGCAAGGCATTCCAGATGCCGGCCATCGGCGACGTGCGGGCCCGGCTCATGGACCTGGCCGACACCACCCTGCGCGGCAACCACGAGGTGGTGGCCCTCTTCGCCCACCGCTTCCCGGCCGATGGCCGCCGCCTGGAGGACCAGCTCCTGCGCATGGCCCAGGGCCGCCACCCCCTGGTCTCCTGCATCCCGGACCCCATGCGCAAGATCATCCGCAACCACCTGGCCACCTTCCTGGAGCAGATGCCCGCGGACTTCGACCTGCGCGGGGCCAGCATCGGCAACCTGGTGCTCACCGCGGGCTACCTCACCAACCGACGCCTGTTCGACCCGGTGATCTACATCTTTTCGCGGCTCATTCAGGCCCGCGGCGAGGTGCGGCCCGTGGTCAACAAGCACCTGCACCTAGGCGCGCGCCTGGCCGACGGCCGCCTGGTCCTGGGCCAGCACCTGCTCACGGGCAAGGAATGCCCGCCCCTGGACAGCCCCATACAGGAGCTCTTTCTGTCCTCTTCGCTGGACGCGGAGCAGCGCGTGGAGGCGCCCATCCGCACCAAGATGCGCGAACTCATCGCCTCGGCGGATCTGGTCTGCTACGCCCCGGGCAGCTTCTATTCGAGCCTGGTGGCCACGATCCTGCCCCAAGGCGTGGGCAAGGCCGTGGCCCGCGCCCGCGGCCCCAAGGTCTATGTGCCGAGCACGGGCACGGACCCCGAGGCCCTGGGCCTGGACCTGGGCGGTCAGGTGGAGGTCCTGCTCCGGCACCTGCGGCGCGACGACCCCAGGCGCCTGAAGCACGCCGACGTGCTCCAGTTCGTGCTGCTGGATTCCAAAAACGGCGAGTACCGCGGCCGTCTGGACGCCGCGGCCCTGGCCCGGCGTGGGGTGCGGGTCCTGGACCTGCCCCTGGTCACGGCCGGGAGCGCGCCGCGGCTCGATCCCACGTTGTTGGCCCAAGCCCTCCTCTCCCTGGCCTGAGGCGGGCGTTTGCGGATATGATCGACACATCCTCAAAGGAGCGCGTCATGGAAAAGGAAAAGTGCAAGGTCGAGATCGAGCAGTACGTGGAGACCAAGGAAGCCATCAAGTACCTGGAAGACCTGGTCAAGGGACTCAAGTCCGGGACCATCGTGATCCAGCACGGCGAGGAGTCCGTGACCCTGACCCCGCCGGACATGGTGGAACTGGAGCTGGAGGCCAAGCAGAAGAAGGACAAGTCCAAGTTCGTGCTGGAGCTGTCCTGGAAGTCCCTGCCGGCCACGGCCGAGGAGTGCTGCAAGGCCGAGGCCGCGGTCCCGGCCCCCAGGCCCGCCGCCGAAATGGCCGAGAAGAAGCCTGCCGAGGCCCCGGCCAAGCCGGTCAAGAAGTAGCTCCGGGCCTCTGATCCGGAAGGGGGCGGGCGGCGGTCCGTCCCCTTCCGCGCGGTCCCAGGTTGCCCGCGGGCCGGACTCGCGGTACAACCCCGCCATGCGCCGTTCCAAGGCATTCCTGCCCTTCTGGATGCCCATCTGGATGTTCGCCGGGGTCATCCTGACCGGCTCCCTTGCCCTGTCCCTGGACGTGAGCCTGGCGGCCCCGGGCATCTCCTGGGTGGACGCCCTGTTCACGGCCACCTCCGCGGTCTGCGTCACGGGGCTCACCGTGGTGGACACCGGGGGACAGTTCTCCCGCTTCGGGCACTGCGCCATCCTCCTGCTCATCCAGCTGGGCGGCCTGGGCATCATGACCTACACCAGCCTGGCCGTGTACCTCCTGGGCCGCCGCGTGAGCCTCACGGACCGCATCGCCGTGGGCCAGAGCCTCCTGCACGATCCGTCCTTCCACCTGGGCCGCTTCCTGCTGCGGGTGGTCCTGGGCGCACTGGCCGTGGAGCTTTTCGGCGCGGCCCTGCTGCACCTGGCCGATCCCCAGGGCTTCCCGCCCTTCGCCGCCCTGTTCCACGCCGTCTCGGCCTTCTGCAACGCGGGCTTTTCCCTGTTCCCGGACAACCTCACTGCCTGGCGCGGGCACTGGGGCGTGAACTTGGTGATCATGCTGCTCATCACCCTGGGCGGCCTGGGCTTCTACGTGCTCAACGAGCTGGGCTTTCTGGCCCGGCGGCTGGCGGGCCGGGGCCGCAAGGCCCTGCGGCGGCGCTCGCACCTGCTCACTTGGCATACCCGCCTAGTGCTGGAGACGAGCCTTGCGCTCTCCCTGGGCGGCGGGCTGCTGCTCTTCGGGGCCGAGATGTTCGGCGGCGAGGGCCACGGCGGCTGGTCCGAGACCCTGCTGACCTGCCTGTTCCAGTCCGTGACCTGCCGCACAGCCGGGTTCAACACCCTGGACCTGACCCACCTGACCAACGTCTCCCTGGTCTGCATGCTCATGCTCATGTTCATCGGCGGTTCGCCGGGGTCCTGCGCGGGCGGTGTCAAGACCACCACCTTTCGGGCCTGGGTGGGCTTCATCCGGGCTCAGATCACGGGCCGCTCCCAGACCCGCGTGGGCTGGTACGCCCTGAGCCCGGCCTCCCTGAACCGGGCCCTCACCCTGGTCATCTTCGCCACGCTCCTGGTCTCGGCCGGGGCCGTGCTGCTCACCGTCACCGAAGGCGGCGACGCACCCTACAGGCTGGCCCAGGGCCAGTTCCTGGAAAACCTGTTCGAGGCGGTCTCGGCCTTCGGCACCGTGGGCCTGTCCCTGGGGCTCACGCCGCGGCTGACGACCGGCGGCAAGCTTGTTATCATCGCGCTCATGTTCGTGGGCCGTCTCGGTCCCATCTGGTTCCTGTCGGCGCTCCAGAGCTGGCAGACGGACGTGAACTACCGGGTGCCGGAGAATGATCTGCCCATGGGCTAGGGCAGCGGGAGGCGCATGGCCAGGAAGATTGAAGTGGGCGTGGTGGGCCTGGGCAAGTTCGGCTTCGCCCTGGCCGAGTCCGTGAAGGAGCTCGGGCACGTGGCCGTTGGCGTGGACGCCGAGGAGGCCATGGTGCGCCGGGCCCAGGCCGTGCTGGACCAGGTCTTCCAGGCCGACGGCACGGACAAGGCGGCCCTGGAGCAGCTGGGTTTCCAGAACCTGGACTACGTGGTGGTCTCCATCGGCAAGTCCATGGAGGCCAGCATCCTGGTGGCTCTGAACCTCCAGGAGCTGGGGGTCAAGAACATCTGGGTCAAGGCCATCAGCCCGGAGCACGAGAAGGTGCTCAAGCGGCTGGGCGTGCACTTCGTGGTCTTTCCCGAGCAGTTCGTGGCCCGCCAGCTGGCCCACCGCATGGCCGTGCCCGGCATCCTCGACTATCTGCCCCTGGGCGAGGGCGTGCTGGTGCAGGAGATCAAGGTGGACCACTGGCACGGCAAGACCCTGCGCGACCTGAACCTGCCCGCCACGCACCGGGTCCAGGTGGTGGCCGTGAAGCGCGAGGGCGAGTCGCGCTTCAGCTTCGTGCCCAAGCCGGACCAGGTGCTCGGCAAGGGCGACACCCTGGTGCTTCTGGGCCACGCCGACGACGTGCTGGAAGTGAGCAACGAGGAGCGCACATGAGCGGCAACACCTTTGGAACCATCCTGCGCCTGACCACCTTCGGCGAGTCCCACGGCCCGGCCCTGGGCGGGGTCCTGGACGGCTGCCCCGCGGGCCTGGACCTGGACGAGGCCCTGATCCAGGCCGAGCTGGACCGCCGCAGGCCCGGCTCCGGGGGCCTGGCGGGCACGGCCCGCAAGGAAGCCGACCGGGTGCGCCTGCTTTCCGGCGTGTTCGAGGGCCGGACCACGGGCACGCCCATCGGCTTCGTCATCGAGAACACGGACCAGCGCTCCAAGGACTACAACCAGCTCAAGGACCTGTTCCGGCCTGGGCACGCGGACTTCACCTTCCAGGCCAAGTTCGGCCTGCGCGACTACCGCGGCGGGGGCCGGTCCTCGGCCCGCGAGACCGCCTGCCGCGTGGCGGGCGGGGCCATCGCCCAGGAGCTGCTGCGCTCCGAGGGCGTGAGCGTCCTGGCCTACACCGTGGAGCTGGGCGGGGTGGAGGCCCAGGTCCTGGACCCCGAGGGCGCGCAGGGCCGGGCCTTCTTCAGCCCGGACCCCGAGGCCCCGGCGCGCTTCGAGGAACGCATCCGCCAGGTCAAGGCCCAGGGCGACAGCCTGGGCGGGGTGGTGGAGGTTCAGGTGCTGGGCCTGCCGCCGGGCCTGGGCGAGCCGGTGTTCGACAAGCTGGACGCCCGCCTGGCCTACGCCCTCATGGGCGTGGGCGCGGTGAAGGCCGTGGAGATCGGCGCGGGCTGCCGGGCCGCGCGTTCGCTCGGCAGCCGGAACAACGACCCCATCACGCCCGAGGGCTTTCTCTCCAACAACGCGGGCGGTATCCTGGGCGGGATATCCTCGGGCCAGCCCGTGCTGGCCAGGGCCTATGTGAAGCCCATCCCGTCCATCGCCGTGGAGCAGCCCACCGTGACCACGGGCGGCCAGGCCGCCTCCATCCAGGTGGGCGGCCGCCACGACATCTGCGCCATCCCGCGCATCGTGCCCGTGCTCAAGGCCATGACGGCCCTGGCCTGCGCCGATCTGCTGCTCCTGGACCGCCGTTTGGGCCGCGAACGGTGACAGGCCGCTGAAAATTCCGCGCTGGCCGCGTCGCCTCAAAAACAGCGCCCCGGAGGTTTTCCTCCGGGGCGCTGTTTCGTGGCGGAGCGGGGCGGCTACTTCTTGGCCTTGAGCCGCACGGCCGTGCCGTAGCAGGAGTAGTAGCGGTCGCCCTCGGGGTGGAAGGCCACGGACTCGCGGTAGGCCAGGATGGCGTCCGCGTTCACGTCCAGGGCCTGGGCGATGAGCCCGTGGAAGGCGTTCTCGAACACGAAGCCCCGGCAGACGATGAGCCCGAAGGTCCCGGCCACTTCCTGGTTGGGCACTTCCTCGGTGGTCACGATCTTGATCCTGCCGCCGAGGTAGGCGTCGCGGGCCTGGGCCAGGCGCACCTCCTGTCCGTCGTCGGTCTTCTGGAGCTTGCGGGGCTGCGCGCCGAAGAGCAGGGCCATGGATGATCCTTGGTTCGGGTTCGGGACTTGCGGAGTTGTAGCCCAGGGGCTCTCGCCCCGCAAGTCCCGGAGGGTTCTATGGTTCGACGCGCAGTTCGTAGGCCTTGTCCCAGTCCAGCCAGCGCCGGGCCAGGTCGCGCAGGGTCTCGGGCGTGACCTTCTGGGCCGCAGCGATGATTTCCTTGTCGCGGTCCAGGTCGAAGCCCTGCACCAGGAGCGAGGCCGCCTCGTTGCTGCGCGCGCCCAGGCTCTGGTGCTCCTGGTAGTATTCGCCGGTGAGGATGTTGCGGGCGCGCTCCACCTCGTCCCCGGGCAACAGCCCGCTGCGCAGGGCCGCGACCACGCTGCGGAAGCCGTCGCGGGCCTGGCCCATCTTGTCCGGCTCGGTGCCGATGTAGAAGGCCAGGAACCCGGTCTTGGGCGCCTGCCAGAGGAAGGCGGTCACGGTGTAGCCCAGGCCCTGCTTGTCGCGCAGGTCGCGGAAGAGCAGCCCGCTCTGCCCGGCCAGGGCCGCGCGCAGCACCTCCAGCTCGGCGCTGGCCTGGAAGTCGTCGCGTCCCGGCGTGGGGAACACGGCCAGCAGGTGGGCCTGGTTGCGGCCGGGCAGGGACAGGGTCTTTTCCCTGGTCTGGCCCCAGGCCGGGGCCGCCAGGTCGGGCTTGGCTGCGCCTCCGGAGAGGTCCTTGGCCAAGCCCTGGGCAAAGGCCTTGATCCGGGCCGCGTCGAACTGGCCGCACACGGCCAGGACGAACGGCTGGCGCGACTGTTTGCGCCAGAAGTCCTGGAGGTCCCTGGCCGTGAAGGCCCGGAACGTGTCGGGCTGGCCCAGGCCGTAGTAGGAGTATGGCCCCGAGGCGAAGAGGAAGGGGTTGATCTGGCGGAAGAGCAGGCCCAGGGGCTGGTCCTCGCTGCGCTGAATGCGTGCGGCCTGGTCGGCCTTGGCCAGGGCCAGTTCCCTGGACGGCCAGGCCGGTCCCTCCAGCACCTGCTTGAGCAGGTCCAGCACGTCGGTTTCGAAACGGCTCGGATACTTGGCGCCCACCGAGAAGGTGGATCGTCCCGCCGCGGCGTTCAGGTCCGTGGCGCGGTCCGAGAGGAAATCCTCGATGCGCGTGGCCGAGAGCCTGGCCGTGCCGCGGGTCAGGACCCGGGCGGCCAGGGCGGGCAGGCCCTGGTGTTGCGGGCCCACCAGGGCGTCGCCCCCGGCCCAGGCCAGGGACAGGGCTGCGTAGGGCAGGGTGGGGTCGGGCAGGAGCACCAGGCTGGAGCCGCCGGGCAGGGCCAGCACCTCCTGGCCGCCGCCCTGGGCCTCGGCTGCGCTCGCGGCCTGGGCCTTGGCGGGCCAGACCTTGCGGGCCGCGGCCTCCAGGGCCTTGTCCGAGAGCCCGGCGTTCTCCGGGGTCAGGAGCACGGCCACCATCTGGTCCGGCCGCAGGTAGTCGCGCACCAGCCGCGTTAGTTCGCCGCGGTCGGCATTGGCCAGCTGGAAGAGGTAGTTGTCCTCGGCGCGCAGGCCGCCGCCCATGAGCTGGAAGTAGCCGAGCTTGGAGGCCAAGCCGCCCAGGGTCTCCTTGCTCAACAGCAGGGAGTTCTCGATGTTGAGCCGGGCCCGGGCCAGTTCGCGGCCCGTGAAGCGGCCGGGGTTCAGGTCCGCCAGCCAGGCCGCCAGCTCCTTCCAGAATGCCTCCACCTTGTCGCGGTCCAGGGTGGCCTCGATGGAGAAGATGCCGCCGCGCTCCAGGGTCATGGCCTGGCAGTCGATGTCGTCCACCAGGCGGCGTTCGTATTTGAAGGTGCGATAGAGCCGGGAGGTCTCGTCCCCGCCCAGGACCTGGGCCAGGAGGTCCAGGCCAGCGGCCTGGGCCGAGTTCTGGTCCGGGATGGGGAAGGCCACGCCGAGATAGACCTTGTTCCACTGGCCCGGGATCACCGTGACCTTGGGGCCGCCCATGCGCGGCAGGGGGAAGGGCGCGGCCGGGGCCGCGGCCACGGTGTTCGCCAGTCCGCCCAGCACGGCCTCGGCCCGGGCCACCACCGCGGCCGGGTCCACGTCGCCCACCACGGAGAGGAGCATGGAACGGGGCTGGTAGTGCTCCGCGATGTAGGCGTGGATGTCCTCGGCGGTGAGTCCGGAGACCGTGTCGCGGAAGCCGATGATGGGCCATTCGTAGCTCGTGCCCTTGAAGATCTGGGCCTGGTAGGTCTCGAACAGGCGGGAGCCCGGCGTGTCCTCGCCGCGGGCCAGCTCCGAGAGCACCACCTGCTTTTCCGAGGCCAGCTCCTTGGGGTCGATGCGGGCGTGCAGGGCCATGTCCGTCACCGTGTCCAGGCCCAGGCTCCAGTCCTTGTCCGGCACTTCCACGTAATACATGGTGTAGTCGAAGCTGGTGGCCGCGTTCAGGTCGCCGCCCACGGACTCGATGAGCCGGGCCGCCTCGCCCGGGCCGAGTTTTTCCGTGCCCTTGAAGACCATGTGCTCCAGCTGGTGGCTGATGCCGGCCTGGGCCGGGTTCTCGTAGGCCGAGCCCGTGCGCACGTAGAGCCGCACATTGGCCAGGGGGAAGCGGTCGTCGCGTTTGACCAGCACGGTGAGGCCGTTTTTCAGCTGGACCACGTGGGGTCCGTCGCCGCTCAGGGCCGGGGCGGCCTCGGCCGCGGGACGGGGGGCGCGGACCTGGGCGCAGCCCAGGGCCAGCAGCAGGACGGCGAGAACAAGCAGGGAGATGCGTCGCATGGATTCACCTTACTCCTGTTGGGTCAGGGCGCGCGGAAGCGCCCGCGGGAACGCAGGTTCGAAGATAATCCCGGCCGGGGAGCGGGGCAAGGGCGGAAGGTTGACCTCCATTTCTGATTGGTATATTGGTCCAACCAATACAACAAGGAGAGCGATCATGCCGCCTTCCGACACGCTCCGGGACCGGCTCCGCCCGGCCAGCCGCCGCAGGCTGTCCGAGGAGATCCTCGGGCAGTTCCGCGAGCTGTTGCGCCAGGGCCGCCTGGGACCGGGCGACCGCCTGCCCCCGGAACGGGAGCTGGCGCGCATCTTCGGCGTATCCCGCAACTCGGTGCGCGAGGCCATGCGCGCCCTGGAGGAACAGGGCGTGCTGGTGAGCCGCCGGGGCGACGGCACCTATGTCACGGACCCCGAGGTCGCGGCCTTTGAGCCGCCCCTGGCCGGGGCCGTGCGCGCCCAGCGCAGGCGGCTTGCCGACATCTTCGCCTTCCGCCGGGCCGTGGAGCCCGAGGTGGCCGCCCTGGCCGCGGCTCACGCCTCGGCGGACGACCTGGAGCGCCTGGAGGCGGTGCTGGCCGAACAGAAGGCCCGCCTTGCGGACGGCTTGGACGAATCCGAGCTGGACGCCGAGTTCCACCGCCTCCTGGCCCGGGCCTGCCGCAACGGCGTATTTCTGAGTGTGCTGACCGGGGTCCAGGACGTGCTGGCCGAGACCCGCGCCGAGACCCTGCGCGATCCTTCGCGCCGCAAGGCTTCCTTGGAATATCACCGCCGCATCCTGAAGGCCCTGCGCGGCCGTGATCCCGAGGCGGCCCGGCAGGCCATGGCCGCGCATCTGGCCGCGGTGGAGGAGGGTCTGCTGGGCCCCGCCGCAGCTCCCCTGTCCCCAACCCTGTAACCCGCGATCACGGAGCACACGCATCATGACGGTCTGGATTCTCTATGCCGCCCTTGGTCTGGTGGCTGGCCTGGTGGCCGGTCTCCTGGGCGTGGGCGGGGGCATCGTCATCGTGCCCATGCTGAGCATCGCCTTTGACATGCAGGGCCTGAGCGGCCCCTATCTCCAGCATCTGGCCGTGGGCACCTCCCTGGCCACCATCGTGTTCACGTCCGTTGCCAGCTTCCGCTCGCACCACAAGCGCGGGGCCGTGCTCTGGCCGGTCATGTGGCGCATCTCCCTGGGCGCGGTCCTCGGCACCGTCATGGGGTCCTGGCTGGCGGCCCAGCTCTCCACCCGCTTCCTCAAGGGCTTCTTCGCCCTGTTCCTGCTCTACGTGGCCACCCAGATGCTCCTGAACTTCAAGCCCAAGCCGGGCCGCCAGCTGCCCGGCAACGCGGGCCTCTCCGGCGCGGGCATGGTCATCGGCGCGGTGTCCAGCATGCTCGGCATCGGCGGCGGCGTGCTCTCGGTGCCGTTCCTGAGCTGGTGCAACGTGGCCATGCACGCCGCCGTGGGCACCTCCGCGGCCATCGGCTTTCCCCTGGCCCTGGCCGGATCCCTGGGATTCGTGCTGAACGGGCTCAAGGTCGGGGCCGAGCTGCCGCCCATGAGCCTGGGCTTCATTTACCTGCCCGCGTTCATCGGTATCGCCGCGGTGAGCATCCTCTCCGCGCCGCTGGGCGCGCGCATCGCCCACAGGCTGCCCGTGACCCAGCTCAAACGGGCCTTTGCCGTATTCCTGTACCTCATCGGTCTGCGTATGCTCTGGACGTTGTTGTAGCCGGACGGGCAGGGGAGCGGCCCGGACCCCCTGCCCTGTCCCTGGTCACCCCACTGCCGGGCGCGGAGGATGCGGCGATGCTGCTGGCGTGGACCATCTATGCGGGTTTGGGATTGGCGGCCGGGATCCTGGCCGGTCTGCTCGGGGTGGGCGGGGGCATCGTCATCGTGCCCATGCTGAGCGTGGCTTTCGAACTTCAGGGACTGCCCGGCCAGTACATCCAGCACATGGCCCTGGGCACCTCCCTGGGCACCATCATGTTCACCTCCATCTCCAGCTTCCGCGCCCACCACAAGCACGGGGCCGTGAACTGGAGCGTGGTCCGGCGCATCACGCCCGGCATCATCGCGGGCACCCTGGCCGGGTCCTGGGTGGCTGCCCAGCTCTCCACCCGTTTCCTCAAGGGCTTCTTCGCCGCGTTCCTGCTCTATGTGGCCACCCAGATGCTCCTGAACATCAAGCCCAAAGGCGCGCGCCAGCTGCCGGGCCGGACCGGAATGTTCGGCGCGGGCGGGATCATCGGCGTGGTCTCCAGCCTGGTGGGTATCGGCGGGGGCACGCTCTCCGTGCCCTTCATGGTCTGGTGCAACATGACCATACACAACGCCGTGGGCACCTCCGCGGCCATCGGCTTTCCCATCGCGGTCGCCGGGGCCGCGGGCTACCTGCTCAACGGGCTCAAGGCGGCCGCGGACCTGCCGCCCATGAGCCTGGGCTTCCTCTACCTGCCCGCACTCATCGGCATCGCGGCCGCCAGCATCCTCACCGCGCCGCTGGGCGCGCGCATCGCCCACAGGCTGCCCGTGGCCCGGCTCAAGCAGGTCTTCGCCGTGCTGCTCTACGGTATGGGGCTGCGTATGGTCTGGACCATGTTCTGACCTGCCTGGGGACAGTAATTATTCCAGACTGTTACCGCAAAGGCTCCCCCGCGGCCGCCAGGGTTTTGCGATTTTTTCCAGCCAGGCTTTGCCGGTTGATTGACAAAACAATTTGCCTGGGTAAAACAACCTCCATATCTTTCCAGCCTGGGGCTCACTTTCCGCATCTGTTCCGAGGAGGGAACCAATGGGCATCGAGACCACCGTGTTCGCCGGGCGTCCGGCCAAGTGGGACGGCCTTCTGGACTGGCTCCAGATGCTGTCCGGGGCGTCGCTCATCCTGTTCATGTGGGCGCACATGCTTCTCGTGGCCAGCATCATCATCGGCCCCGGCGTGATGAACGCCATCGCCGGATTTTTCGAGGCCACGGGCCTGGCCCAGGTGGGCGGGCCGATGGTGTTCCTGCTGTTCCTGGGGCATTTCCTGCTGGCGGCGCGCAAGGTGCCCTTCCGCTTCGACCGCCAGAAGACCATCTGGGAGCACGCGGCCATGATGCGCCACCAGGACACTTGGCTCTGGCTGGTGCAGGTGGTCACGGCCATGATCATCCTGCTCATGGGCACCATCCACATGTGGGTCGTGCTCACCGACCTGCCCATCACCGCGGCCAAGAGCGCGGCGCGCATCCAGGGCGGCTTCTGGCTGGCCTTCTTCCTGGTGCTGCTGCCCATGGTGGAGCTGCACGTGGGCATCGGCTTCTACCGCATCGGGGTCAAGTGGGGCGTGATCCGCGACCGCGAGCGCGGCCGGTTCAAGAAGGCCGAGAACATCCTGACCCTCACCTTCATCTGCATCGGCCTCCTGGCCCTGGCCAGGTTCTGGTTCCTGGCCATCCAGTAAGGAGACAACGATGATCCAGACGGTTTACACCGACGTGCTCGTCATCGGAGCCGGCCTGGCCGGCGAACGCGCGGCCCTGGAATGCGCCGACGCGGGCCTGTCCACGGTCTGTCTCTCCATCGTCCCGGCCCGCCGCTCGCATTCCTCGGCCGCCCAGGGCGGCATGCAGGCGGCGCTGGGCAACAGCGCCATGGGCGAGGGCGACTGCCCGGACGTGCACTTCGCCGACACGGTCAAGGGCTCGGACTGGGGCTGCGACCAGGAAGTGGCCCGGCTCTTCGTGGACACCGCGCCCATCGAGATGCGCCGCCTGGCCTTCTGGGGCGTGCCCTGGAACCGCGTGGTGCCCGGCCCCTCCAGCTACTTCAAGGGCGGCCAGAAGTTCGAGAAGATCGAGAAGCCGGAGAAGGAAGGGCTCATCACGGCTCGCGCCTTCGGCGGCACGGCCAAATGGCGCACCTGCTACGTCTCCGACGGCACCGGCCATTCCGTGCTCTTCACCATGGACAACCGTTGCGCCGAGCTGGGCGTGGAGGTCCACGACAAGACCGAGGCCATCGCGCTCATCCACGACGGCGAGACCTGCTTCGGGGCCGTGGCCCGCTGCCTGAAGACCGGCGAGCTGCGCGTCTATCTGGCCAAGGCCACCATGATCGCCACCGGCGGTTTCGGCCGCATCTACCCGAACACCACCAACGCAGTCATCTGCGACGGCTCGGGCCACATCCCGGCCATCAACACCGGCGTGGTGGCCATGGGCAACATGGAGGCCGTGCAGTTCCACCCCACCGGCATCGTGCCCACGGACATCCTGGTCACCGAGGGCTGCCGCGGCGACGGCGGCACGCTCCTGGACGTGAACCAGGAGCGCTTCATGCACATCTACGAGCCGGAG
>Ga0067045_1031361_pt1 | contig 12502 bp, 11 predicted proteins | sample TerdegcTABiofilm_FD_59184 | JGI IMG/M metagenome (GOLD analysis project Ga0067045, IMG submission 59184) | Combined Assembly of (Gp0054472, Gp0054536) Wastewater bioreactor microbial communities from Singapore -Terephthalate degrading...
TGCTGGAAGTGATAGTTGATCTCGAGGAATTGAAGGACAGCCCTTCAAACACCATTCCCGGTTTCAATCAACGAGTCAAGGAATGGCTCCCCTCCCTTATCGAGCACCGGTGCGGGCTTGGCGTCCGTGGTGGATTTTTTAAGCGCCTTGATGACGGTACTTACCTAGGCCATGTGTTGGAGCATGTAACTCTTGAGCTGCAAACCCTTGCAGGTACCGATGTAGGGTACGGTAGGGCACGGGAAACCGACGAGGAAGGGGTCTACAAGGTTGCAATTGAGTACGAAGAAGAGCATCTTGCGCGTGAGTGTCTCAAGTCCGCCTGGGAGCTGTGTCTCGCCGCTGTGCACGGTACGCCCTTTGATGCGCAGGCCACGATTTGCCGACTGAGAGATCTTGCGGGCAGAGTGTGCCTTGGACCGAGTACCAGATCGATTGTGGATGCAGCGAGAAAACGGGGGATTCCCGTGAGGCGTCTCAATGACGGGAGTCTGGTGCAGCTCGGTTATGGCTCACGGCAGCGCCGCATTATGGCTGCCGAGACTGATGGAACCGGCACCATAGCGCAGGAGATCGCACAGGACAAGCAGCTCACCAAGATGATCCTGAGCTCCGTGGGGGTGCCCGTGCCCGCCGGGTCCGTTGTGGAAAGTGCCGAAGAAGCATGGACAGCAGCCTGTGAAATCGGCCTTCCGGTAACCGTGAAGCCTTACGACGGCAATCAGGGCAGGGGAGTTTCGGTGAACCTATGCACAAGGGAGCAAGTCGAGACGGCGTTTGAAGCCGCCGCCAGGCGGAGCCCAAAGGTGCTAGTTGAGGAGCACATCAAAGGAAAGGACTACCGGCTTCTTGTCGTCGGCAACCATCTCGTCGCTGCAGCACAGCGTGTGCCTGCTCAGGTCTTTGGGGACGGCAAGCACACAGTTGCAGAGCTCATCGAGAAGGAAAATGCAGACCCTCGCCGCGGCGATTATCACGCTCTGCCCCTCAGCAGGATACCTCTGGATGATATTTCAAGAGCGGTCCTTGCAGACCAGGGTCTGACTCCCGATTCCATACCACCGGCGGGAACCGTGGTCCTGATCCGGCGCAACGCTAACCTGAGTACCGGTGGAACGTCCGTCGATGTTACCGATGCGGTACATCCGGTCAATGCCTCTCTTGCCGTGGACGCAGCGAGGAGCGTCGGCCTTGACATCGCAGGTGTGGATATTGTCACGGAAGACATCAGCATCCCGCTTGAGGAGCAGGGGGGGAAAGTAATTGAGGTCAATGCCTCGCCAGGACTGCGGATGCATGTAGCGCCCTCGGAGGGCCAAGGGAGACCTGTGGGGGAATCCATTGTTAACATGCTTTTCCCTGACGGTGCCACCGGCAGGATTCCGATTGTGGCCGTCACCGGTGTCAATGGCAAGACAACGACGACCCGCTTCATTGCCCATATTCTGAAAAGTACGGGCTTCTACACCGGAATGGTCTGTAGCGACGGTATCTATATTGACGGGCGGCGAATTGAAAAAGGTGATTGCAGCGGGCCTCGGAGTGCGCGCAGTGTGCTGCTCAATCCGTTTGTCGACGCGGCCGTTCTTGAAGCGGCACGAGGGGGGATTATCCGGGAAGGCCTTGGCTTCGACAGGTGCGATGTCGGCGTGGTGACAAACATCGAAGGAGGTGATCATCTTGATCTCTTCGACATCAACACGCTTCAAAAGCTCGCAGCGGTCAAGCGAACGGTAATTGAATCCGTTGCAGAAAACGGAACGGCTGTCCTGAACGCGCTGGATCCTCTGGTTGCGGAGATGGCCAAACACTGCAAGGGATCAGTTTTGTACTTTTCCAGTCGCGACCTCAGCCCGGTTGTCAAAGAGCATTGCCGAGCAGGGGGACGGGCCATTTTTGTGCGTGGAAGCGCTGTTATTCTTGCCGAGGGTGAAGTGGAGCACCACTTCGCGTATCTTGACCAGATTCCCCTGACCCACGGGGGCACCATACGCTTCCAAGTGGAAAACGCGTTGGCCAGTATCGGCGCGGCGTGGGCTCTTGGACTTCCGATCGACAAAATCCTCTCCTCCGCAAAACAGTTCTTTGCCAATTTCGTTAATGTGCCCGGGCGGTTTAATGTGGTCCACCAGAACGGTTCCACCATCATTGTCGACTACGGCCACAATCCCTCATCCCTCAAAGCCGTTGTTGAGGCGTTGGGGAACTACACCTATAGACGCCGCATCGCTATCTATTCCACAGCGGGAGACCGCCGGGACTGCGACATTGTTCTGCAGGGCAGGTTGCTGGGTGAGGCATTCGACTCGGTAATCCTTTATGAGGACCACTATACTCGGGGCAGGGAAAAGGGAGAAATTATCCGGCTCTTCCGGCAGGGGCTCGAGGGAACAAGCAGGGTCAAGGAGATCCGGGAAATCTACGGTTCGCTGACTGCCATCGATTTTGCCATGAATAACCTCTCCTCAGAAAGCCTGCTTCTCATCCAGGCCGACGAAGTAGATGAAACTGTCGAGTACATGCGCAAGTACTTTCCTTTTGACGTACCTTCTTCAGTTGCCAATATGGTTTACGATTAGATGAGGCGAGCCAGCGTGAATTCGACATGTATTCAGTATGAGGCCGGTGAATCACCTCGGGCAACGTTTGTCCATGACCTTGACGAGAACCTTTGCTTTGCGAAGGGAACCCTGGTTCTTACAAATCGCCGCCTGATACATGAAGTATCTCCCTCGGGAAACGCGTCCAGCCTGCAGCAGTCCGACTATCGGGCGGCGCAATCGTGGTTGCTCACTGGGGATATCGCCTTCAAGGTGTACGCTTATACTGGCGTGGGCGAGCTTGAGCTCAGAACGGGGGATCGTCTTCTTGCACGCCTGCACTATACCATCGGTCGGCATCCCGAGGCCTGTGCATTTGTCAAGACATTTGAAGCGCTCGCAACAGAGTCGTCTGCCGGCGAAAACGCTGGTGACGAAAAACCTTCCCGTCATGAATCCTCCGCTGTCACTTCTGAGGATTCGGCCGACAATGCCGCCGAATCAACAATGCGTTCGCTGGGAAGGCTGATCCGCTTCGCAAGACCCTGGACAGGACTTTTCTTCCTCAGCTTCGTGCTCAGCGTGGCCTGCACGGCTGCGGGTCTCATACCGCCCTATATAACCATGCCTCTCATTGATAATATCCTGATACCCTTTCAGAACGGAGTACCCGTAGACGAATCACGCGTGGCCTGGTATCTCGCGGGACTCGGGGGCGCCGCAGCCTTTGCATGGCTTCTGGGGTGGGCTAGGACCTACGCCCTTGCCTGGGTGAGCGAGCGGGTAAGCGCTGAGCTGCGCAACACCATATACGGTCATCTCCACCATTTGTCCCTCGAATACTTCAGCGAAAAGCGCACGGGGGACCTGATTGCCCGGGTGAGCACCGACACGGAGCGTATCTGCACTTTCCTCTCGGTCTACATGCTGGACTTTGGTGCCGATGTGCTGATGATTGTTATGACCGCCGGCATTCTTCTGTATATCAATCCCCTGCTCGCTATGGTGACCATCTGCCCCTTTCCCCTGATAGCCTGGCTCACCTACCGGGTGAGAAAGACCCTCTGGCGCGGGTTTGCCAAGGGAAATCGGGCATGGGCGGAGATGACCAGCGTCCTCGCAGACGCCATTCCGGGCATTCGGGTGGTGAAAGCATTTGCTCAGGAGCGGCGAGAAATTCTCCGGTTCAAGGAAACGAATGATCATGTGCTCAGGGCAAATGACAGGGTAAACACGGTGTGGTCATTTTTCAAGCCCATGGTGACCCTCCTGACAGATATCGGCGTGCTGATTATTTGGGGCTTTGCCGTGTGGCTTATCTTTCAGAACAAAATTACCGTGGGCGTATTAACGGCTTTCGTCGCCTACATCAGCAGGTTTTACGCGCGGCTGGAATCCATGATCCTTATGGTATCGGCAACTCAGAGGGCCGCCGCGAGTGCAAAGCGGATATTTGACGTTATCGATGAAAAACCTCGTATCGTTGAATCGCCGAACGCCATTATGCCGGGAAGGCTAAAGGGAAAGATCGAGTTCAAGAATGTAGGCTTCTCTTACGGCAAGCGCAGTGTGCTGCAGAATGTCAACCTGACCATCATGCCCGGGGAGATGATCGGGCTTGTGGGGCCCAGCGGGTCCGGTAAGACCACGCTGGTGAACCTCGTGTGCCGCTTCTACGATGTCTGTGAAGGTGCTGTTCGCGTTGACGACATCGATATCCGCGATCTGTCGCTTGCCGGCTATCGGAAGAACATCGGCATAGTGTTGCAAGAGCCCTTTCTGTTTTACGGGACCATCGCGGAAAATATCGCATACGGGCGGCCCGATGCCAGCCGGGCTGAATTAATCGATGCAGCCCGTGCCGCATGCGCCCACGACTTCATCATACGACTTCCGGACGGCTACGACACACTGGTGGGCGAGCGGGGGCAGCTCTTGTCCGGCGGGGAACGCCAGCGCATCAGCATTGCCAGAGCGATTCTTATAAACCCTGCAATTCTCATTCTTGATGAGGCCACCTCGTCGGTTGATGTGGAAACGGAAAAGGAGATTCAACAGGCCCTTGAGAACCTGATTCGGGGACGCACGACGATTGCCGTAGCCCACCGTCTCAGCACCCTGAAGCGAGCGGACCGTATCGTGGTCCTGGAAGACGGGAGGATCACCGGCGTGGGCGGCCACAAGGAGCTGCTGAGAACAAGTAGAACATATGCCCGTTTTCACCGGACAAATGCAGAGATGTGCCTCGCGCCTACTCAGCATCTGAAGCACAACGGAGTGATCAGACGTCGCATCTCAGGGGAAGCCTCGTGAATCATCATGCAGTGCAGACCATAGCCGCCTGTTTTCGCGACAACGCAGGGCGGTTCATTGTCAAGGACAATCAGGGACGGGAGCATGTCGATGTCCGTCTCGTCCGCTTGTTTCCCATCACCGATCCGGAAGGATGGATAGCAGTCTGCGATTCCCATGGCAGTGAGCTGCTGTGCATCGAAAACCTCGATGCCATTCCGGCAGAGGCGCGACATATTCTTCAAGAGGAGCTTGACCGCTGCATGTTCACCCCGGTCATTCGGCAGATCACGCGGTCAGTGCATTCCGGACCTAACGTTCGGCTTTCCGTTGTTACCGACAGGGGCACCACGGACATTGAGATCAATCCGGAAAACGTTTACCGGCTCTCGGGAAACCGGATCTTGATAAAGGACCTGAGCGGAATACGATATCTCATCCCCGACTGGCACAAAATGAGCCCTCACAGCCGGAAGATACTTGATATGTATTTGTGACAAGCTGAGAATCGCGGTCTGCTCGTAAGACAAATCCACAACAAGCATCCAGGGTGATCCCTTTGCGTTGGCCTTCGGAAAATGTACCCGCTCCGGTTCGGCCAAAGAAATGCAAGTCGGCAAGGTTAGCGCAGAATCAACGGCAAGAAGGCAGTAAGTTTCTTCAGCACGAAACCTCCCCATGGCGGACTGGACTTCCCATCCCTGCAAGAATTTCTGGGTCATAAGGAGGTCCGCGTGAGTGCGTCATGCCGACGCGGCACCGGACCGCATGCCACTTGCAATGGCCTTTCTCGATGGCCGAGCAGTAGAAATCTCCGCCTCTGTGGAGGAAAATCGTGACAATCTCCATTGGGACACCAAGGGAAATTTTCGGGAGATCGGTCTTGACAAGATGGGCACTTCGGGCGTATTGTGACACTGTCCTGGGCGGGTAGCTCAGGGGGAGAGCACTGCCTTCACACGGCAGGGGTCGGAGGTTCAAATCCTCTCCCGCCTACCAGTTAGATCACAGAGTCAGGCCGGCCCATGCCGGCCTTTCTTGGTTTCTGGCCGTGTCTGTTTCCGGATCTCGACGAGGACGACGGAGCACGGGTGATGAAAGCGGAGCGCCCGGAAATACAGAAAGAGCTGATCGAAGAATTCTGCAAACGCCATCACATCAAAAAGCTTGCCATATTCGGGTCCTATCTCCGAGAGGACTTCGGGCCCGACAGCGACATTGACCTGCTGGTGGAGTTTGATCCACTGCACATACCTGGCCTGTTGGACCTTGCGGGCATGGAGATCGAGCTCTCCGAGCTTTTGGGCAGAAAGGTTGATTTCAGAACCCCACAGGATTTGAGTCGGTATTTCCGGGACGAAGTTGTGGCGGGCGCACAGGTGCAATATGCGGAAGGATGACGTCATACGAATTCGCCACATGCTTGCAGCTGGACAGAAGGCTGTCGCTTTTGCAGCAGGCGGGAGTCGAGCCGACCTGGATGAGGACGATATGTTCGCGTTCGCCCTCATGAAAGGGATTGAAGGGATCGGGGAAGCAGCCGGAAAAGTTTCCACCGCTTCAAAGGAGCGGTTCGACGAGATTCCCTGGCAACAGATAGTGGGCATGCGTGGCCGGCTGAAACACGCGTACGACGATATCAGCCTCGATATCCTCTGGCACACCGTAACGGACAATTTACCACCACTGCTTCGAGCACTGGAGAAGATCGTTGATGCCGAGTCCCCGGAATAGCGCCAGGAAACTCGAGGAGCCTGGGGCAATTCAAGTTTTGAAGCCATGGGAGATGATGATATGGTTGGCTCACGTGACGGCCACTACTCATTCAATGGCCGGATGCTTGGTAGCATGTGACGAACGTTGGCTGACACCATGAAGGAATTTTTCCCTGGTCGAGAGCCGGCGCTTTCACCCAAGGAGATCGGGAACGGACGTCAACGAGCTCTTGAAAGAGAAGCGGGAAGACATTCTTCGCACTGCGGCTCGGCATGGTGCCAGCAATGTCAGGATCTTCGGTTCTGTGGCACGTGGAGAGTCTGACGAGAAGAGCGATCTTGATCTGCTCGTCACCATGGAGCCGGGACGGAGCCTTTTTGACCATGCGGCCTTGTGGCTCGAGCTCCAGGAGCTTCTCGGGTGCGAGGTAGACGTGGTCAGCGACAAGGGCCTTCGACCCCGAATCCGAGATCGGGTCTTGAAAGAGGCCGTGCCGCTATGAGAAGTGATCGAGAGCGCCTGATCGATATCGTAGAAGCCATCGAGAACATTGAGCGATACACGGCGAAAGGCAAAGACGCTTTTGACTCGGACGAGCTCCTCCAGGTCTGGATAATTCATCACTTGCAGACTATCGGAGAAGCCGCTTCCAAACTTCACCGAGATTTGCAGCAAGTCTACTCTGAAATTCCGTAGGCTAGGATCGTAGCCATGCGAAACATCCTGGTTCATGCCTATTTCTCTGTGGATCTTGACGAGGTCTGGGTAGCCGCAGAACGCGACATCCCGATACTGAAAACCCAAATCCAGGCAATCCTGGAGACGTTGAGCACCCCTTAGGCGGGCCAGCGAATGGAGCGGTGAAAGGAGAGACAGCCGAAGAGAGGCAAACGAAAGGTCATCGAGAGGTAGAAGGGATGATCAAGAATGCGGGCATTCACTGACCGAGCCAGGAGCCCGGTGACACGGCTCTGTCGGTTGGCCTTTACAGACTGGTCCAACCTGAGTCAAGAGTAGATGTGACCCCTCTTCCTAAGGGCTACACCGAGCTCATGGCCGAGTGCTGTAGCCGTCGCGGCGTAGCGATTTGGCCATATTGCCTTATGCGAGCTGCGAGGCACAGGCAGACCGTTGGGAGACGATGACTTCATCACGAGGCTGGAGTCGGCCCTGGGCAGATCGATGCGCCGCCAAGAACCAGGACCGAGAGGCTCGATGCAAGATCCAGGAGATTGAGTATGGTGTCCCCGGAATTCAGGAATTCACCGGAATTCCTACGACTGCGAATGGTCTATAGGTAGACGATTCATCGAGACTCCAATCAATCTGCGATGAGCCACGGAGACTCAAACGGCAGTCGTGGACTCGAAGTCCTTGACCCGACTAAAGCGTCTGTGCTCCAATGGGAGGCGACTTTCAACGGTGGAGAAGAGACATGGCCAAGATACCCGTCGAGAAAATCCTGAACAGATTCACTGCGGCTGCTTTTCACCTCGGTCAGGCATACAAGTGTGCCAGAGCAGGTGAAATCGACGGCGCCTTAGACTCGCTTCACTCATCCGGGACAACTGCGTACGAAGCCGTCGAGTGGACTGTCAGCAATATCAGGGAAGATTTGGTAACGGAGCTCGAACACACCGTGCGTCCATCCCATATGCCTAGAAAATCATGGCATTGGTATCAGAGCGAGCTGAGGAGAAGGAATCCGCAAGATGAAGACGATTATACGAAGATGACAAGTAGCAGCAATCTCTACCAGTTTTCCGACACACTCAAGATTGTGGATAGACGAAAAAGATTATCCGCACAGGGTCTGGACGTATCGGTTCTCATTGACAACAAACCTGCGATACGGAACCGACCAATTCACGAAGCTAAAACCGTCTACGAGTCGACATTACGGAAGGTCTTAGAAGAGACGCGGAAATTCATCGCTCATGCCTATCCCGGAGAACCCCTTCCCGGTTTTCCAGACAAAAGCGATTATTTTGCTGATTTGCCTCCCGATGACAATCCACCTGCGTGGCAAGAATTCTTTTCCGCTTGCGAGAGCTTCAGTAATCAACGTTTATTTATTCTGGTCGTTGGCTCGTGCCAGCAAGTGCCTGCAGATCAGTTGATCCTGTTGTCGCGGCTGGAGTGGTCACTCATTGTCGACCTGGACCCGGATACCCAGGACAGCGGTTTCCATCATGCATCGTACCCCGATCTCTCAAAATCTCGATCCGTCCATTTGTTCACGTGCGATGACGAACAAACCTTCTCTCCATACGGTGCTTTGTATTGGCTAGCTGCGCGCGGATTGAGTGGACGTCCGAGTACTCTGACATCAGACCGCAGAGAGTGGGTCAGAAGAAAATATAGCCACCTCTTGGGGGTGCTTCAGCATTTTTCGAGTGTCTTTCGTCCACCGGTGACCACTGTCGTGCTCGACGACTCTGATTTTGTTGAAAACATCGCGCAGGCCACTGACATAGCTTTTCAAGCGACCAATAAGTTCGTGTACGCGGTCCCCGACAAAAGAAAGATAGATGGCTGCACGCAGGAGTTTCCTGGTGACGTAATCACAATATCCAAGGCGTCCCTCCTTGCAGGGATACGCAACCACAGCAGCGCTCTCGGCTTGGACCGAAGCCAGGAAAAAACTTGCATCCTTCCGGCGAAGGACAACGAAGAAGTTATCGTCCCAACAGAGGACCGAACTTTCGTTGAAGAGGATTTCGAGATTGTACACAAAGAAGTACATTTGGACGAAGCTGCAGGTCGGCAAACGCGGGTAGATTTCTATAAGGGTCATGAGATTAGTTGGGAAGGCCTACACAAATCTTATGATGTGGAGAGAGGAATTACCGCTACTCTTAGGAAAGATGCCGATAAATTTCTTTCGGCTCGAAAAAGTGGAGCATTGCTTCATTTCCATTATCCCGCTGGGTGTGGCGGAACCACGGTGGGAAAACGAATCGTGTGGAACTTGCACACCACGTACCCTACCTTGATGCTGAAACGCTACGAGCCGAGACACACTGCGGAACGAATGAGCAGAATTTTTAGGATTACAACTCGGCCCCTGCTCGTCCTTGCCGAATCCCATGTGATCAATTTTGACGGCATGCGTCGTCTCATCGGCGAGGTCAAAGCGCTGACGTTTCCTGCCGTGTTCATTTACGTGCACAGGCATGTTGGACAGATACCTTCGTCAAGGCAGTTTGAAGGCACCGAAACATGTGAACGCCGCATGTCTGCACTCCTGAGCAACGACGAACTGCAACGCTTCATAGAGAATTATGCTGCCCTGGTTCCGGATAAAGAAAGGGCTCTCTGGGCGATATGGGACTCGAGAAATAGCCAAGAAAAGCACCCCTTCTACTTGGGATTGGTCGCTTTTGACCAGGAGTTCACGGGACTTACGAACTACGTCATGAAGAGGCTCGTTGGAGCAAGTCAAATTCAACGTAAGATAGCCTGCTTTGTTGCCATGGCTTACAAATATGGGAAGCAACCGTTGTATCCCCACTTTTTCTGCCATTTACTGGGGCTGCCACCGAATCAAACTGTCCGTCTTGAGCAGTACTTGTCAGCTGATATGGCTCAAATTATGGTAACAGATAAGATGCCGGACGGAAGGACCGTATGGCGCCCCCTTCACCAGCTCATAGCCAACGAGTTGCTGGAACAAGTCCTATCGGGAGTCTCTGGGAGCAAGCAGGGATGGCAAGATAACCTTGCCGACTATTCCGTAGAATTCATTCGCACCGTTGCTGGAGCAGACTCGGTGGCGGCGAGTGAAGACATAGAACTTCTCAAGCGAATGTTTATCCTCAAAGATGACGGGGACATGCCTTACTTTGGTGGCGCGGACAAATTCTCTCCGCTCTTGGAGGACGCCCGGCCGACAGGACGGCTGCCGATCTTTAGGGAACTCGTGGAATGCTTCCCACGGCAACCGCATTTCATGGCACACTTAGGACGTTATTACCAGAAGGAAGAAAAGGATCTGGACAAGGCCATCCAGTACATTGATGCGGCCATAAAGGCCCTGGACTATGAAGACTCAACGCTTCATCACATGAAGGGCGTTTGTGTTAGGGACAAGGTTCAGCAGCGAATTGATGAATGCAAAAAGAAGGGAGATTGCAGCAAAGCGGACTTTGAGGACATAATTCAATTGGTAGAGGAAGCAAGCGAGCTTTTTTCAAAATCAAGGTCTCTCAAGGCTGAAAGTGAGTTCGGATATGTCACCCATATCGGCTTATTGGTAAACGTAGTCGATTTTGGGTACGGCATGTCTCGTCTAAGGAATTTCGCTGAGTTTCTGAGCTCTCCTGTTGGAACTCGGTACAGGGGACTGCTGGATACGGCGGAGGATCTGCTTGAGCAAGTGAAAAAGCTCGTCGATAGCGACGAAACGGCAAAGCGAAGGTCGTTGAGCCTCGTTGACAGGTACGAGACGAGTCTCGCCAAGATCTACGGTGATTACAACGCCGTCATACAGCGTATGAACAGCCTGCTGGACAAAGAACATAACAAGGCGCCCATCCGGAGAGTACTCGTCAAGGCATACGAGCGCAGATCAGACGGTTACGAGAATGCAAGAGATAAGGACGTGGACCGAGTCCTGTCTTTGATGGAAGACAACATCAAGGACGAGCCATCAAACGAACAGAATATCAGATATTGGTTTCAAGCGGCTCGGCATAGTCAAGGACTCAGTGTTGAAGCCGCAATCGACAAGGTCTCGCGATGGAACACTCACTGCGAGTCTGTGGAATCGGCCTTCTATCTCTATGTACTTCATGCCATTCAAGCCGTTGACGGCTCCGTGGCAGCAAGGCATTTCGCAGAAAAGTGGATGAGAGTATGCAGTGGAGCAGCGAGAAATCTCGCAACAAGGACCACGATTCGTGAATGGTACGGCAAAGGGAGCGGGCTTGCACGGCTTCTGAGCTACAAGTTTGTCGATACGGAGAAGAAGACCCACACACCGAAAGAGCCAGATCGTTTGGAGCTCCTGAGGGGACAAATCAGCTCCATCGAGCATTCCGGAAAAGGGGAAATCGAGTTGGGTTGCGGCCTGAAAGCCTTTTTCGTGCCCGCACATGCCAAGGATGGTAAGGGTTATTCCGCTGCGCGAGACCTGAACCGGAAAGTTGTTTTCTATTTGGCTTTTAGTTATGACGGCCTGCGTGCTTACGACGTGAGAGATGACGAGTGAGAGCTGTGGCTCGGTAGGACCCGAGCCTCAGAATATAGAGCGGCAGTCCCTATGTGTGCATGTAATCCGACGCTGCCTCTCCATTTGTAACTCGCGTTTCGCACTCTTTCGCGTGTTGATTTGAGTAATTTTTCTTGGGCCGCGGTGAGGGGGGTGGTACGAGGGAGCAAGATGTGATAGATCGTCGGCACCTTTTCGGAGGAGGTGCATGGGATGAGCGAGCCGGGACGCATTCGTGCCAGTGATGTGAAGTATCTTCCTATAGTGGCTGCATATGCTCGGACCTTGGGAGTTGTGGAAGAGGTCGACCGACTGTGCGGTTCGGCCAATGGGATAAGCCCCGGCCGCGTGGTGTTGGCGATGATACTGGACGCTCTATCGGGGAGGACCCCCCTCTTTCGGCTGCCCCAGGCATTTGCCAAGTTGGACACAGGGCTACTCTTGGGAGAACGGATCTCACCGGAAAAGCTCAACGACGATGCTGCGGGTCGGGTGTTGGATCGACTCTATGAGGTAGGCACAGCCATGGAAAGGGGTCATGGAAAGAGAAAAGAAAGGAGAAAGGGGTCAAGAAGGAGAAAGGAGAAAGCAGAAAGGGGTCAAGTCTGCTCTTGACTCATGTTGCACATCGCGATAGGGACAGCCCATGTCACGGCCATTACGCATTCAATATCCAGACGCTTGGTACCATGTGATGAACAGGGGCAGACGCCATGAAGTGATTTTTCCCGGACGGGAGGAT
>Ga0067045_1031362_pt1 | contig 12501 bp, 10 predicted proteins | sample TerdegcTABiofilm_FD_59184 | JGI IMG/M metagenome (GOLD analysis project Ga0067045, IMG submission 59184) | Combined Assembly of (Gp0054472, Gp0054536) Wastewater bioreactor microbial communities from Singapore -Terephthalate degrading...
CTTTATGTGCCGATATCTCTAGTTCAAATAACTTTACCAACATCAACAGCCGTCCATAAGGAAGTCGGGTCTTTTCCAGAACACTACCTCGTCTCGGCGACCATTCCCGACTACAGGTATAGCATTTATAAATACACCTCCTGATCCAGCCGACTCGTTCGGAGGAGCAAAAGGGACAGGTGGTATAGGTCTTCAACAAGCCCAAGGCTTGCAGGTACCTGCAAGCCTTCTCTTCATCTGCGGCTTTCTTCACTACTTCCATAATCTCCATACTCTTTTCTCCTCTATCTATTTCCTCTTTCCCATCCTATATGTGGATTATATCATATAATCACTTAATTTATAAAAACATAAATCCATTGGCTATATCCCTTGGGTGTTCCTCTTATACTTCACCGCCTACAGCCCAACCGAAGTTCTGTGCCAATCGTTTCATAAAACCTAATTTCTTTTTGGGTTCGATGGCAGGTGCTTGATAGAAGAGGCGTTGGGATATTGCTTCAATACAACGACTTGCGGGGGCATTGGGGTATGTAATAAAGAAGGGCTGACTTTGCATAATGGACTGGTTCACATGGGTATCGCGGACGATATGTCCCAGATAAATTAATCCACGCCCTAAGTATTGTTGAGCCACATTTGTTAATTTGGTTGCCACAGCTTGTGCCTGTGCGGAGTTAATTACCATGTTTACAATCAATTTTATAACGGCATCACTTCTTTGATAATGGATAGTTTTCAGCATAGCATAAGCATCTACAATTGAAGAGGGTTCCGGTGTGGTTACTAACAGTACCTCATCGGCAGATGTGCAAAATGAAACCGTGTTTTTGCCAATTCCTGCCATAGTATCTAATAGTAAGAAATCACTTCGTTCACAGAGCGACATTAACGCTTCAACCAGTCGGTCACGGTCACGGTCTACAAGGTCTGCAATGCGAGATAGCCCTGACGAGCCTGGGACTACTTCCAGACCTAAAGGTGCCTTTATGACTACTTCTTCTAATGTTTTCGTCCCTTCAATTACATGCGCCAGATTATAAAACGAGTGCAGACCCATTAAAACCTCGACATTGCCTAAACCTAAATCGGTATCTACAAGAACTACACGGGCTCCTTGTGTGGCTAAAGCCAGAGCCAGATTTACACTGACACTGGTCTTCCCTACACCTCCTTTTCCACTTGTGATAGCAATCACTCGACATTGTTTTTTTGTCTGTCCTGCCAATTTCCTTAATTTTTCTGCCTGGTCAGCCACGATTTCTTTTTCCTTCTATTAATAATTCAACAATTCCGCCCGGAGTTGCCAGAGTAAAATCGTCCGGGACATTTTGTCCATGTGTCAGGTAACCCACAGGCAAACCTGTTTCTAAAATCAAACTTATCATAGAGCCAAAGCGGCGGGTTTCATCTAATTTTGTAAAAACAAGACTTGTCGGGTTGAGAGAAGAAAAGCCGGCTACACTGTATCTCAAATCCTCTAACGGTGTGTGTGCTCCGAGAACAAGCATCGTTTCATACGGCTTTATTATCTGTAATATTTCACGAAGTTCTTTGACCTGCCGTGTATTGAAAGGGCTATTGCCGGCTGTATCTAAAAATATCAGGTCATATTTTGAATATTCCTGCATTGTTTCCCATGCGGTTTTCTTGTCATCAATAATTTTTAGAGGAACACCAATGATTTGTGCGTAAATTTTTAATTGTTCTGTTGCACCGACACGATAGGTATCTGTGGAGGCAAGGGCTACCCGCACTTTCTCATGAATGGCAAAATGAGCCGATATTTTTGCCAACGAGGTTGTTTTTCCAACACCTGTGGGTCCACAAAAGACAATCCATCGAGGGACACCACTACAAACCGGGATGCCATTGGTGGTAATAATTCGTTTCCTCAATTCCAGAGCCAAGCGTTCGATAAATATTTTAGGGTCGCGAGCATGTTCTGGGCTCATATTTTGAATGACTGTATGTATCAAATCCGCAGACAACCGTTTGGACATCCCTTGCTGGACAAGGTCTTTATAAAAAGGAATTATTTCATTGGGTATCCCTGTGGGTGCAGTTTCTACGGACATGACCTGTAAAAGTTCCCGAATTTCTCGTAATGCTTTTACGACATCTTCTCGGGGTGGGGCTTCTCGTAATTTCTCTTTTGGGAAAGGAACCACAGGTGTTTCTGTTTCGCCAGAAACCTTTGCTTTCTGTGGAATTGTGCTTTCTCCTTCGGTAATGGGTTTGTGCTTCAATCGCTGTTGCGTTTCACGAATGATACGCTCAAATTCCTCAATCTTTTTCTTCTTTGTTTCATCCTCTATAACAGGTGAAGCAGAATGTTCGAGATATTTCTTTTCAACAATGGATTTTTTTCGTTCCTCGGGCAAGTTTGTTTCCGGTATCGAAACAGTTACCTCATAAGTTTTTTGTCCGAACCAGCCCCGTATCCCTTTTTCATATACTTCTTGTGTTCCCACAACAATAGCCTGAGGACCGAACAATTCGTGAATCTTATTAGCGACCTCGCTTAGATGTTTGCATCGTATTTTTAAAAATTTATTTCCCATTACACCTCAATTTGTCCTTCAATCTCGACTTTAACCGAACTATCTATTTCATTATACGAAAGAACGCGTATTTTTGGTAATTTCCGTTCTAAAATTCTGTATAGGAACCGACGCACATTAGCCGTGCAAACGACGATAGGCTCATATCCTTCCAAAACAAGCCGCTGAATGGCTTTGGCTGTATTTTCACAAATTTGTTGGGAACGCTGAGGCGAAACGGGGATATATTCTCCCCCTTCTCCTCTTTTTACAGCATCCAATATTTCCTGTTCCAGCGAAGGGGAAAGGGTAACAATTCGTAGTTTATTATTTTCATCTACAAGCGGTGCACATATAGTTCGTGCTAAGGCATGACGGACATACTCCGTTAATACATCGGTATCTTTAGTCCTCGGTCCGTAATCACACAAAACCTCGCATATAACTTCGAGATTACGGATAGATACTCGTTCCCGAAGCAAATTCTGTAATACCTTTTGAACTTCACCATAGGAGAGGATATTCGGTATAAGTTCATCTACCACCGTAGGCGATGTTTGTTTTAACCGTTTTAATAATCTTTGCACTTCTTCACGAGTTAACAACTCTCCTGCATGGGTAGAAAGAATTTCGGAAAGATGTGTTGCCAGCACCGCGGAAGGTTCCACTACGGTATAGCCGGCACTTTCTGCTTGTTCCTTCTGACTTGCCGTTATCCATAATGCCGGAAGTCCAAAGGCGGGTTCCGTAGTTTCAATCCCCTGTATACTCTCATCAACAATCCCCGGGTTCATAGCAAGATAATGGTCCGGAAGTATTTCATAGGAGCCAACCGTTGCTTCGCGAATTTTAATACAGTATTGGTTGGGTTTTAATAGAAGATTATCCACAATACGAACGACAGGCACGACGAAACCCATTTGCAGTGCCATCTGCTCACGAATTTTCTGAACCCGTGAAAGCAAATCGCCACCTTGAGAACGGTCTGCTAATTTTATAAGAGCAAAACCCAACTCAACCTTAATGGGGTCAATGGTCAGCAATGCTTCGGCTCGTTCTGTGGGGCTTTCGGGTTTTTCTTTTGCTTTTTTGCTGAGTTCTTCTTCCTGCTTTGCTTTTACTTCCTTTTCTCTTTGAACCTGAACCGACATATAGGCAATAAATCCAAGAACGAGTGCAACCATAATGAAAGGACCAAAAGGCATGCCTGGGACAATACCAAAAAGTGCTAACAAACCCGCAGACACTCCTAATGCTCGTGGATAGCGGCTGAATTGTATGGTAAAATCTGCACCCAAACTGGTTTCTTCGGATACGGTGCGTGTGACAACCAGACCTGCGGCTGTCGAAATCATCAGGGCTGGAATTTGCGACACCAGACCATCACCAATGGTAAGTTGTGTATATATTCGAGCCGCATCGGCTAAGGACATGCCGTTCATCAACACACCAATGACAAGCCCTACAGAGATATTGACAATCGTAATAATCAGCCCTGCAATAGCGTCACCACGAACAAATTTTGTAGCACCATCCATAGCCCCATAAAAATCTGCTTCCCGTTCAATATCGCGTCGTCGCTGTCGTGCTTGTTCTTCTGTTATAAGCCCTGCATTTAAATCCGAGTCAACACCCATCTGCTTACCGGGCATTGCGTCTAAGGTAAACCGTGCTGCGACTTCTGAAATACGGGTTGCACCGCGGGTTATTACAACAAACTGAATAACAACGAGTATGATAAAAATCACAATACCTACAAAAATATTTCCATAGGTAACAAAAGTGCCGAAAGCCCGAATAACCGACCCGGCATCTGCCTGAGCCAGAATTAATCGGGTTGAAGCCACATTGAGACTTAGTCGGAATAAGGTAAGAATGAGCAATAACGATGGAAAGATTGAAAAATCCACCGCCCTTTGTAAATACATGGACGATAAAAGCACCACGACAGATAGAGAAATGTTTAATGTCAGTAGTAAATCCATCAGCACTTTAGGAATGGGAATAATAAGCACCACTAACACACCGACCACGCAGATAGCCAGAGCAATGTCTGGACTGCGTGCTAAGTTCCAGACATTTGTCGGTTGAACGCGTGTTGCCGGTGCTACCGCCATATCTTAATCCTATGCTGTTTTACGGTTTTCTTTTAATAAAAATTCTTGCCGTTCCCTTCGCTTTTCTTCTCTACGGTCAATACGATATACGAAGGCTAATACTTCTGCAACGGCACGGAACAAGTTCTCAGGCACTGTTTGTCCGACCTCAACCGTCTTATACAGGGTCCGAGCAAGTTCCGGTTTCTGCACGATGGGAACTTGATGATGAACCGCAATTTCGCGGATTCGTTCGGCTATAATTCTTGCACCTTTCGCTATCACAATCGGTGCAGGCATTGTATTTATATCATATCGCAAAGCAACAGCAAATTCCGTTGGATTTGTTATGATAACATCGGCTTTAGGGACCTCACGCAACATTCGTTGATAGGCGATTTGCCTTTGCATCTGACGGACACGCCTTTTTATGGCTGGGTCTCCTTCCATCTCTTTCATTTCTTCCCGCATTTCACGAACTGTCATACGCAAATCCTGCTCGCGTTGCCACCATTGAAAACCATAATCAGCAATACCCAACACTAACATAACCAGAGCCACACGCCACCAAACCGCAAGAAAAAGTTCACCACAAACATACAAAATATCAATAATGGAATAATTGGGTAGAACAACGAGTTCTGTCCAACGATTGCGGAGGGCATAATAGACCATAACTAATAATAAAGCAAGTTTCGCAATGTTTTTTCCCAATTCATACAAAGCACGCAAAGAGAAAAAGCGATTAAATCCGGAGATGGGATTTATTCGATTTAATTTAGGAATTAAAGGTTTTCCTGTCCAGAGTAAGCCTACCTGTGCGTATGCAATTGCCAGACCTGCCGTCATCATAATTAAAATATAAGGAAGAGAACCTATCCCTATATAAATCCCAATTTCCAGCATCAGGGATTGGAGTTCGGAGGCATTGTAAATAGGTTGCCAGGGTTCCCCAAAGTAATGTCTTACCACACGGAGCAAGTGTTGAAAAGTCAGAGGAGCAATGAACCATAACGCCACCATAGCAGAAGCCAAGCCGATGGCAGAAGTCAATTCTTGACTTCGTGTAACATTACCTTCTTCCCGAGCCCGCTCCTTTTTTCGTGGAGTAGGCGGAAATACTTTTTCACCTCCGACATCTTCCGGCATAAATTGTTATCCTAAACCTCGTATAAAAAGTTGAACTTCACGAACCATTTCCTGTGCCATGTCTTCAAAAACACCCATATAAACACCTAAAGAAATTCCTACAATAATCATTCCTAAACCAATGGTAATAGGGAAACCAATGACTAAAAGATGTATCTGAGGAATAGCCCTACCTAATATTCCCATAACTGCATAAGTTAATATCATTGTTACAATAACAGGTCCCGCAAGACGAACACCATACATAAACATCGTTTGTCCCCATCGGGTTATTTCCCATCCAAAGTTATTATCCATTCGGCTCATCAAGCCTATCGGAAGTGCTTTATAACTTTCTCCTAATATTTGCAATACTACGAGATGACCATTTATCCATAAAAAAAACATTGCCCAGAGAATAAACAGATAAAAGCCAAAAATAGGAAACTGCGTTTCCATAGCAGGATTGAAAATATTCATCATTCCAAAACCGCTCTGTAAGTCCATAATTTCGCCTGCAATTTGGACTGCGGAAAACATCAGCGAGACAATGAAACCCATCCCGATACCAATCAGAAATTCATAAGCACCTACAACTACAAATGCACCGAAACTGCGGGGAATTCCTTGTGGTAAGGGAGACATTGTTGAAACAAGAATAATGGCTATCAATCCTGCCAACCCCGCTTTAACCATCATGGGCACATTCCGCGAACCTAAAATCGGCATAGAAACAAAAAGCCCCGATACCCGCATTAAAACAAGGATGAAGAATAAAAAAACATCTACTTCAAATATTTGTGTCGGTAAAAATTCATCCATCCATAATTAACCCTTCATAGTCGAGAAAATTCAAGAATTTGATTAAACAAATCTTGCGTAAAAACAATCAGGACACTTGAAATCCAAGGTATCGCAATTAAAAAGACAATAAAAACCGCTAAAATTTTTGGCACAAATGTTAAGGTAATTTCCTGTATCTGCGTTACAGATTGCAGAATACTAATAACAAGCCCGACTAACATCCCCGTAAGTAACATCGGAGCAGAAACCATGAGTGTTATCCAAATTGCTTTTCTTCCCACTTCAACAAGAATATCTGGTGACATAGTATATACCTTATAATATACAACTTTTCAATGTTATCATCTTATCTTCAATTTTCTAATATTATATCAAAAATCACATTATATAGAGTGCAATTTATTACAATACCACAATATATTGTAAAAGTCAAGAGAAAAAGTAAAATTTTAAGCAATTTTTATTTATCCAATAGGATAATTACCTATAAGACATAGGTAACAGGTTTATATTTTTTTCCCAATCGTAAGGGTAGGGAATGCCATGCTAATTGTAGATGAAGTCTCCTGGCTTCGTGTCTGTCCTCTTTGTGCACTTTGTGTAAGGTCTCTGTGTCCTCTATGGTAAAAAGATTTAACCACAGAGAACACAAAGACTTTACACAGAGTTCACAATGTAGAGGCGAAAAATCTTTCGCCTCACCTTCTCTGTGTCCTTTGTGTAAAATTTCCTTTGTGTCCTCTGTGGTTGAAACATTTCTCCACTTAAAAATATTCGAAGCGAGGTCTCTTCAGCTACATTGATTGAACATAATAATAGATGATTGATGGGGATATAACAAACTATTTAGGAATGGCAGGTTTTGGCTCTTGTAGCATTTCCGTAGGGATTGTTCTTTACTTTTCAAAATTTCAGGTTGTAGAAATAGAGGTTTATTAAAATCTCAAATAAATAAGAAACTCTTACCAACAAATAGTTTCAAGTTATGCTTTCTTTGCTCCCTGGATGAATAAATCTATCCGTCGGGAAAGTTCTTTCAAATAATTTTCATCACCGGCAGGGAATTCTTCTGTAACCCAACCGGTATAGCCCACTTCGTTTAAGGCTAATCGCACTTCTGCAAAATCTACATCCCCTTCATAAGGCAAATTGCACCATTGATAGCCATTGCGTTTGAAGTCTTTTATGTGGAGTTTTACAATGCGATTGCCTAAGGTTCGTATCCAATCCTGCGGATAGCCGAATATAACTACATTCGCCATGTCGAAATAGGCACGGACAAAAGGACTGTTTATTTCATCAATGTATTGACGAAATTCTAATGGGCTTAAAAGGAATTTGTTCCAGACATTTTCCACAGCGATAATAACCTGATTTTTTTCTGCCACAGGAATTAATTCGCGAATATGTTGTTGGGAGCGTTCCCATGCTTCTTGATAACGAACCTGCTCATTAACAACCGCAGGGACTAATAATACGGTACTGGCTCCAACGCGTTTTGCTAATTCTAAGGCAGTGCTAATGCGTTTTTTCCCTTCATCTACAACAGAAGGATTGGGATGGGATAAAGGTTTGTCCCAACCGCCGTAAATAATAGAATGAATTTCCAATTGATTTTTTTGTGCGGATTCCAAAACTTTGTTGGCTTCGTTATCATCTGTAAAGGGAGGTATCTCAATGCCATCAAAACCCACTTCTTTGGCTAATTTACAACGGTCGAATTCGGATAAATTTTTCGGGAGATTATTCCACTGAACGGCTTTTTTCAAACGGGGATAGGCATTGTTTCCCGATTGTGCCAGAAGTCCTCTTTGGAGCAATGCTGAACCTAAGACAAACGAACCGCTGGCATATAAGAATCGTCTGCGAGATAAGTCGTCACTCGTTATCATTTTTCTTTCCTTTCATAGAATAAGTTTGTGTTGGGTAAATTGTAGTTTCATAGATTTTAAATGATTTGTATTGGAGTTGCAAAACAAAAATGGGACTGATAAAGAATAAGGATTATGTTCTCTAATCACTATATCTTTAATGGGGCATATAAATTCGGGTATTTAGTTGCTTTTCTGAATAAGTTTTAAAAGTTCTTTTTTAATCTGATGCTGTAATTCTTTGTGGAGTTTTAAGTTCTCAGGGCGATTGGTTGAAACTTCAATAATTTTCGAAACACCTTTTTTGAGAGCACTTTGATAGGTCTTTTTTAGTTCATTAGGCGTTTGAACAATAGAATAGTCAATACCAAACATTTTGGCAACATTCCCGAAATTGTAGCCGTGAGGCACACCAAAATATCTTTCGAAGGTTTCGGGATATGCCGAAATAGGGAGGAAAGAAAAAATTCCACCGCCATCATTGTTAATAATAATTAATATTACCTTTACACCTTCGCTGGATAGTAAGGATATGGAATTGAGGTCATGAAGAGCAGACAGATCTCCGATAACAGCGGTGACCATTCGTTTGCGGGCAAAGGAAAAACCTGCGGAACTTGCGATTGTACCATCAATCCCACTGGCTCCACGGTTGGCAAAGACCAATCCCCCTGTGCCGTTAATGGAGCCGTACATATCCGCATCACGAATAGGCATGCTATTGCCCAAAAACAAGTCGGTTTCTGCAGGTTTCCACTGTGATATATATCGTGCTACCGTAATTTCGTTAAGTTCCTCTTGTTTCTCCGCCCATGTGTCTATGACCTGCTCTAATTTTTGTGACCATTGTATAGTCTCCAATCCCCAGGGATAAACATCCCGTCGCCGCATAGCAGGGGCTAACCATGAGGCGAAAGAACTTAAATCCGTTTCAAAGCGATAGGTAACCCGATGTATAGGGTCTGTTCGTAGGGGGTGGTCAGTTACGAGCATATATTCAGGTCGTTTCTTTTCCAGAAATTCGAGGAGTCGTTTGGAGGTAATAGTGCCACCAATATGTAATATAAACTTCGGATTGAATTTTTCAGAAAATTCAGGGAGAAGGAGCATCTGGTCATAATAAGGGACTGAAAAATCTGTTTTGTTGCCCAATCGCAAGCCTGAAGTAACATCCGGAAATACAGGCCAGTGCAAGGATTGAGCCAGATTGTAAGCAGCTTTGATTTCCTGTTCTTTGCGTAATTCGCCTATTATAAGAAGTCCTTCTCGAACCGTTTCTATTTTATCAAGGACAAAGATTTCCTGTTCTGTTGTAAGTCTGTGTTCGGGCAAATTCCAGCGTGTAAAAGGTTTTTTATTAGATAACCAGTTATCAATAGGCTGGGTATAATCTTGCGGAATATCCCCCTCTATTTCGATAGGCTCTAAGGGTTCACGAAACATACAATTGATATGCACAGGTCCCGCAGGAGCCCGACAAGCCTGATAGATGGCATGGCCCGCAGTAGTTAATACAACGGTGGGAGTGATGGCAGAATCCGGACAGGGTAGCGTAAATGACCAGCGGACATAATTACCAAAAATATCGGCTTGTTCTATAGCCTGATTCGCTCCACATTGTAAAAGTTCGGGAGGACGGTCTGCTGTAAGTATGATTAAAGGCACTCGCGATAACGATGCTTCAACTACGGAGGGTAGATAGTTCGCCACGGCTGTCCCGGATGTGCAGATTAAAGCGACCGGTTTTCCTAATGCTTTTGCCCAATTTAATGCGTAAAAACCCATACCGCGTTCATCTACATGAATATGATGGACAATTTCCTTTTGTCGGGAAACAGCCAGAGCAAGAGGCGTAGAACGAGACCCGGGGGAAATACAGAAGCCATATACGCCGTTTCGGTAAAGTTCTTCAACCAGCAACCTTGCCCATAGATGGTTCATATTGGGTGATGGGATGATAGAAGTCATTTTTCGCCTCCGATGTCCTTCTTATATGGATTACTTTTTGTTAATACATTTAAATAACCCATAATTTTATATTCCAATTCACTCCATTCCGCTTCGGGTTGGGAACCTTTAACAATTCCCGCGCCGGAGTATAGAGATATTTTATCCCCTTGCAGTAATGCGGAGCGAATTCCCACACAAAATTCTGCTGAACTATATGAAATCCAACCGACGGGTCCTGAATAAACGCCTCGGTCTAATGGCTCTTCCCGTTTAATCCATTCTAATGCAGAACTGCGCGGATAGCCACCTATAGCCGGTGTGGGATGTAATTGTTTCAGAATTTCTTCATCCTCCACTGTGGGACGGAGTATCCCCTTAAAATGGGAATAGAGATGATGAACAGTGGGCAAAGAGATTATTTTAGGATGTTCATCATATTCATAAGTGGAGCACAATCGTTCCATGTTTGTTTTTAACATATTCACAACGATTTCGTGTTCTCTGCGTTCCTTGATATTGTTCATTAACGAAGATTTTAAGTATTCATCTTCATTTGCTTCCTTACTTCGTGCGATGGTTCCTGCCAATGCCTCCGTTTCAATATATGTGCTTAACCTTTTATAAAGGCGTTCCGGGGAGAGGCCAATGAACCCTCTTTCCGGTATAGGATTAAAACAAAAGCGATAGCAATGACTGTAATTTTCAGACATTGACTTCAAAAGAAGAACCGGGTCAATCCTACGATTGGCTTCAAAGGTAGTTTCTCTTGCTAAAACGACTTTATCAAACACACCGGCACCTATTTCGGATAAAGTGCGTTGTATAAGGTCTATCCATTCCACTTTTGATGGACAGTCCAATCGGTGATGAAAATGAATAGGTTCCTGTTCCTTTTCTTCGGGAATACTTCCTTGAATCCACAAATCAAGATTATCGAGTATATCGGCGATTTGCTTCATCCCGCAGTCTATATCCCCTCCCATAATATTGGCTATAAGATGTGTTTCTGTGTCTGTTCGCAATAACTCAATTCGCGGGACGACAAAACGAAAGGCACGAAATGATTTCCAGCGTTTACCGCGAGTGTCCAGAGGTAAAAACTTAAATCCTCCATAATAACGAACTGTAGTGTAATCATAGGATAATCGGTCTAAAATTTTCTGAATAACGGAAGCGTATGAAAAATCATAAATTTCCTCATCGGCTACGATAACATCTGCTTCACCCCAGCCTGCCATTTCCCAGGGTTCATCCCTTGAAGCCCAATAATACCGCCCAATTCTTTGAATAGAAGACAATTCTTCCAGAAGACTGCAAGGAGTATCAACAGACACACGGACATATCCAATCTTCCCTTCGGGAATACACCGAGAAGAGACTGCCTCTAAAACTCTTTTCAGGAGGGAATAGGACAGTTCCCACTTTATTTGAGATGTTAACAATTGAGAAGACACCGAAAACTCTTATAAATTCATTCGAATTCTTTTATTGCATTTAAGGAAAACTTGTTAGATTGTATTCAAAGATAAAGAAACTTCGCAACCTCCCCGAACTTCATTCGTTACTATAAAGTACTTCACCAACCTTAATTTATTAAACTTTTTCCTTTCATTTTATTTTTTTCTCTTCTCCCTTTTTGATAAAATGAAACTTTGTTCACTAATCTCATCTAATTAGAGTCAACAATGTAAAAAACACAAATGTTATAGATTCAATTAAGAAGGAGACTTACTGTGACATATGAAGAAATAATAAAGATTATACAATTAGCATGGGATTTATTAAAAAAATATCTTCTTAAACCTCTGAAATTACAAACTAAAAAGGTAATACCTGTAATATCATCTTTATTTTTAATATTGATAGGATTAATATATTGTTACTTCTTCTGCTGTGAGAGAATCGTTGATTTAACGACATTACAGCATGGTAAATTTGAAGTTGGTGAATTTTTTCAAAGTAATGTAGATGTTGATTTATATATGAGATCTCTGAATAAATGTTTTATTTTTTAATTATTGTAATACAGAGGGAGATAAGAGGGAAAATGAAACGAAAGAGGGAGGGAGATGTATTAATAATATAGGTAGGCAATAGCGAGATAATAAA
>Ga0067045_1031363_pt1 | contig 12498 bp, 12 predicted proteins | sample TerdegcTABiofilm_FD_59184 | JGI IMG/M metagenome (GOLD analysis project Ga0067045, IMG submission 59184) | Combined Assembly of (Gp0054472, Gp0054536) Wastewater bioreactor microbial communities from Singapore -Terephthalate degrading...
CGGCCGGTCACCACGAAGGCCCGGGAGCCCAAGGCGGCGGCGCGGTTCCCGAGCTCCCGGATCGCGCCTTCGCCGAAAAGGATCTCCCCGGGACCGGAGAATCCCCAGGTCAACGGGGATCCCTTTCAGGCACGAAGACTCCTTCATAGAACTCCCGGGTCCGTTCCCCCGCCATCAGGGGCTCCGCGGTCTCCTTCCATTTCAAGTAGTGGGCGGTCTCCTTGTGCCGGGCCGGGGCTTCCTCGTCCCGGTATGCCTCCACCAAGAGGAAGCGGGAGGGGTCGTCCGCGTCCCGGAGCACATCGAACCGGGCCACCCCGGGTTCCCGGTTGGACGCCCGGGCGTTCTCCAACGTGGCGGCCAGGAAGGCTTCCTCGGCGCCCGGCTTGACCTGTATTCGGACCAGAACCACCTTCACGGCTCCTCCTTCGCCCCGAATCAGCGGGGCGGCTGCGAAGATTTTTCCCGATAGAAGGATTCCAGGACCCCCCGGTACGCGGGATCCTCCCAGGCGTACCGCAGAAGGGCGTCCAGGAACCCGGCGGGGTCACCGGTGTCCATGCGGGTGCCCGAGACGGCCGCCCAGGCGACCTTCCCCTCCGCGATGAGCCTGTTCAGGGCGTAGGCGTGGTAGTACTCGCCTCCCGAATGGTTTTTCCAACCCTCCGCGAGGGCATCGAAGAACTCCGGGGTATAGAGGTAGCGGCCCAGGGAGATCTCATGGCTGGGTTCTGTCCCGGGCGCGGGTTTTTCCACGAATCCCCGTACATGGACGCCGTCCGGGGCGGGGTCGATGACGCCGTAGCGGGAGACGTCCCCGGGCTCGTGGAGGGCCGAGAGCACGGAGCAGCCTGTGCGTTCGTACACGTCCATGAGCTGGCGGGCCAAGGGCGGCGTGCCGAAATGGAGATCGTCCGGATAGGCCACCACGCAGGGCTCGCCGCCCAGCCAGGGTGCGGCCTGGAGCAGGGCGTGGCCCGTACCCCGCATCTCGGGCTGGCGGACGAAGGAGACGTTGACCTCCGGCGGGGCTATCCGTGCGAGCTTGCCCTCCGCGCCCTCGGCCTTGAAGACCCCTTCCAGCTCGGGGTCCCGGTCGAAGTAATCCTCCAGAACCTTCTTGCGTCGGCTCGTGAGGATCAGGATGTCCCGTATTCCCGAGGCCGCGAACTCCTCCACCACGAAGGCGATGCTGGGCTTGGTCAATAGGGGGAGCATCTCCTTGGGGACCGACTTGGTGACCGGCAGGAAGCGGGTGCCGTACCCCGCGGCTACGATGACGCCTTTCATGCCGGGAATGGTAGCCCAGGGTGCGGCGCCTGTCCAGGAGGCCCGGGCGCGCTACTTCCAGCCGACGGAGAACTCGATCGGCTTTTCCAGGGTCAGGAGATCCATAAGCTTCAGGACCGCGGTGAAGGTCCGGTCGGAGACAGAGCCCCCTCCGTGGCGTACGATGGGACCGGGCGAACGGACCTGGAGCCGGATTTCCGCGGATTCCAACTCCTCAAGGGACGCCGAGCCCAGGAGGGCTTGGAGCATTTCCCGGTATTCCGAGGCCTTCACGGGGTAGGGATCCAGGGCCGGGGGAGAGAGGGCCTCAAGTATGTAGGGATCCAGCCCCGGGAACAGGAGGGGCAGGGCCCGGGCGTTGTCCCGGGAAAGCCGGACGTATACGGAGGTGACGCCTTCCTTAATCTCCACCCGCAGGGCCCCCGTCTCCGAAAGCCCGGGGGCCGCGGCTACGGACTCCAGGCTCCGGAAGGAAAAAGTACCGCGGAAGCGGTTCGGGGACGGGGTGTCCGCGCTGACCGAGGTCAGGCCACGTTGCCCGGCTTCCCTGCGGATCACCGCGGCATCGAAGAGGGGGGCGTTCGCCGGAGGCGTCGCGCCCGGTGCCGAGGCGTAGGACCGGAGGCGGGCGGCCGTCGTGTCGGGGATGCGGGCGTCCACGGCCAGGGTGCCGGACCCGTCAGGCTGGACGGCCAGGGTCAGTCCCGCGGCGCAGGAGGACAGGATCATGAGGGACAGCACGGCCGTTGTCAGAACTCTCATACGTTGCATCGGGCGAATATATCGGGACATGACGCCTCTTCCGGAGTCGGGATGGCCGCCGGATCGGGGCCCGGACGGCGGGGACGGGGCGGAGGAGAGCTTCCGACCTGTCCCGGGACATACGAGCCAATTTGAAAAAGTCGGTCACTTTTAAATTGGCTATGCGATCCCTTGCGGTCGCGTCGCAACCGCAAGGGATCGCGAGTTTCAAGGCGGCTTTTTCCAAACCCCTGAGTTTTGAAAAAGCCTCATACTACAATACAATACCACAGGAACGTGGTTACATCCGCTCCGGAGGGGAGGGCACATGTCGGAGAGGTTCTGGAGGATTCTGGGTTCCGGGTGGTTTCTGGGCGCGGCCGCAGCGACGTTCACCGTTTTCATGCCCCTGGTCCTGATCCCCTATGCGGAGAAGGCGGCGGCCTATACCCCCGCCGGCGGGGGCTTCGACACGACCTTTTTCTACACCCCCGGCCAAGCCCTGGACCGCGCCGCCGCGTTCGACGCCCCGGGCCGCTTCGCGTACATCGCGGACCGATGGACCATGGACCTTGTCTGGCCCCTGGTCTACGGGGCCTTCCTTGCCTCTGCCGCCGCCTTCGCACTGAGGCGTCTCGGGGCGGTCGGCGGGTTCGCGGCGTGGTTCCGCGCGCTGCTGCTTTCGGGACCCCTCCTGGACTACGGTGAGAACATAGCCGCCACCGTCCTGGTAGCCTCCGTGCCGACCCGCCCCCTGGGATGGGCCTGGGCCGCCTCGGCGCTGACCCCGGCCAAGTGGATCTCGATCGGCGCCGCGGGGGCGGGCATATTAGGGTTGTACGTCGCTCTGGCGGCCCGGGCCTTTAGGGCGGCCCGGCCCTAGAGTGTCAGGAAGCTTGTGAAACTCCGGTCGGCTCGCGGTGCAACCTGTTCCAGCCAATCGGTGTCCAATATCCGGCGCGTACGCGTCCGGAACCCCTCCGACATCTTCAGATAGGGAGAAAAAATCATGGATTCCTCCACCCCCTGGGCCTTCCTGGACGAATACCGAGGCAGGATGTTCGACGGCGAGTGGCCGACCCTGCCGGAAATGTTCCGGATCTCCGCGGCGCGGTATCCCGACCGCCCCTGTTTCACGGTCTACTCCCCGGGCCGGGTCACCCTGACCTATGCCGAGGCCCTGAAAAAGATAGAGAGGACGGCCGCCTTCCTGGCCGGAGTCGGCCTGCGCAAGGGGGACAAGGCCGCGGTCACCGGCAAGAACTCCCCGGAGTGGGCCGTGGCCTACCTGGGCATTCTTTTCGCGGGAGCCACGGCGGTGCCCATCGATTACCAGCTTCGAAACGAGGAAATCGAGAACATTCTACGGGCGTCGGACGCGAAACATCTTTTCGTGGACGAGGAGAAGTACGACTCCTTGGATCCCCAGCGGCTCGGCCTGGAGGGGCGGTACTCCCTATCCCCGATAAAGCCCGGCTACGTCTACGATCTTGAACCCGCCCCGGGGGCCGTCCCGGGCGAGGCGGCCAAGGAAGGGGATCTGGCGGCCATCCTGTTTACCAGCGGAACCACGGGAGTCCCCAAGGGTGTCATGCTCACCCACGCCAACTTCGTCGCGGACTGCTACCTTGCCCAAGCCAATCTCCATATCTTCCCGACCGACGTATTCTACGCCCTTCTGCCCATCCACCACTCTTACACGATGCTCGCGGTCTTCATCGAGGCCCTGTCCGTCGGCGCCGAGATCGTCTTCGGACAGCGGATGGTGACCAGCCAGATCCTCAAGGACCTCAAGGAGGCCAAGGTCACGATGTTCCTGGGAGTGCCCCTCCTCTTCAACAAGGTCCTGGCGGGGATCATGAAGGGCATCCGGGCCAAGGGCCCTATCGTCTTCGGACTTATCCGATTCCTGATGGCTCTTTCGGGGATGATCAAAAAGGTCTTCAAGGTGAACCCCGGGAAGACACTCTTCGGCTCGGTCCTGGACAAGGCCTCCCTGCGGACCATCCGCATCTGCATCTCCGGAGGCGGTCCCCTGGCGCCCAGCGTCTTCCGGCAGTACAACCAGCTGGGCATCGATTTCGTCCAGGGCTACGGGCTTACGGAGACCAGTCCCATCCTGACCCTCAACCCGACGGACGCCTATGTGGAGACCAGCGTGGGCCGGGTCATCCCCCGGGCCCAGCTGCGCATCCTGGATCCGGATCCCGAGGGCCGGGGCGAGATCGTCGTGAAGGGTCCCATGGTCATGCAGGGCTACTACAAGAATCCCGAGGCCACCGCGGAGGTTTTTACCCCCGACGGCTGGTTCAAGACCGGGGACGTTGGCTACCTCGATTCCGACAATTACCTTTACCTGACCGGCCGGGCCAAGAACCTTATCGTCACGGAGGGCGGCAAGAACGTGTACCCCGAAGAGATCGAAAACCGCTTCCAGCTCTACTCCGAGGTGGAACAGGTCCTGATCCGGGGCTATGTCCAGGACCGGAAGGCCAAGATCGAAGGCATCGAGGCCCTGATCTATCCGAGCAAGGAGTACTTCGAGGGCCCGGGAGCCCGGGACGGGGCCGGGATCGACTCCGGGGACGTGGAGGCTCGCATCCGTCGGGTGGTGGACGAGGTGAACTCCAAGATGCTTCCGTACCAGCGGATCTCGAAGGTGACGATTCTGGAGGAGCCCCTGGAGATGACCACGACCAAGAAGGTCAAGCGGTACTCGGTGGCTTAACTCGAGGGAACCGAATCCGCTTGCGACGGCGGAGCGTCGGGGCGCGGAGGGCCGTCCGGGGAAGGGTTATTTCTTTCCGTACACCGCGCTGGGCTGGGTCTTGCCCCGTAGCAGGACCTCCCCCACCATCTGCAGGTGCTGCTGGGTTTCGATGCCCACCTGCTTGTAGACCGCTTGGCTGACCAGGACGTCCTGCTTGAACTCCCGGCACAGGGAATCCAGGCGTGCCGCCATGCTGACGGCTTCCCCGAACACGGAATAGGCGGGACAGGTACCGTTGTTGAGCTTGCCGACCATGAGCTTTCCCCAGTGCACGCCGATGCCGACGTGCTTGATCACGGGCAGGCCCGCGGCGGCAAGGTCTTCCTGGAGGTGCGGAAGCTCCTTCAGAAGCTCGAAAGCGCAGGCCACGGCCCGTTCGCTCCCGTCCTTTTCTCCCAGCAGGCCGAAGACGGCCACCGCCGTATCCCCCACGAACTGGTCCAGGTACCCTCCGTACCGGGTGACCGTGACGTTCCACAGCGCGTAATACCGGTTCAGCACCTCCACGGCCTCCCGGGCGGAGACCTTGCCGGTCAGGGCGGAGAAATTCCAGATATCTCCATAGATGACCGACGCCGTCTTGCTTTCCGCCTCGGTTCTATCGGGGTCGCCCGCCAGGTCCCCGGTGGGCACGGGAACGGAGCCGACGATCCGTTCCAGTCGGGCCCTCAGGGAGAGCTCCTTGACCTTGTTCACGAGCTGAAGAATCCCGAACACGAAGGCCCCGAAGGCGAAGAAGGTGTGCTGGGGGGATTTGATGAACCGTACGAAGGCCGGAAGGAAATTCGATATGGATAGGTCGCGGATGTATCCCTGGTACGACAGTTCCCCGGAGTTGAACCGTGCGGCCAGGTTGATGCGGAGATCGAGGTAGAAATAGAAGAATATGAACGTAAAGACCGTGCCGAAGGAGAGAAATGCCTCCAGGACCCGCTTCGGCCAGGAACGCCGGATCGCCCCGCTCCATGCCTGCAATAATCCTACATAAAAGGAGACCGTCCAAAGGAAAAAGCTGGCCATGTCCACGGGAAAGGTGCGGCCTGTTATGGTCTGGAGCATGGAGTAGCCCGCGGGAGTGATGAAGGAGAACAGGAATCGGGGCAGGGGTTTGTGTCCCCAGAAGGCCAGGAGGGTGATCTGGAGCAACAGGAAGCCGTTCAGCACCACTAGGGCGACGGGCTGAAGGGCGATGATGGATGGGGTCGAAAAGAGCATCAGGATGAAGAAAACCGTGAACTGGCTGGAGTAGAGGAAGAATTCTTCCGCGAAGCGCTTGGGAAGAAACCGCATGCAACCCTCGTCGTCTTGGATAGGACCCGCGGTTCGCCGGAGCGTCCGAGCCGTCATGATAAAGGATTCCCGGGGAAAAGGGAACCCTTCCTCGGTGCTTGCATATATATGCGTATAATTCTATATGTAGAAACACAAAGGGCATCTTGACCATTCTTTCATTTGGGGTACAATTCTTCCATCGCCCACTCACACGGCGAAGGAGGCATTACATGAATCGTATCCTGAAGACGGCCGCGATCCTTCTCGCGATCGTTCTGGTCTTCGCGGGCTGCCAGAAGAAGCCCGCCGAGCCTGCAGGCCCGGCAAAGGCCAAGTTCCATATCGGCGTGGTGACCGGCACGGTCTCCCAGTCCGAGGACGACCTGCGCGGCGCGGAAGAGCTGATCAAACGCTACGGCAAGGTCGCCGACGGCGGCATGATCCAGCACATCACCTATCCCGACAACTTCATGGATCAGCAGGAGACCACGATCTCCCAGATCGTCGCCCTCGCGGACGATCCTCTCATGAAGGCCATCGTGATGAACCAGTCGGTCCCCGGCGCCGCGGAAGCCTTCAAGCGCGTCCGCGCCAAGCGGCCCGAGATCCTGCTCTTCGCGGGCGAGCCCCATGAGGATCCCCTCGTCATCGAGGCGGCCGCGGACCTGGCGATCAACAGCGACTTCATCTCCCGCGGCTACACCATCATCTGGGCCGCCAAGGAGCTGGGCGCCAAGACCTTCGTCCACATCTCCTTCCCCCGGCACATGTCCTACGAGACCCTGGGACTCCGCCGCCAGATCATGGAGCAGGCCTGCAAGGACCTGGGCCTGAAGTTCGTGTTCGAGACCGCCCCGGACCCGACCTCCGACGTGGGCCAGGCCGGCGCCCAGCAGTTCATCCTCGAGAAGACCCCCCAGTGGATCCAGAAGTACGGCAAGGAAACCGCCTTCTTCTGCACCAACGACGCCCACACCGAGCCTCTGCTGAAACAGCTGCTCGCCTACGGCGGCATGTTCGTCGAGGCCGACCTTCCCTCCCCGCTGATGGGGTATCCGGGAGCCCTGGGCCTGGACCTGTCCGCCGAGGCCGGGAACTTCCCCGCCATCCTCAAGAAGGTCGAGCAGGCGGTGGTGGACAAGGGCGGCGCCGGCCGCTTCGGAACCTGGGCCTTCAGCTACGGCTTCACGGTCACCGCGGGTCTCGGCGAGTTCGCGAAGAACATCATCGAGGGCAAGACCACCAAGGACAGCCTCCAGGGTCTGTATGACGCCCTGGCGGTCTATACCCCCGGCGCCCAGTGGAACGGCGGCTACTACATCGACGCCAACACCGGCGTCCGGGCCAAGAACCACGTCCTGGTCTACATGGACACCTACATCTTCGGAAAGGGCTACCTGCCCACGACCAAGCAGAAGGTCGACGAGAAATACTACAACATCAAGTTCAAGAAGCAGTAACCGCACCGTCCGCCGGGACTTCCCGTGCGTTCAGCGCACGGGATGTCCCGGGCCGGATACGGGGACGACCCGCGTCCGGCCATGGAGAGCGCCATACCCCCCGGCGCAGCCTCTTTCCCGGGGTAACCCTTTGAGCGGTCCGTTTGAAGGATGCCCCGAATTCCGCTCGGAAGGTGTCCCTATGTCGAATGAATCGCCCTTGTTGAGTTTCGAAGGCATCACCAAGGATTTCTATGGTACCGTCGTCCTTAAGGACGTGTCCTTCACCCTGGGCAGGGGCCGGATACTGGGCCTGGTCGGGGAGAACGGAGCGGGCAAGACGACCCTCATGAGCGTCCTGTTCGGGATGCCGGTCATCTCGGAAACCGGAGGGTTTTCCGGGACCGTAAAGCTGGACGGCCAGGCGGTGTCCTTCCGTTCCCCCTTTGACGCCCTGGACGCGGGGATCGGGATGGTGCACCAGGAGTTCTCCCTGATTCCCGGCTTTACGACCACGGAGAACATCGTACTGAACCGGGAGTCCCTGAAGGCCGGGCCGGCGGTCGAGGTGTTCGGCGAACGCCTTTCGGTCCTGGACCGCCCAAAGATGCGGGCCCGGGCGGAGGCGGCGATCGGACGCCTGGGAGTCAAGCTGGATCCCGAGATGCTCGTCTCGGAGATGCCCGTCGGACACAAGCAGTTCACGGAAATCGCCCGGGAGATCAACCGGGACAACGTGCGGCTCCTGGTGCTGGACGAGCCGACCGCGGTCCTGACCGAGAGCGAGGCCGAGGTCCTCCTGTCCGCCCTCCGCAACCTAGCGGCCCAGGGCATCTCCATCATCTTCATCTCCCATCGCCTGCACGAGGTCCTGTCCATCTGCGACCGGATCGTGACCCTGAGGGACGGCCGGGTGGTCAAGGATACCGACGCCAAGGGGGTTACCGTGGCCGACGTGGCCTCCTGGATGGTGGGCCGGGACGTGGACGACTCGGGACGGAAATTCGACGCCCGAAAGCTCCCCGGGGCCGCCCTCGAGGTGGAGAACCTCTGGGTGGACATGCCCGGGGAAACGGTGCGGGACGTGAGCTTCTCGGTGCGGGAAGGGGAGATCTTCGGCATCGGGGGACTCGCGGGGCAGGGCAAGCTGGGCATTCCGAACGGGATCATGGGCTTGTACCCGGCGGGCGGGACGGTCCGCCTGCACGGGAAAACCGTGACCCTGGACGCCCCCCGGGCGGCCCTGGACGCGGGCATGGCCTTCGTCTCCGAGGACCGCCGGGGGGTGGGACTCCTCTTGGACGAAAGCCTGGACTGGAACATCGCCTTTACGGCCATGCAGGTCAAGGGCGAGTACCTGAAGACCTACCTCGGCGGCCTGGTTCGGCTCCGGGATGAAAAGGCGATGAGGGCGCTGACGGAAGAGTACGTGAAACTGCTGGACATCAAGTGCACGGGTCCCAAGCAGAAGGCCAAGGAGCTCTCCGGAGGCAACCAGCAGAAGATCTGCCTGGCCAAGGCCTTCGCCCTCAAGCCCACGGTCCTCTTCGTATCCGAGCCGACCCGAGGGATCGACGTGGGCGCCAAGGCCCTGGTCCTGGACAACCTGAGACACTACAACCGGGACTTCGGCACCACCATCGTGATGGTATCCAGCGAATTGGAGGAGCTCCGCTCCATCTGCGACCGGATCGCCATCGTGGACGAGGGCCGAATCGCGGGCATCCTGCCCCCGAGCGCCCCGATATCCGACTTCGGGCTCCTGATGGCGGGCCAGAAGGTTCCCGAGGAGGTCCAGCCGTGAACAGACTCAAGCAGGCCGTAATCGATTTCGGCTGGCCCCGGATCATCATCTTTTTGTTCGTCGTGGCCTTGTTCATCGGAGCCCCCTTCGTGAACGTCCGGGTGGATTCCTCCTTCACGGACGTCTTCAACCGGTTCGGCCAAAACGCCGTCCTGGTCCTGGCCCTGGTCCCCATGGTCCAGGCGGGCTGCGGCCTAAACTTCGGGCTTCCGGTTGGGATCATCGCGGGCCTGCTGGGCTCGACTCTGGCCATGGAGTTCGGCCTGGTCGGCTGGGCGGGCTTCCTGGGCGCGATCGGGCTGGCGATCCCCTTCGCGGCGGCCTTCGGGTTCGCCTACGGGGTCCTGCTGAACAAGGTCAAGGGTGAGGAGATGACCATCGCGATGTACGTGGGTTTCTCCATCGTCACCTTCTTCGCCATCCTCTGGCTCCTCCTTCCGTATTCGAGCCCCAACATGGTCTGGGGTTACGCGGGCAGGGGCCTGCGCACCACGATCACCCTGGAGGGATACTGGGGACGCATCCTCAACGACTTCCTGGCCGTGCGGATCGGGGAGAACTTCCAGTTCCCCACGGGCATGATCCTCTTCGTTATTCTGCTGACCGTGCTGACGGGCATCTTCTTCCGGAGCAAGACCGGCACGGCCATGACGGCGGTGGGCTCCAACCCGGATTTCGCCCGGGCGGGAGGGGTTTCCGCGGATCGCATGCGGCTGACCAGCGTAGTGCTCTCCACGGTGATCGGGGCGGTTGGAATCCTCGTGTACCAGCAGAGCTTCGGGTTCATCCAGATCTACAACGCCCCCCTGTTCATGGCCTTCCCGGCCGTCGCGGCCCTCCTGATCGGCGGCGCCTCGGTGAACAAGGCCAGCATGCTGAACGTGATCGTGGGAACCTTTCTTTTCCAGTCCATCCTGACCATGACGCCCTCGGTGATCAACAGCGTCCTGCAGACGGACATGTCCGAGGTGATCCGCATCCTGATCTCCAACGGCATGATCCTGTACGCCCTGACCCGAAAGACGAAGGTGACGAAATGAGCAAGACATTCGACGTACGAAAACTCCTGGCGGACAACCTGGTCGTCGTCATCTTCCTGGTCATCACGGCCTTCGCCGTGCCCGTGTCGGGCCTGTCCGCCCAGTTCATCATCCAGGAGCTTCTGACGCGCATCGGGCGGAACGCCTTCCTGGTCTTCTCCCTGCTTCTGCCCATCATGGCGGGCATGGGCATCAACTTCGGCATGGTCCTGGGGGCCATGGCCGGGGAGATCGGCCTGATCGTGGCCGTGGATTGGGGCATCCTCGGGGTGAACGGCCTGGCCCTGGCGGCCCTGGTGGGAATGCCGGTGGCGGTGATCCTGGGATGGCTGGCCGGGGAAGTCCTGAACCGGGCCAAGGGCCGGGAGATGGTGACCGGGTACATCCTGGGCTTCTTCATGGACGGCGTGTACCAGCTCATCGTCCTCTACATGATGGGCTCGATCATTCCCATCCGCTCCCCGGCCATCACCCTGTCCCGGGGCTACGGCATCCGGAACACCCTGGGGCTGGACTCCGTGCGGCAGTCCCTGGATACCCTCCTTGCGGTCCGGATCGGACCGTACGTCCTGCCTATGGCGACGTACATCGTCATCGCCTTCCTGTGCCTCTTCATCCTCTGGTTCCGAAGGACCAAGCTGGGCCAGGACATGCGGGCCATCGGGCAGGACCAGGGGGTGTCCCACTCCGCGGGCATCGCGGTGGAGCGGACCCGGATCATCGCCATCGTGATCTCCACGGTCCTCGCGATGATCGGGCAGATCATCTTCCTGCAGAACATGGGGAACATGGCCACGTACAACGCCCACAAGCAGACCGGGTTCTTCGCGGCCGCGGCCCTGCTGGTGGGCGGAGCCTCGGTTTCCAAGGCGACCATCCCGAACGTCTTCGTCGGGGTCGTCCTCCTCCACCTGATGTACATCGTGATGCCCCGGGCGGGGGCCCAGCTCTTCGGCCAGGCCCAGATCGGGGAGTTCTTCCGGGACGCCCTCTCCTACGCCGCCATCGCCATGGCCCTGGTCATCTACGCCTGGCGGAAGCGGGCGAACGCCGAAAAGGCCCGGGCGGGCCTCCGGGGCGGGCAGGCCGCGGGAGGCGCGAAATGAGCAAGCTCGATCCCAAGAAGGCCCGCCGCTGGGCGATCCGCGCGGCCCTGGGGCTTCTCTACGTGGTCCTGGCCGTTGCGCTCTTCGTGACCGGGCGGGGCCATACGATCCTGGTGGACAACAAGGCGGATCCCGCGGGGGCCTTCCCCGCCCTCAAGGCCGCCGTCGTCTCCGTCGATCGGCAGAAGCCCATGGAGTTCTACCCGGGGGACCGGGACAAGTTCATCGTGAAAGGTCAGCGGCACGTCCTGCGGGTGAAACCCCTGGCTCCGGGAGCCCAGGAGAAGGTCGTGGAGTTCCGGGTCCCCCTCAAGGAGGACATGACCCTGGTCTCCATCTCCAAGCTGATGGCCGGGGTGGAGCCCTGGTACGAGCCCTTCACGGCCCCCACCGCCCAGGAGCGGGCGGCCGAACGGGCCGCCGCGGACCTGGAGAACCCCGTGGAGACCTTCGGCAGCTTCAGCCCCTGATCCGGTTGGAGGAACCATGAAGCGGTTTACCGCGGCCATCCTCGCGATCCTCCTGTTCGCCGCCGGGGCGGCGTCCCAGACCCCGCCCCGGGTGCTCTCCCCCTACGACATCGAGCGCTTCGTCAAGGACGCCCCGGGCCTTTTTGCGGACCTGGAGTCCTCGGGGGAGGATGTCGACGACCGGGTTGCGGAATCCCAGGACGACCCCGCTTCCTTTTCCCCGGAAACCCTGAAGTCCCTTATGTCCGCCGCCCGGGCATCCCCGGAAGGCCGACGGGTCCTGGAAAAGTACGGTTGGGACGCCCGATTCTGGGACGTGTACTTCACGATCTTCGTGGGCGTGTACGTCTCCATGATGGACCAGGCCTTGGCGCAGATCCCGAGCCCGGAGTTCAAAGCCCATGTGGACCGGTTCCGGGCCTCCATCCACCGGGACGACCACACCCTGGTCCTGCGCAACCTGCCCCGCCTGCTGGAAGTCTTCGAGGCCCTGGACGAGGAGGACTGAGCCGGCCGCTCCCAGGTGTTTCCGGAATCAACCACGGAGATCACGGAGTCGCGCGAGC
>Ga0067045_1031364_pt1 | contig 12494 bp, 8 predicted proteins | sample TerdegcTABiofilm_FD_59184 | JGI IMG/M metagenome (GOLD analysis project Ga0067045, IMG submission 59184) | Combined Assembly of (Gp0054472, Gp0054536) Wastewater bioreactor microbial communities from Singapore -Terephthalate degrading...
CCCGGCCTTGCTGGGGCTGACGGCATTGGGGTTCTACCGGAGCGGAAGGGTAGCCGAGGGCAGGGAGCTGGTCGGCAAAATGCGTACCGAGGGGTATGACCTGCAGCCGCTGTTCCAAGGGGTGCTGCAGCTGTTGGACCAGCTGGGGGCCACGGAGGAGCGAGAGGCAATCCTTCAGGCGCTGTCGGATGCTGCCTCTGCAGCTGGCGGCTCTTCCCCGGCCAGTGCGGCTTCGACTAGGCCCTGTTCATAGTCGATCAGTTGACGGGCAGCCTTGAGTGCCTGATAGTAACGGCGGTTCATGATCTGATGGCAGATGTCGGTGATGATCGGGGTGGTGCTGGGAGCCGCCAGGATGATCTGACGCACAATCTCCCAGAATTGGTCGTGATAGGTGGTAAAATTCTCTTCATCCACATACATCAGCTGAACGAGAAAATAGACGCGCCGCCCCGGCGTTACGGCGGCGTCTTCCTTCATGATCTCTTTTTCACGCAGGATCGGTACCTTGTTTTCGATGAAAAACTCGGTGGTGCGGTCACCGTTGGTGATGACCGCATTGCCGATCAACATTTTTTCTTGGGGTTTGAGTCTGATCTTGAGCGACATACCGTTTACCCGCCGATCAGGGCCTGGGTAACGGCTGAGCTCAGACCGGCCAGGCCGCGGCTTGCGTTCTCAAGCTGACCGGCAGCGGTTTTAACCTGAGCATCACTGCTGCCGGTGTCCAAGGCCGGCACGGCATTGGCCAGCAGTTGGCCGTTCTCACCAAGGGTTGTATTCCACAGGTGTTTCACCTGCTCTTGAATCGGCGGCGGTGGCTGAGGTATCGTCATCCGCATCAACTCATGCCGGATAGCGGTATAACTCATCAACAGTTCCTGTCGTTCCTTGCTGTCCATGGGAAAGGGCGGAAAATTTTTTATAATGGCGGTCAGGTTGGTCTGCAGGGCATTGACCTGTTCCATTGCCTTGTTGATCTCCTCGTTGGTCTCCCGTACCCCTTTTGCCAGCTGGTTCATCCGGGTATGCATCTGCTCGATCGCCTTGACCGTATCCAAATTCTTGACCGTAACCGCTGACGAGAGCTTGACCTGATCACTGCTCTGCGTACTTGTTGTTGCCGCTGCAGCAGCCTGGCCTTGCCGGTCTGATGTCTCAACCACCTGCGGTGGCTGCTGGGAGGGGCTGGCGTATTGGAGCTGCTGCAGCGGTACGCTGTTGGCGCCATGTATGGGTTTGATGTCCATGATCTCCTCCTGAAAGCGCTAAAGACCTTGATTCAACAAAAATGGGGGGAGACTCTCATCCCCCCCCATTCATCTTAAACCATCATGCCTTCAGAGCTCTGCGACTATCAGATTAGAACAGTCTCAGAACGGCCTGGGCTGCCTGGGAGGCCATACTCAAGGAGGTGATGCCCAAGTTCTGACGGGTCTGCAGCATCAGCATGTTGGCGCCTTCCTCGTTGGTGTCGGCCAAGGTCAGGTTGTCGGCACCGGTCTGGAGGGTGTTGATCATGCTGTTGGTGAAGTCCTGACGGGTGGTCACCACGCTCAGGTTGGCCGAGAGTGAAGACGACTTGCCGCGCAGGTAGGCGAGGGCCGACTCAAGCTCGCCGGCTGAAGAGCTGATGGCGGAGTTGCCTGATGCCGACCAAGCATCGGCCGTTGCCGATTGGACGGTCAGACCGTCGGCTGTGGAATCAAAGCCGTTAATCTGCAGGGTTGCGGAGTTGGTGCGCTGGCCGAACTCAACGGTCTGGGAACCGGCGGTCAGCAGGTTGGTGCCGCGATAGCCGGAGTCGGAGGCCAGTTGCGAGATCTGGCTGAGCAGGGTGTTAAAGGTATTAGTGTAGGTGGAACGCTCATTGGCGTCACTGGTGGCCAAGGCAGCACCCGCAACACCTTTGGCGGCCTCGATCAGTGAGGTGATGGCCTTGATGCCGGTATCGGCGGCCTTTACCATGGAGATCGCTTCTGCCATACCGTCTTTGCGTACTGCCAAGTCGGAGGCACGCTCCATATGCCCCTGGGCTGCAAAGTAGTTGGTCGGGTTGTCCAGCGGGGTGTTGACCTTTTTGCCGGTTGCCAGACGGTTCTGGGTCTGGTCGATCAGTTTGGCAGTGCTTTGCAGGGAAAGCAGGTTGCTCCGCATGCCGGAGGTGAGAGAGATTTCGCCGATTGCCATGATACTTCTCCTTTCTGGATGTCAGTCGCGGCATTCTTGCCGCTGTTGCTGCTTAGTATACCCTATCGGTTTCCGTCTGCAACTCCTTGAATAAAAATTTTAGGTGCTTTCTTCAATTATTTTTTAGAACAGCCGCAGAACGGCCTGGGCTGCCTGGGAGGCCATGCTTAAGGAGGTGATGCCCAGGTTCTGGCGGGTCTGCAGCATCAGCATGTTGGCCCCTTCCTCATTGGTGTCGGCGAGGGTCAGGTTGTCGGCACCGATCTGGAGGGTGTTGATCATGTTGTTGGTGAAGTCCTGACGGGTGGTCACAACACTCAAGTTTGCAGAAAGTGCAGATGACTTGCTGCGCAGGAAGCTTAGGGCCGACTCAAGCTCTCCGGCTGAAGAACTGATGGCGGAGTTGCCGGATGCCGACCAAGCCTCAGCGGTTGCCGACTGGACGGTCAGGCCGTCTGCCGTGGCGTCAAAACCGTTGATTTGCAGGGTTGCGGTATTGGTGCGCTGACCGAACTCAACGGTTTGGGACGAGTTGGTCAGCAGATTGGTACCGCGGTAGCCGGAGTCGCTGGCCATCATGGAAATCTGATTCAACAGGGTGGTGAAGGTGTTGGAGTAGGTGGAACGCTCATTGGGATCGCTGGTGGCGGTTGCAGCGGTTGCGACACCTTTGGCTGATTCGATCAGGGCGGTGATCCCTTTAATGCCGTTGTCGGCACTCCGTACCATCTGAATCGCCTCGGCCATGCCGTCCTTGCGCACTGCCAGGTCGGCGGCGCGTTCCATATGTCCTTGGGCTGCAAAATAGTTGGTCGGGTTGTCCAGCGGGGTGTTGACCTTTTTGCCGGTTGAGAGACGGTTCTGGGTCTGGTCGATCAGTTTGGCGGTGCTTTGCAATGAGAGCAGATTGCTGCGCATGCCTGAAGTAAGGGATATCTCGCCGATAGCCATGGTACATGCCTCCTTGTGGGGTGCGGAACGCGTCGGTCGGTCGGCGTTCCGTGGGCCTCCTCAACGAGGGCCGGCCCGCAATAATAATGTCGGTTACTATGCCTAGTCGGCGTGTGAGGGCAATCTATTGAGAAAAAATTGTGTGTCGGTTGTTTTTGTCGCTGACGGATCTGGTTTATTGATGCTACAAAACCGGAAAAGATTGAGGAGAACAGGCGTGGATGCGGTAACGTGCAGCCCGAGGCAGCTGCTTGATCATGCGGAGCTGTTGCACCAGGCCGGCAGGCATGCTGAGGCCGAGCAGCTCTGTCGCAGGGTGTTGGCCTTCGGTACGGAGCAGTTGGAGACCTTCTTTTTGTTAGGGGCGATCTGCAGCGCCGGGAAGCGCTGGGACGAGGCCGTCGGGTGGTACGAACAGGCCGCCGCGCTCATGCCGGAGCTGGCGCTGCTGAAGACCAATCAGGGGTTGGCCCTGATGGAGGCAGGCAGGTATGCTGAGGCGTTGGTCGTCCTCGATCGGGCGATACAGCTGGAGCCCGGTTCACTGAATGCCCAGTATAACCGGGGGGTGCTGCTGCAGCGCTTGGAACGGTTTGACGAGGCGCGGGCAGCGTTTGAACAGGCCCTGGCCCTTGATCCGACGCACCTGAACTCCTGGGTGAACCTCTCGGCGGTCTGTCTGGCCCAGGAGGATCGTGAGGCGGCACTGCATTGTTGTCATCACGGCCTGCACCTTGATCCGGGACACCCGGCCTTACTCGGCAATCTGGCCACGGCCTACGGTAAACTGTTCCGGTTTGATGAGGCGATTGCCTGGTACCGACGTCTGCTGCAGAAGTTGCCGCAGCAGGAACAGGCCGAGGTGCTGGGGCGGCTGGCCAACTGCCTGAGCGACAACTGGCAGGTAGATGACGCCGTTGCCTGTTTTGATCTGGCCGTTGCCTCTGCAGCCGACCTGCCGCAGAAGCGCGCCTTGGCCAGTACCCGCCTGTTTGTGCTGCACTACTCTCCCCGTTGGACCGCCCTGGAGATCGCGGCTGCCCATAAGGACTGGGGAGAACGGTATGTTACGCCGCCTGCGTCGCCTCCTTTCAACAACATCCCGGATCCCGACCGTCCGCTGCGGGTAGCCTATCTTTCGCCGGACTTAAAGATCCATGCCGTCATCTTTTTCCTGCAGCCGGTGCTGGCGGCCCATGATCCGCGGCAGGTGACGGTCTACTGTTACGCCGATGTCAAAAAGCCGGACCGGGTGACCGAACAGATCAGGGATCATCACGGGGTGGTCTGGCGGGATTGTGCCTCCCTTGATGACGATGCGGTGTTGCAGCAGCTCCGTGACGACCGGATCGATATCCTGGTGGACCTGGCCGGGCATACCGCCGGCAACCGGCTGCCGCTTTTTGCCCGACGTGGCGCACCGTTGCAGGTCACTTGGATCGGCTATCCCAACACCACCGGTCTTAAGCAGATGGACTACCGTATCAGCGACGGCTGGGCCGATCCTCCCGGTATGACGGAACACCTGCATACGGAACAGCTGCTGCGTCTGCCGGACAGCTTTCTCTGCTATCGGCCGGGGGGGGATTTTCCGGCGGTGGGGCCGCTGCCTGCTCAACAGAACGGGTACATTACCTTCGGTTCCTTCAGCAATTTCAAGAAGGTTACACCGGCTATGCTGGGGCTTTGGGCAGCTATCCTTGCTGCAGTCCCCGACTCCCGGTTGGTGTTCCGGGCGAGGGGGCTGACACGGGAGCGTTTTCAACGGGAGATTGCTCCGATCTTCTCAGCCCGCCAAGTAGCGCCGGAGCGGATTACGGTATTGGGCTATGCCCGGTCGGTGGTGGAGAATCTGCAGGATTATCATCGCATCGACATCGCCCTGGACACCTTCCCGTACCACGGTACCACCACCACCTGTGAGGCCCTCTGCATGGGGGTGCCGGTGGTGACCCTGGCCGGCGATTCCCATGTCTCACGGGTCGGAGTCAGTCTGCTTTCCTGCGTCGGACTGCCGGAGCTGATTGCCGCAACCCCGGAACAGTATCAACAGCTGGCCGTCCGGCTGGCTGCCGATACGAACAGGCTGCAGCAGTTTCGTTCCGGCTTGCGTGACCGTCTGAACGGCTCACCACTCACGGACAATAACCGTTTTACACGCAATCTTGAGCAGTTGTACCGTCGGATCTGGCAGCAATGGTGCCGAGAGGTCGCGCTGTGAGACGTATTCTTCCCCTGCAACGCCACCGTGACTTCTTGCAGCTGAAGGGAGTGCACGGACAGGACCGGCAGGGACGGTATGGAGCGAGTCGGGTATGGAGGTGACGTCCTGCCGATATAGCAAGCTGCTGCTGAACAAAGGATTGTCTGAGCAGCTTTTTGAACTTGCCAATGCTTGTGCGGCTGCAGGCGAACATCAGCGAGCCCTCGCCATGTTTGAACAGCTGCTGCAGGAAGTGCCGGATGCTATTGGTGTACGCCATAATTATGCCTGTGTGTTGGAACGGCTTGGGCGCAATAAAGAGGCGCAGCTTCACTATCGGGAACTGTTCTACAAGATGCCGGACTATACCAAGGGTTCTACAGGGTATGCCCGGACCCTTCAGGCAGAGGCGCGCTATAGTGATGCCGTTACTGTGCTGCGCAAAGCAATTGCCGTATCAGCAGCTGAGTCTCAACTTGCGGCTGCGTTGGGTAATGCTCTGATCATGGCGGGAGAACCTGAAGCAGCGCTATTGTGGTATTCAGTGGCGCTTGCGCTGTCGGTCGAACGTCCGGAGGTTATCAGCAATTTTCTCTACGCCCTTTTGATGGTGGACAAAGTATCGCCCTCAACGGTTGCCGATGAACTGGAGCACTCGGCAGCCAATCCTGCATTTTGCCTTCAGTTGGTGAGGGCGGTAAAACGCTTGCGCTTGATTGATGCAGCGATGATTGCCGGTTTGCACAGACGGTTTGGCACGTTCTTTTCCGGGTTTTTAAAGGATGATGAGGAGGGAGGCGCACCGGCGTTGGTGCAAACTGAAAAGCGGAGGATGAGAATCGGATATGTTTCGGCAGATCTCTATTCTCACCCTGTTGGGTACTTTTTGGAGGGGGTGCTGCCCAATCACGACCGTAGTAAGTGGGAGGTTTTTGTTTTCTGCCCCTATGAGCAGCGGGATCAGCTGACGGAATGCCTGAAAAGTGCGGTTGAAAACTGGATCGTACTTGCAGAGGCCAATCGCCGTGAGGTACTGCGGAAGATCAGGATGTGCGCGTTGGATATTGCGGTGGATATGGCTGGTCACACCGGTAATAATTACCTGGATGTTTTTGCCGCCGGGATCGCTCCGGTGCAGATATCCTGGGGAGGGTATCCGTCAACAACAGGTCTGCAAAACATGCAGTATCTGATTTCTGACGAGATTGCCCTTCCGGTTTCCGATGAGTCGTTCTACACAGAAAGGCCGTTGAGAATGCCGGATTGCTATGTCTGTTGGGTCCCGCCGGCTGAAGTGCCGGAGCCTCAGCCCCTTCCCGCGCTCGCATCAGGAAGATTTACCTTCGGATCTTTCAATACGGTGCAGAAACTCACCAGCAGCACTATAGAACTTTGGGGGGCACTCCTGCACGCAGTGCCGGATGCCCGGCTGTTTCTTAAATCAAAAGGTTTTGATGATCCTCAGGTGTGTCATGCATTTGCGACCAAGCTGAAAAAACGGGGGATAGATCCGGCCAGAATCACCTTTGAGGGATACGCTCGCCGAAACGAGCTGCTGGCGACCTATCAACAGATTGATGTCGCACTTGATCCTATCCCTTATCAAGGGGGGGTGACGGTGTTGGAAGCGTTATGGATGGGGGTCCCGACGCTGGTACGTAAAGGCTGCCGTCCGCCATTTGTGCGGCATGGGGAAAGCCATCTTGTTCAGGCAGGATTGGCGGACTGGATTGCTGATTCGGATGATGACTATATTGCCAAAGCTGTCTTTTGGAGCAGCAACCTGTCAAAGCTTGCGGCTCTGCGCGGCAGACTGCGCCGGCAGGTGGCGGCATCACCGCTTTGCAACACCATCCGTTTTACCCACAATCTTGAAACAGCCCTTGAGCAGATCTGGCGCGAACATCGGGCGCTCGGCGGCAATTAATTCGTAGTGCATGAACACCGTTGGCCGATCGTCTTTCGTTTCGGTGGAAAGGCTGTATTCAATCGCCTGCAGCACCGTCTCAGGCCTGATGTCGTGCAGGCAATGTACCCTTGCATGGGGGCACTGCCAGTTGCACCCGTAGCAGGACAAGGGCAGGCAGACGGCGGTGGTCAGCGGTGAATAGGGACAGAACCTGCCGAAATGTCCCCCACCCAGCAGCACGACATTTTTCAGGCCGACGGCGCAGGCGATATGCATGCCTGACGAGTCGGACCCCAGATACAGCCTGCCCCGGCGCATCAGGGCCGCCAGCTGTCCCAGCGACGTCTGACCTGCCAGGTTGAGCGCCGTGCCGCCGTGGGCGCGACACAAGCGTTCCCCCGGTTCCTGCTGCTCCGCCCCCCCCAGGACGATCAACGGATGCTCGCGTAACCGCTCAACCACCTCGGCGTACCAGGGGTAGGTCTTACGATCAAGCAACGAACCGGGAAAGAGCATGACGGCGCTGCCGGGGGTAATTTTTTGCTCATGCAGCAGGTCGTCGGCCCACTGCTCCTGCTGTCGGGAGGTCCAGACCTCCGGAGTGAGCTGATCCACCTGGATACCGATACCTGCCAGAAAGGTACGGTGGTGATCAAGCTCGGTACGGTCGGCCGGGTTATTGGTGATCACCAGCGTGTACAGATCGCGCAGGGCCTCAAGTTTTTCCCGGCTGCGATTGGATGCATCCCCTTCAACGGTGATCTTGAACGGTGCCTGAATATGGTGGGCCAGAAACTCGTCGTGCAGGTCGTGGGAGTAGATCGGGTTCAGCAGCAAAGTCGGCTGCAGGCTGTTGATCTTGTTGAGGACCAGCTGCCGGTAACCGGATTGGGTCATCAGGCGGACATAGTTGAAGGAGACCACGCTGTCCACAAACGGGCAGTCGTCGTAGAGCGAGGCCGCCCGATCCTGACAGACTACCGTGACCAGCGCCTCGGGGTAGCGTGCCTTCAGGTGCGGCAACATGCCGGCGGAAAGGATGTTGTCGCCGATGGCGTCGGTGCGCAGGTATATGATGGATCGGATGTCTGCATATCCACCCTCTTTGATGCGATCCACCAAAGCCGGGTCATGGACCCAGGGAAAATAGTTTTTTAGCTGCACAGGAAATTGGTCGGTTTGTTGAAGTTTTTTCCAACCTTCAATTGCGCCGTTATACCCGTAATAGATTTCTTTGAAGGCAACCTGCTTTTCCAGGGCGTATGCATAGTGCTTAAAAACGAGAGACTCCGAGACGGTTTCTGCATGTAAAAATGGATTGATATGCGCAACATCCAAATTACCGGCGGCAGCCGGCCGCACTAAAACGGGCGGTTCGTGGGCATCCCAGCGATCACCAGGCAGATAACGCCAGCAACGCAGCCATTCATATGCGGTACGGTTGCCAAATGTGTTGACCGACGTTATGACAAGATCAGGCCCTACAAAAAAATGGCAGCAAAAGTATGCCGCGCTTTTTTGCGGATGCAGCATGAACAGCTCCCGCATCCTGATGATTTGAGACACCTCCCAGAGTTCATCACTGTCCACCTGCCAGAGCAGACATTCCTCATGTATGTTGGTAAGAGGCGCATTCACCATTTCAGTTTTGCCGTTCCAGAATTGACCTGCCGGTTTACGGTAGACTGTTATGTTCTCAGGAAAACGGGCTTTCAATTCATCCAGATACCGGCTGGTGCCGTCATTACTGCGGCCATTCGTATGCAGTTCATCGGTGATTCGACCGCCGTTTCTGAGACTCCAGGCCGTGTCTCCGACAAGATCGGCTACACCCTCTACCACGTGCCAGTGCCATTGACAGGGCAGCTGGTTAAAGACATCTATATGATGACGGATGAACGGCTCACCATTCAGAACAATGGTAAAGAAATGAATCGGTAGCTGTCGACTCAGGTTTGAACCTTGCAGTTGGGCTGGTGGGGAAGGGTATTTGTCAACCACGGTGTTGTCATGGACCCAAGGAAAGTAATCCCGCAGGTACAGCGGAAACTGTCCTGCTGTCTGCAGTTTTTTCCATCCTTCAACGGCGCCTGCATAACCGTAGTAGATTTCTTTGAACACAACCTGTTTTTCAAGAAGATAGGCATAGTGATCAAATACAAGGCCTGCTTCAATAGTCTCCTTATGCATAAAAGGATGCAGTGCCGCTACATTTGTCCATTCTCCGTCTTCCTGCTTTCGTATAAGAACCGGTGGCGAGTGCGAATGCCAGATATCACCGGGTAGATACCGCCAGCAACGCAGCCATTCAAAGCGGGTATCTGTCGCATAGGTGTTGACCGAGGTGACGACAAGTTCCGGTCCTACAAAAAAGTTGCACAGGAAATAAGCCGCCTGCCTGTCCGGTTGACTCAGGAACAGGTCTCTCATAGTTGCAATCTGGTCTGCAGTCCAGAACTCGTCCACATCAATCTGCCAGAGCAGACATTCTTTCAAAATATTCTTCAGCGGCGCGTTGACCATCTCCAGTTTGCCGTCCCAGAACTGCCCGTCTGGCTTCCGGTAGACGGTTATGTTGTCGGGAAACTGACGGACAAGTTCATCCAGGTATGCCGTGGTGCCGTCGTTGCTGAGACCGTTGGTGTGAAGTGCATCCGTAATACTGCCGCCGCTCCTGCTGCACCAGGCGGAGTCGTGATGGTGGGCAGCAACCCCTTCCACAATATGCCAGTGCCAATGAAACGGCAGCTGTGTGAATACCTCAATGTGGCGTCGGATAAACGGTTCACCGTTCAGCACGATGGTAAAAAAGTGAATCGGCAGCGCAGATTCCGGCTGTTTTTTGATGGTGGGAACAGTTTTTACCTGGGTGGCAGGCTCCACCTCTTGTTCGGTAAGCAGATGGCAGTTCAGGCAACAGTCCTCGGTGGTCTTAAAATACGGTGCCAGAAGATCGGCCAGGCCAAGCTCAAGCATGCCGCTCAGCGAATCGGTCAGAATATTTGCCAGTGGCGTATGCAGTTTCCGGCATGGGGAAAGCACACTCCCTGTGGGCAGCATGATCAGGGCAAGCTCTTTGCTGCCGGCACAACTGCAGATCCCCCGAATAGAGCCGTTTCTGCGCCGCTCTTCATACTCCTCAAACTGCCGTCGCGTTCTATACTGCTGCCCTTCAAAGACAACCTGACGGTCTCCGGCGATCCGGCTTGCCAGGGCCAGGTTTTCCTGCAGCTTTGAAAAATACTCGTCATCAACCCACTTGTAATCATTGGGGAACAGCTTGTGGGTGGTAACCCTGTCAATCCCCAGGTCTGCCGCAAGTCTGACGATATCCGGAAGATCCGTGCAGTTGTCTGGAAGTATGGTGGTGTTGAATTCAATGGTGGTGGGGGATTTTGCGGTATTACGCAATAAAATAAGTTTGTTGACGGCAGCCAGGGTCTTGTCGAAACTGGCGCCTCTACGGATGCTTTCATACAGGTCTCGATGAGAGGCATCCCATGAGAATCGTATCCTGCTGAATGCGCCGCTGAAGATCATGGCCTCAGCAATCCGGTCGGTCAGCAGCGTACCGTTGCTTATGCAGCGTCCCGACAAATCGGGCGTCATGGTAGCCCCTATCAGGTAGGCCAGCTGTTCAAAGTACGGGATCAGCAACGGCTCGAACTGACAGCCCAACTGGAATTCAGACATCTGCGAGAACAACGGCAGTATTCTTTCCTTGAAGGTGTCAAAGGGAATGACTTTCTGATCAGCAGGTTTGCTCCGTCTACCGCACATCCGGCACGAAAGATTACAGCCGTCATTAAGGTCAAAGTTTAACCTGATCTTGGGGGTGCGGTTTGGGCTTTCAGAGATTGACATGGCGTTGCCTTGTGTTGGTAAGCAGATTGTGTGCGACAGCATGGAATCGGCCGGCTGCATCCTGCCAGGTTAATTGCGCCATATCGGCCGCAGCCTGCAGCCCTTTGTGCCGCAGTTCGCTGCGGTGCGCATAGGCGTATTCCAGGTGAGCCAGAATCTCCTCGACATCCGGCTCGAACCAGACCCCCTCGGCATGGTGCTGATAGTGATAGGGGTGATATTCGGTCAGCGGCAGGGCGTTTTCGGCGGTGATCACGTCGGCATGGCCGGTCATGTCCGATGCGATCACGGTCCTGCCGCAGGCCATGTACTCGCACATCACCAGGTTGTTGCCTCCCTCGCCGCGGTTGGGAAACAGCCCGATGTCGGAGTTGTGATACACCATCCGCATCTCCTGATTATCCAGCAGCGGGTACAGGATAACCCGATTCAGCGGGATGCCGTTGGCGGCCAGGGTCTCTGCCAGCAGCTCCAAGCAGTCTCCCTCCCGGTAACGGTAGCTGATCAGCTTTGAAAGTTGCATGGTTGCCAGGGAAAAGGGCCATTGATTATACCAGGCGCAGGAGAGCAGCACGTCGTCATGGCGCTCCATGAAGACCTTCATGGCGGCGATCACCAGATCCTGTCCTTTACGCAACTCAAATTTGCCGCCGGAGAATACGACAAACCGGTCACGATGGGACCATTTGAGGCCGGGGTAGAAGATGCTGCCGTCAACTCCCTGCAGCACCGTTGCCGTGTTGCGCACCCCGCCGATCCGCAGATGCTGCTCGCACCAGGACGATCCTGCTACGATGAAGTCCCAGGTCTTTGCCGCCTGACGGGTGAAGTTCAGTACGGTGACGGTATCTTCAAAAAAACAGTAGCCGATATTGATCCGGTCCCAGGCTGACGGATCGAAAGGATCAAAGGCAATGGTACGGATGCCGTGCAGGGTTACGCCGTCAAGCAGCGGGAGCTTTGAGATCTCCCGTCGCAGGTAGTCGCCGGCCACTCCCCAGCCGTGGGCAGCACCGTGGGGCATGGAGACGTTCATAGGCCGGCCTTTCCTTCGTAATCCTTAAACTTTTCCGCCACTGCCCTGTTATGCTCCCGATGCCGTAACAGCAGTTCGTACCCAGGTGGGAGTTGTCCTAACGTTATGCCGTGTTGTAGCAGGCAATAGCTAAAAAGCCGTTCGCAGACTTCGGCTATTTTTTTGTTGTTGCTGTGCGTATGGGGTACTCCATCGAGCGCCAGCAAATGTTCAATGACCTTGCGTCTGAATATACCGGCCATTCCCTGAAGATAGTGAGGAAAAACAGAAGGATGGTAGCCGTTGTAGCCTAATACCGTAGAGGCGATTTCAAAAAATGAATCAAACTCTTTCGAATTGTA
>Ga0067045_1005422_pt1 | contig 12489 bp, 9 predicted proteins | sample TerdegcTABiofilm_FD_59184 | JGI IMG/M metagenome (GOLD analysis project Ga0067045, IMG submission 59184) | Combined Assembly of (Gp0054472, Gp0054536) Wastewater bioreactor microbial communities from Singapore -Terephthalate degrading...
ATGCTCCTGTAATCCTTAAAACATCATCTGTTATTTTTAACTCTGATACGTGGTGGATTTTCTTAGCCATCACAGCTTTACCAGGTAAAATAAATGATCTAACCTGCCAGGAAACTCCTTTTAATAGTACACCTAATCTAAGCCACTTAATACCACCGCCGGTTGAAAGGGAACCGGCACCAATGATCATGAGTATGGTGATTAAGAATGTGCCGAGTCCAATCCATTTGGCCAGTAAGTCTGGATAGAAGGCTGTTTGGAGGCCGGTTGTGGTTATGGCAGAGACCATCTGGAATAGGGCATATCTAAAGTTCAAAAGAATATCATTCCCATAAACCTGGTTGTTAAATAAAACTAAAGTTACCAGAAGGGTGGATAAAATAATTAGAGAATATGCTACCTTGGTTTCTATATCCTTGAAATATTCCCTCCAGTTACCTCTAAGCACCGTATAATGAAGAGCGAAGTTTGTAGCACCAATTATCATAATAATCATGGCCGCTATTTCAATCCAAACACTATTATAGAATAAAAGACTGGTGTTATGTAGCCCAAATCCTCCGGTGGATAAGGCCGTGAATGCATAGAATACTGAATCAAATAGGGGCATACCAGTTATATAAAAGAGGATTATAGCTATTGCCGTAAAAAACAGATAGATATATACTATGATCTTGGTGGAATGTTTTATACTTGGCCTTAAACGCTCTTCCCTACCTTCTGCAAGGTAAAGGCGTAAAACATCAACACCTGTAGATCTTAAAAGAGCCAGGAGTAGAAATATTATGCCCAAACCACCAACCCACTGGGTAAACGCACGATAGAAGTGGATGGTGTATGAAACCGTATCCAGGTTAGTAAACATGCTGAAACCGGTTGTTGTAAACCCCGACATGGCTTCAAAATAGGCATTAAGATAAGACAATTCACCAGAAAAATAATAGGGTAAAGCTCCCAGAGCACATGCTATAAGCCAGATTATCGTTGAAAATATCATGGCACTTTTCAGGGTCATTTGCATTTCAACTTTGAAAAGTTTAACGAAAACAATACCAATAATCCCGCTTATAATAGAAGATAGAATAAATGGAATAAAATATTGAGGTTCATAATAAATAAGTGCTACAATAAGTGGAATTAACATGGCCACTGCCAGAAGTAAACATGCATCACCAACGTAATGTAAGATAGTTTTTAATTCCCTTCTGCTTAGTCTATGAACCCTTTGCATTTAAAAACCCCTTTGTCTTTTAATTTAAAACAAACTTTTAGCAGTTGAAAGCGGTTAAATGGACCGTTTAAAAAAAAACTAATAGATCATTAGGTGTCCATATACTATTTTTAAACTCTTTAAGATAGATCAGCCAAATATATATAATTTTCGACTGGAAAAACCAAGGATAAAAATTCTCTGTGTTTCATTGATCCAAAAATAACTGGATAATAAACAAAATTGTAAAAAATAAAAATAAGGTTTGGAGGAATCCTAAAAGGCCCCTCCTCCACCTCCACCGGATCCGCCGCCGACACCTCCTACGCCACCTCCGCCACCAAATCCTCCACTGTATCCGTTTCCTGTAGATGTAGTGTCTATTCCAACACCTATTGCATTTGACAGCATGTAGTATCCACCATAGTAATGGAAGCGGTAGATCTCACTACTTTCTATTTGATCCTTAGGCAGTGATTTCTCCATGACTTTGAGTACGGCTTTTGCAACACCTAGCGCAGTGGCATATACCAAATATTTATTCCATATCACAACAGATTCAGGAGGATATTCTTTTATAAGGCTGAAATCCTGGATGTATCTCTCGAAGTTCTGCCATTTAGCATCGTACTCCTCACCATAGGTGGTCCATTGACCAGCGATCCTCTGAGGTAGGAAAAAGGATAGTATGGCCACTATTTCTAAAATTAGGGAAGATATCAAGGGCCAACGGGCTGCAGGAAGGTGATCAACGACTGTGCATAAAAATACAAATACTGCTAATATCATCGTTGCTACCGCATACATCTTTAAATAGGTATCACCCCTCTTGTTGAACATCTTCTTAAGCTCATCGTCAGTGACAAAATCTTCTCTTATAATGTCTTTCCAATTATAATATGTTTCCGCGAATGATTGAGCTCTTTTATGATGAGTTATGCCTTCAGAAATTTCATCTAGGGATATTTTTCCCTTTCTTTCGTAACATCTCAAGAATTTTATTATCTCTTTTTCGAATTTTTTAAGCTTAGATGTGCGCATTTTATGGTTGATTTTAAAGAACAATTTATGTTCACCCTTTAAAGAATAATCTTCCTTGTTTGACTTCTTTGCGCTGAAAAGTATGTATTTTCTATCGATTAAATCCATTATTGTCGCTTTAAAGCCATCCTTATTTGGTTCTCCCACCTTCGAGGATCCGCAAATGGCATTGACGATGGCGGGTGGATCATCAGTGGGTATGTCTCGCTCGTATTCTGCTCTATAATCTATTTTAGGCTCCCTACCATAAATCAAATATATTACTATGGGAATTAAACATATTAAAAGCATTATAACCGTTAACACTTGGTAAAAAAAAGTTTTGAAGTTTAATAAATTTTGATAATCACTTTGAACCTTTTCAATTTCAGCTAAACCGTTCTGATTGATGATTGCACCACCTGTGGGGTTGGCTTGAAACTGGTCTTTGGGCATGACCATCCTTATCTCATAAAAGTGGCCACGGGGAACATTTTCACTAGATACATATAGAGTATTGCCCTGCCAGCTGGAATTTCCATTATAGTATGGTGGATTCAACCAGTATTTAACCCCATCATTGGATTTAAGATGGATATAGGCGTTAATTTGTCCTATATCTACCTCCCACCACTCTCCAATAAGTTTATAGTGTAATTCAGCTATGTCGTTGTAAAATTTGATAACATGTACAAAATCGTATTCTATAACTACATCTACATCTCTATCGGTGATGGGAGTTGTCATCTGGGGATCAGAGTAAAGATAAACCTTTATCCTTTTGTTATTACCGTTATTAATCTCTTCAAAATGGGAGTATGCACCATCTGAAGATACTTTTATATTTTGGATGTGCTGATTAGCACCTATTGGTATGTCCCTATATATTCCGTTATAAGTCCCTTCAAAAGAGTAATGAAGGGTTTCTTTAACGTGTAACGTCCCATCTTCCTGGGGATAAAGATCCATGTTGATAAAGGGTATGGTGTAGCTTCTATCAGCTGCTGCTGAAGCAGCACCTAAACCGGCTGATAATAACAGGAAAGTAATAAATACTGACAAATAGATTTTATCAACCATAGATACTCATCTGACTGAAATGAATTCATTAAAATAAAAAATAAGGTTTGGAGGAATCCTAAAAGGCCCCTCCTCCACCTCCACCGGATCCGCCGCCGACACCACCGACTCCTCCTCCGCTGCTTCCTGAAGTTCCAGTGGTCATTCCACTATGCAGTGAAGTGGAAAGTAGAGCGTATCCACCGTAATAATGGAACATGTATATATCACTACCATCTAATTGATCCTGGGGGAGTGATAGTTCCATGGCCTTACGGACGGCATCAGCAACACCTAAAGCTGTAGCGTAAACTAGATATTTATTCCATATGGCAACAGATTCGGGCGGATATTCCTTTATTAAACTGAAATCCTGGATGTATTTCTTGAAGTTTCGCCATTTGGCATCGTATTCTTCACCATAGGTGGTCCATTGTCCAGCGATTCCTTGAGGCATGATTAAGGATATTATGGCCACTATTCCTAATATGATGGAGGAATAAAAGGCCCAGGTGGCTCCAGGTAAGGGGCTGTTAAGGCTGAAGTAAAATACTATTGCAGCTAGTATTAAAGCTCCATATCCAAATGCCTTTAAATAAGTATCTCCTTTCTTGTTGAATATCTTTTTAAGTACGTCGTTGTTAAGATAACTTTTTTTAATAGATGATCTCCAACCGTCGAAGGTCAACCTAAAGGATTTCGCACCGGACTGGTCGGACAGGTCATCAGAAATGTCATCCAAAGATATTACTCCCCCTTTTTCATAACCCTCCAGGAAACCTAGTACATCTAATTCAAAATTCTTAAGCTTGGATCTATCCATGTCCTGGTTAATTTTAAAGGACATTTCACCAGATAAACCAACATCTTCCTTTGCAGATGGATCAGAATGGAAAAGCAGATATTTTCTATCGATTAAATCCATAATTGTGGCCTTAAAACCATCCATATCAGGTTCTCCAATTTTTTTAGAGAACCCAGGCCCGCAAATAGCATTAACAACGGCAGGAGGATCGTCCGTTGGTATATCACGCTCATATTCCGCCTGGTAATCTATTTTAGGCTCTCTACCATAACGTAAATAAAGTATCAAAGGGATGAAACAGGCCAATAACATCAACACTGATATCAGGGAATAAAGAAATGTTTGAGAGTCTATTTCGTTTTGATAATCGTTTTGAATTTGTTCAATTTCAGCCAGACCATCCTGGTTGATGATTGTACCGTTGGTGGGGTTATCTTGAAACTGGTTTTTGGGTATGACCATCCTCAGTTCATAAAACTCGCCGGTAGGCACAGTTTTACTGGTTAACTGGAGGGTGTTACCCTGCCAGCTGGAATTTTCAGTGTAATACGGTGGGCTTAACCAGTACTTCACACCTTCACTGGAATTCAGATGGATATTAGCATTAACCTGGCCTATGTCCACCTCCCACTCCTCTCCAATCAGTTTGTAATGTAATTCGGCGATATCATTGTAAAATTTAATGACATGGATAAAATCGTATTCTATAGTTACATCCACATCTTTATCGGTGATAGGAGTGGTCATTTCGGGATCAGAATAAAGATAAACCTTTATCCTCTGGTTATTACCGTAAGGACTTACTTCAAATCTAGAGTAAGCACCCTGTGATGATACATTTATATTTTGAAGCTGCTGATCACCACTTATAGGTATATCCCTGTATATTCCATTATAAGTCCCTGAGAAAGAGTAATGGAGGGTTTCTTTAACATGGAGTGCTCCATCCTCCTGAGGATAAAGGTCCATATTTATATAGGGTATGGTGTAGCTTCTGTCTTGAGCAGAAACAACCCCTAAACCCGCTGAAATCAATAGTGAGATAATTAATACCGAGAGCCAGAATTTTTTATCCTTCATCCAATCCCACCAAAAAATTCAAAATTTAACTTCTGGAACTTCCCTTTCGGCTTCCGGTGCTTCAAAGAATTCTTCTTCCTGGAAATTGAATTGGTTGGCCACTAAGTTGCTGGGGAACATCTGGATTTTGTTGTTATACATCAAAACCGTGTCGTTGTAGAACTGTCTGGAGTAGGCGATTTTATCTTCGGTTTCTGATAGCTGTCTCTGTAAGTCCTGGAAGTTCTGGCTGGCCACCAAAGTAGGGTAGTTTTCTGCAACGGCAAAAAGAGATTTAAGCGCATCTGTCAGCATGTTATTTGCCTGCGCATTCTCCTGTGGCGTCTGAGCATTCATCAAACCGGCCCGTGCCTTGGTGACGTTTTCAAAAACACCCTTTTCATGTGCTGCATAACCTTTAACTGTCTCCACCAGGTTAGGTATAAGGTCAGTTCTCCTTTTAAGCTGAACATCTATCTGAGACCAGGCGTTCTTAACCCGGTTTCTCAGATTTATCAGGCTGTTGTAAATTGCAACAAAATACACTACTATTCCAATTACTATGATTAGTACTATTATACCAATAATTAATGTTAGCATTTCCTCACCTCTATGACAATGTTTATTTCCTTTACATCTATTTAAATTTATATATAATTCATACAAGTTTAGTAGAAGGTTAATATGATTATTAAAACAACTGACAACTGCAAATATTTCAATGCACTGGACGAAACCCTTATATGTGAACTATTACACCCAAAAAGGGAAGAAAATGACTTAAGGATGAATTTCAGCATTGCCCATGCCATTCTAAAACCAGGAGAATCTTCCCTGCCACACCGAATGAAATTATCGGTGGAAGTATATTTCATACTGGAGGGTAAAGGCTTTATGCATATAGAAAATGAATCAGAAGAAGTTGTTCCCAATCAGGCTATTTATATACCTCCAGGTTCGGTTCAATGGATTGAAAATATTGGAGATACTGATTTGAAGTTTTTATGTATGGTTAATCCCCCATGGAATGCCGGAGACGAAGAATTAACTAAATAATTTAAAATATGACCATCACACACATATAGCTGAAATTTTCATTTAAAACATCCAACAGGGTCGTTTTCACCATCCTTTCATCAGGATAGCTTAACCTTTCACAGATAGCAACTTCTCTCTGGGGATCAATGCTATTATCGAGTAAAAATTCAGCTACTTCTTTCACATTAAAATTAGGAAGTACCATAGTGGGTTTACCATTCTCCAATGCTTCTAATAACTGGGAAGAAACTCCTTTTCCGTGTAAAGTTACTAAATTCGCTTCATCCCATGAAATTTCCAGTTTCGCGGCGCATAGCTGGATAGAGCTTATACCCGGAACCACTTCCACATCTAAATTACCTGATAAGTCTAAAACTGGTTTTAAAATCCCAGAAAATCCTGGATCTCCCGTTGAAAGTAGAGCTACAGATTTACCTTTTCTAACCTCTGAAATGGCATGCCCGAAGCCTTTCTCCATATTCTTAGGATCCAACTCTATTTTCTCTCCAGTCGTCTCCGAGAATAATTCCAACGCCCTTCTACTTCCGATGAGAACTTCCACTGAATCAACGATCTTTTTGGCCTTAAAAGTCAGATAATCCTCTGAACCGGGGCCAATACCAACCACGAAGAGTTTGGACATCTCATTGCACCTTCAAAATTTGCGGAAACCTCTGCTTCCGTAATTATTTTATTCCCTGACTAATATAATTATACTGATAAGGGGGGTGACTGATTGGAAAGTAAGTGTTCAGAAAACCTTACTAAAGACGAATCAGATACTATTTCCGAATTTTTACCGCCACCAAATCCTAAAATTGCATTTAACCATATTTCACAGGAAATATCAGAAAGAGCGAAAGCTATTTTAGACGATTTATTGACCAAAAAGCAAATTACTCCCGATAAGGTGAACCCTGCAGATAGGCATATGGGATTCCCAACCCAAACCCCTGGAAGCATTAGACGGATTTTTGAAATGATCCCTGGTATTTTCACCTGGATATTCATACTTACACCGCTGATTGCAGTCTTCATGAGTATTCCCTATATCTTGGTGGGATATATCACAGTCATAGTGATTTACTGGTTATACCGGGCGTTTCTTTTTGTTTACGGCCTCTGGATTGGTATTAAAAGGACCCGGCATGATGTCAAGGTAGGCTGGATGGATAAAATCCAGAATGAATATAGGGAAGAATACGAAAAATTGAAATACGTATTAATTTACCCCGTATACAACGAAGGACTGGAAACCATAGAACCTTCCGTAGCAGGATGGGCAGATTCAGACGTAGACACCCAAAAGATATCCTTCGTGGTGGCCATTGAAGAAAAACACGCCCAGCAGTGCATCGAATACTTCGAATATATCAAACAAAAATATGGGCACTATTTCAGGGAAATCATCTACTACGTTCATCCTGCAAATATCAAGGGAGAAGTCATGGGTATAAAGGGAGGTAACATCAACTGGGCCACTCGACACTTTGTCCAGAAAATCAAAGAAAGGGGAGAAGACTCTAAGGACTATCTGCTGTTCACCTTCGACTGCGACCAGATCCCCCATAAGAAGTACATGTCTGCCATCACCTACAAACTCCTGAGCAGCAAAAACAGGTACCATAAATTCTACTCCAGTGCCGTGCACACCTTCAACAACAATCTCTGGCGTGTACCTGCCCTGGTACGGGTTTTTTCCACGTCCCTGACATTGGTAGTTCTACACGGGTGGACCGTCCTTAAGAAAAGTAAGGATACCTGGTCATCCTATGCTGTCAGCCTCAAAACAGTTGAAGATGTTAACTACTGGTGCCCCGACATTGAAAACGATGACACCGCATTTTACTGGAATGCCAAGGTCCGTTTCGATGGTGATTTTTCTGGTGAAGAAGTTTACATTCCCACCTATAACGACGCCGTGGAAAATGAGAGCTACGTTAAAACCCACCGTTCCCTCTACAATCAGCAGCACCGTTGGGGCTGGGGTATAATCGTATTCCCTATAACCCTGGCGGGTCTCTATTACAATGGGAAAATACCGTTGAAAAAGCGTTTAAGGATATTATGGACTCTTTTTGATAATCAGCTCTTCTTCCTTACGGTGGTTTACCTCATCACCTTCGGGATTCCCTTATTAAACTTTTTCAGTAAGATGTTTCTGGAAATCCCTGTATCGTACAATATACCCAGCTTATTAGGGTACATACTTCTCGGGGCCACTCTGTTAAATATACCCATCGTTATCCTCCGCCGCAACATAATTCCCGTACCGGAAGGTTGGCCCTGGTGGCGTCATGTCTGGGACTTCATAGAAACCGGGGCGATAATGGTTAACATGCTCACCTTCGGATTTTTACCCTACGTACAAGCGCAAACTGAGCTGTTACTGGGAATGAAGCCTAAGAGGAAGTTTAATGTGACTGAGAAAGTGGTTATTAAGGGTTCTTCTCGTGGGAAGGTTGTGTAGTGGTTTATCTTGACATAAATTTTTCTTCCAATAACTTATCAACTATTCCGGAAATATTGGTTGTTAAAAGCTTGTAATAAGTTTTATAAGCTTTAATTACATCATTCTCATTTATCACATCACGATCAGAATTTACTGCACTGCATCCTGCAAGGAACAGTAGAAATGCATTTTCTGTTGCTGGAAAGTTGAAATATGGACTTCCATATGGTAAAATACTAAAAAATATACCATAGTTTATAACTCCCCGATTAATAGGGATACCGGAGAGAACATAAGCTCTTTTATGTAACGGTGGGAATGCCGACATTTGCAAATTTGGTCTATCCAATCCGATTCCAGATGGAGTCATACTTCCAGAATAATCAATATCACTGAATTCTGTAAAATCATAGATCATATCTATTCTGGCGCGATTTAATTGATTGAAAAAAGTATCAGTCTCTTTATTTTCCCAATCAAGATGTTTGAGCTTAACAAAGAATTCCGAAGTGATTTCACGGCTTGACAAATCTTCAAAATCATCAAGATTAGAAATTATGTTTTCATCCAATCTACAGAAGTATAACTTCTCTAAATCTTCCTTTTTTAAAAAATGACCAATGTTCAGAAAATAAACAGCTTCCAAGAATTTATAAAGAAAATAAAAATCTGGAAAGTTAATTAAATCCTTTTTAAAGTATGGATATAAAAACGGATCATTTAAATTCTCAGATCCAATTTTTATAAGAGGTACTTTTTGTAGTTCTTCCCTTGTAAGATGAATTCCCACTTTAAGAGGTCTTAATATAGAACTTCTTCTATCAATTTGGAGTTTATCAGTTAATTTGTAATGAAATCTTAATTCTTTTAGTTTTATTATTTGACATAGTACATCATCTAAATCTTTAACATGGTCAAATTCTTTTAAAGACCATTCTATTTTCTTTTTAAAATAGTAATTTACTGGGAGTGATTCTGAATCTTCTAAAGACATGTCATCATCTAATTACTATTATCTATTATATTGCTTTTTCATAAAATTACCACCGCAATCACACTTATCAGCGAAATCATCAGGCATTCTCTCGGTTGAAGCTCCTAGTAGCCTTCAAATTTATCACAAATCAAATAACCCCGATAAATTATCTTTAAAATTATTTTTCTACACTATTTGATTCAGATAAAGATTTATTTAAAAGCCAGTCAATATTATCATAGTAATTTAGTTTTCCTCCGCATTCGCATTGATCTGTGAACTCTTCTGGTGATTCGCCTGGCCGTAATTTATAGTATTTATTGCATCTTTCGCAGACCAAATAACCATTATCTCCATTAGATTTTTCTTCCAATAATCTATCAACTATTCTGGGGATATTAGCCGTTAAAAGCTTGTAATAAGCTTTATAAGCTCTAATTACATCATTTTCATTTATCACATCACGATCAGAATTTACTGCGCTACATCCTGCAAGGAACAATAGAAATGCATTTTCTGTTGCTGGAAAATTTAAATATGGATTTCCAAAAGGCCTGAAAATTATATTGATGGGGTTTATAGGATAAATTGATCTATTTGCTCCACGCATAAAGTAGGATAGATAAGCCTTTTTGTTTAATGGAGGAAAAGTAGGAATCATTTTTGAAGGAGTATAAATACTATAATCTGATGGAAAATCCCTTGTTGAAAAAAGTTCATCATCACTAAATTTACTTAAGTCATAAATTATTTCAGTCTTCGTATTATTTAATTTAACAAAGAATCTTTGTGTATTTTTAGTGTTACACTTAAGATTTTTTAGTTTAATAAAAAAGTTATCTTTAATTACATTTATTTCAAAATCTCCAAACTCATCAAAATGATCCAATTTTTGGATTATAAGTTCATCTAATCTGCAAAAATACAGCTTTTCAAGGTCTTCTTTTCTTAATTTCCTACCTAAACTTAAGAAATATGATAATTCAAGAAATTTATAAAGAAAATAGAAATCAGGAAAATTAACTAAGTCCTTTTTGAAGTATGGATATAAAAATGGATCATTTAAATTCTCAGATCCAATTTTTATAAGCGGTACTTTTTGTATTTCTTCCCTTGTAAGAGGAATTCCTACTTTAAGGGATCTTACTATAAAATTCCCATTATCAACTTTGAGTTTTTCAGTTAATTTATTATAAAAATTTAACTCTTTCAATTCAATTAGTTGACATATTACCTCGTTTAAGCCCCCAACATACTTATATTCTTTTAGAATCCATTCTATTTTCTTTTTAAAATAGTAATATGGTGGGAGTGATTCTGAATCTTCTAAGGACATATTACCACTTATTAAGAAAGTGTATTATAAAGCCAGTCAATATTATCGTAATATTTTAGTTTACCACCGCATTCACACTCATCAGTGAAATCTTCTGGTGATTCACCAGGCCGTAATTTATAATATTGATTGCACTTATCACAGACTAAATAACCACCATCGTCCTTCTTATTTATTACTTTAAAGTTAGATCGGGCTTTATATTTTGTTACATCTGTATTTAAAAGTTTTAAATATGTTTTATAGCCAATCACTATATCTTCTTTATTTATACAATCTCTATTATCATTTACGGCATTACATCCTGCTATTAATTCTATTAATTTCTTTTCTATTGTTGAAAAATGAGCATATTTCGGAAGCCCAAAACTAGTGACGGTCATATTCACTTTGAGGAGTCCTAATCGGTTTGAAAAGGTTTTTATGTCTTTATTTTCCCAACTAATTTCTTTAAGCTTTTTAAAGAATTCTACCGTAGGTTGTGGCCAATCAGATATCTTGTCAAAATTATCAAGACCGAAAATAAGGCGTTCATCAAGTCCACTCAAATAAACATTCAAGACATCCAAATCATCAAAATCTCTCTTGATAGTCATGAAATATCTTATTGCTATGAAATCGTACATGCACATGAACGTGAAGAAGTTGATTATTCTGGCTGATTTTTGAGGTATGAAATTTATATAGTCTAAGTTTTCATGAGCAAGAAAATAAACACTGTTTTCAGGAATTTCATTGTGGATGCTTTTTTCCCACCAATAGAACTTAGATTTTATTGAGTCATATGCTCTTCTAGACTCGTCATAAACCCCTGAATTAGAAATAGTTACTATAGAGTCTATCACAACATCTAAACCCGGGACATTTTCCTTTTCGAGAATTTCAATATACTCTCTAATTTTATTCTCAGTTACCTCTTCAACTGGAAATAATCTATCACGCCATGACATGATATCACTTTAATATTTATTATTTATTACTACCTTAAAATCTATTTATCAAATTATCCAACCACTTTTTCCCACTATCAAAAATACTAGTCAAAGTGAAAAAAATTGTTATCATTAGTACCAGTAACCCTATTAAACATAGTCCCCATGGACCTATAACAAAACCGGCATATATAAAAAATAAACCGATAAGAACTCCTGCTACATTTCCAACTGCAGAATCTAGAAATATCGAGATCGCAGCTAATGAAAATCCTACAGAACTAGTAATGTCAGTAAAGCAAAAAACAATCTAAACATTAACCCTAATACTCCCGGTAACTCAGCAAAAAATAAAAAATCTAAAACTGCTACAAGTAACTCCACTATTATAGTTCCTAATATCGGAAATATAAGGAGAAGAAGCACAAATAATAGAATGATTAAAATAGCTAATAATATCCAGGGAAGATAATCATTAAAACCACCAGAACCAGAACCACCAGAACCAGAACCACCAGAACCAGAACCACCAGAACCAGAACCACCAGAACCAGAACCACCAGAACCAGAACCACCAGAACCAGAACCACCAGAACCAGAAC
>Ga0067045_1031367_pt1 | contig 12484 bp, 15 predicted proteins | sample TerdegcTABiofilm_FD_59184 | JGI IMG/M metagenome (GOLD analysis project Ga0067045, IMG submission 59184) | Combined Assembly of (Gp0054472, Gp0054536) Wastewater bioreactor microbial communities from Singapore -Terephthalate degrading...
ATTTTTTTATTATATCTTTATATTATTTCTCGAATGAAAGACATTAAAAGAATTTTTGAATACCACGGGGCGGAGCACAAAACGATATTCGCTTTTGAAAATGGGCAAGATTTAACTCTCGAAAACATTCGAAAATATACCACCCATCATCCCCGCTGTGGAACCAATTGGTTAATGATTGTTATGATTATCAGTATTTTTATTTTTTCCTTTTTGGGTCGTCCTGGGATAGGAATGAGAATCATTAGCCGAGTTGTTCTCATTCCAATAGTTGCAGGCTTAGCTTATGAAGCAATTCGGCTTTTGTCGAAATATCAGGATCGAGGTTTGGCAAGCTTATTAGCCTTGCCTGGTTTGCTTCTTCAAAGAATTACCACTCAAGAACCGGACGACTCTCAGTTAGAAGTTGCGGTAACAGCTTTAAAAGGATGTCTTAAAGAGGAGTGTTAATATGTGGCAAAAGAAAGCTGAAGAGATAAATAAGCGATATCTTGAGTTGACTCATTTGTTATCTGACCCTCAAATCACTCAAGATTTACAACGTTATCGTCAGCTAACCAAGGCTATCTCTGACATTGAAGAGACCGCCAAAAAATATCAAGAATATCAATCGATCCAAAAAAGTCTGGAAGAAGATAGAAATTTTCTCAAAACGGAGCATGATACCGATTTACGCGAGCTATTGGAAGAAGAAATCGCAAGCTTAGAAAATAAATTAACTGAGTTGGAAGAGGAGATTAAATATCTTCTCATTCCCCGTGATCCAAATGATAAAAGGAATACCTTAGTTGAAATACGTGCTGGAACAGGGGGAGAGGAAGCTGCCCTTTTTGTTGCTGACCTTTTTAGAATGTATTCCCGTTATGCTGAGAACCAAGGGTGGAAGTGTGAAGTCATGAGTACCAACCCAACTGAGCTTGGTGGTTTCAAGGAAATCATCTTTGTGGTAGAGGGAGAAGGTGCTTATAGTAAATTCAAATATGAAAGTGGAGTTCATCGGGTGCAAAGAGTTCCAATAACTGAAGCCGGGGGAAGAATACACACCTCAACCGTAACTGTTGCGGTTCTCCCTGAAGCTGAAGATGTCGATATTGACATCAATCCAGAAGATTTACGCATTGATGTTTATCGTTCATCTGGTCACGGAGGACAAAGTGTGAATACTACCGATTCAGCAGTACGAATTACTCACCTTCCTACTGGTATGATGGTTACCTGCCAGGATGAAAAATCACAACATAAAAACAAAGCGAAGGCAATGCGAATTCTTCGTTCAAGGCTCTTAGAAATAGAACAACAAAAACAAAAAGCAGAAATTGATCGTGATCGAAGATCCCAAATTGGAAGCGGAGAAAGAAGTGAGAGAATTCGGACTTACAATTATCCACAAAACCGAGTGACTGACCACCGAATTAATTTAACTCTGTATAAGTTAGATTTAATCTTAGAAGGCGACCTCAATGAAATTATTGAATCTCTGGCAGCTGAAGAAAGAATGAGAATGTTAGAGAAAGTGGGATAATTTATGTCAAAAGTGAGAGAAATTTGGAGTCAACTCGTTCTCACTTTGCGTCAACATAACCTGTCAGGCGTCACCCGTGAAGCTCGTTTTTTGTTAGCGGGAGTTCTTGCTTCTTCCCCTTCTCATGTCTATCTCTATTGGGATCAGGATTTGTCAGATGAAAAGATTGAGAAGCTTGATATCATGGTCAAAGAACGTCTTAACGGAGTACCCCTTCAATATGTGCTCAAAGAGTGGGAGTTTTTTTCCCTTCATTTTTATATGGAAAAAGGAGTATTTATACCGAGATTTGAAACCGAATCATGGTTAGAGGAAGCAATTCTAACCATCCGATCTCACCTTGAAAACCAACCAGTGAAAGTCTGTGATCTTTGTTGTGGCTCGGGAGTCATTGGTTTGACTACTGCTTATTGGCTGACTGAAGTTCAAGTGGTAGCCATTGATCGATCACAATTAGCTTGTGATTTGACTAAAAAAAATGCCCGAAAACTCGGATTAGAAAAACGAGTATGCATATGGCATTCTGATCTATTCAATGACATTTCTTTTTCCGATAAATGGCAATTTGATTTCATCCTGTCAAATCCCCCTTATGTTAAAGAAGAGGAATGGATTGCCCTCTCTCCTGAAATCCGTTTCCATGAACCCAAGGAAGCACTCGTTTCAGGTTCGGATGGTTTAGAACTTATCTCTCGAATTTTGCACGAATCATCCCCTTATCTGAAAAGCCGAGGTTATCTCTATATTGAACATGACCCTTCACAAGTCGAAGCGATTGAAAATATTTCGCTCAATACCCAATTTAAAAAGGATCATATCATTTTTGATTATCAAAAAAGACCCCGAGCGACTGTTTTTAGACGAATGTGAAATAAGAAGACTTGTGTTTCTTCAGGACGATAAAAACACAGTAAAATATTGTTTATCAATATTGTGATTTAGAGATATTACCATTCACTGTTTGCTGTATTTTCTGCATAAAACATCATGCTGCTTGTGTAGCATTAGTTGAGGATAAAAATTATTCAGAAATCAATTACCCCCTTTCAAAAAGGGGGTCAGGTGGATTTGAAATTATTCCTACACCGTTATTGCAAGGATCGAAGCGACATGGCAATCTCATTTATTGAGTCTGTGATTCTGGGGAGTCCGGTGACTTTGTCCAGACGACGTGAGAATCTCATCCACCCACTCCGTCATTCTGAGGAGCGTCTTATGCGACGTGAGAATCTCATACTTTAAAGTATTTTAAAAAAAAGAATCGAAAAGATGAGATCCTCACACCCTCGAAAAACGAGGGCTCAGGATGACGAGTATGGTGTCAGATGAGATCCTCACGGCTTCAAGAAAAGAAGCCTCAGGATGACTAATGAAAGGTACCCTCTCCGCCGCGAAAGCGGCACTCCTCCACGGAGGGAATTGTTCAATTCATTCCACCATTGAGGGGGGATTCAGGGGGGTGTGCCTTTCAATTTTTTTATTGAATTCCTTTTTCACCTATTCCTGTATTTTTAGGATAGACTTTTATACCACCTTGTATCACCTGATGAGGGTGAAAAAAACGAGATTTTATGATATTTTTAATTTAAAAAGATTATTCATATAGACAAAACATGGGGTTAAAGAGTATTCTTTTAAAGGAGGTTTCAAAAAACGGTGAAAGTTGCTTTAGGTTGCGACCATGGTGGTTTTGAACTCAAAGAAGATCTAAAAAATTTTTTGATTGAACAAGGTCATGAAGTTGTTGATTATGGAACTAGCAGTCCGGACATGGTTGATTATCCTGATATTGTATTCCCATTGGCTCGGGATGTAGCCGATGGAAAATGTGAAAGAGGAATCATCTGCTGTGGGACTGGTGTTGGTGTCTCGATTGCTGCTAATAAAGTACGTGGAATTCGGGCAGCCAATTGCCATGATACTTATTCAGCAAGAGCATCGAGAGAACATAATAATGCGAACATACTTACTCTCGGCGGGAGGGTTATCGGAAAGGGCTTGGCTCGTGAAATTGTTGAAGTATGGCTAAGATCAGAATTTATCAAAGGACGACATCTGAGACGCATTAATAAAATCTCAGATTATGAAAAAAAATGAACGCTCGACCGGACTGGGATGAGTATTTTATGGCAATTGCCGAGTTGGTGAGTACTCGGTCAACTTGTTTAAGAAGAAAAGTTGGAGCCGTATTGGTTCTCGATCGAAGGATTCTGGCCACTGGTTATAATGGTGCACCAAGTGGTTTAGCTCATTGTACTCTGGAAACTTGTCTTCGGGGGAAAAGACAAATACCTTCCGGAAGTCAACAAGAACTTTGTCGAGGATTGCATGCCGAACAAAATGTTATAATACAAGCAGCCCTTCATGGGGTGAGTACGAAGAAATCGATTTTATATTGCACTCACAAACCTTGTTCACTATGTGCTAAAATGATTATTAATGCTGGGATTTCAAGAATTGTCTATCAAAATCCCTATCCTGATCCGTTGGGAGATGAGTTGGTGAGCGAAGCAGGCTTAGAAGTTTGCATATTTAAGGGTGGGTGTGAACCGTGACATCCCAACATTTAATCGTGGCAAGTTTAGGAGCTTTCTTCCTATCCCTTTTATTTACTCCATTGATAATGAAGTTTTGTCAAAAAAAGAATATTCTTGATCATCCCGATGGAAATCGGAAAATTCACGGCTCACCAAAATCTCGATTAGGGGGGGTAGCAGTAGCAGGCTCCTTTTTCATTACGCTTCTCCTTTTCCGCTTTTTTCTGCCTTATCCAATGTCTTTTTGGTATATATTTGGTTTAGCTGTTATTTTTTTAACTGGATTTTTTGATGATATTTTTAATTTACCACCTTGGAGCAAGCTATTCGGTCTTGGAGTTGGAACTCTCATTCTCATTTTTGACGGAGTGGTTATTGAATTTATTACTTTACCATGGAATGTTCTCTGGTACATTGGGATTTGGGGAATTCCTTTTACTTTCTTTTGGATTTTAGGGATTAGCAATTCATTAAATCTTATCGATGGAATGGATGGTTTATCAAGCGGAATTGCAACAATTGCAGCCTGTACCTTAGGGATTATAGCTCTTCAACACGGGAGGTGGGAATCAGCTCTCATTTCTTTCTTGTTAATGGGTTCTTCTTTGGGATTTCTTCCTTATAATTTCCCGCCTGCTAAAATTTTTATTGGTGACGGAGGAGCACTCTTTTTGGGAGGAGTTTTAGCGACCGTATCGGTTGAAGGAGCCCTTAAAAGTGCTACCACCTTTACTCTGGCTGTTCCAATTCTAATTTTGGGAATTCCAATTCTCGATACCTTTTTTGCCATCGTTCGTCGGAAAAAGAATAAACTGCCCATTACCAGGCCAGATCGCGGCCATCTGCATCATCGATTATTAGAAAAAGGTCTAACCCAGCGAGAAGTTATATTAGTTGTGTATTTGATTAGTGCCAGCCTCAGTATTCTTGCCATTTTAATTGACCGCTTTTTGACGAATAGCACCTATTCTCTCCTGCTCACCTTATTAATTTTCTATGTCTCATGGAAATGGGGAAAGCATTTAGGCGTGATGGAGCTTTCGTGTGGGACTCAAAGAATCGAAAAAATTTAAAATAGCTTTTATTGCTGGAACTCGTCCAGAAATAATTAAAACGGCACCGGTTTATTTTGCAATTACCCATCAACCAGATTTACAACCGGTTTTTATAAATACTGGACAACACCGAGAAATGTCTCACATGTTTTTGGATCTATTTAACATCATTCCTGATTATGACCTTAATCTCATGAAACCTGGACAATCCCTCTGTTCATTGACTGCAGCCATTCTTCAAGAGTTAGAAGTGATTCTTCAAAAAGAAAAACCCGATTGGGTTTTGGTTCAAGGGGATACAACCTCGGCGTTTTGTGGCGCTTTATCAGCCTTTTATCAAAAAATCACTATTGGTCATATTGAAGCTGGTCTTCGTACCAGAGATATCTACAGTCCTTTCCCTGAAGAAATGAATCGAATTCTGGTTGGCCGGTTAAGTGCCTATCATTATGCTCCTACCCAGAAAGCCAAAAATAATCTTTTAAGTGAAGGGATTTCACCTGATAAAATAATAATCACTGGAAATTCTGTCGTTGACGCTCTCCACTGGATTCAAGCTCAAGATAAAAAGCTGAGTTCTTCAGATATCAATCGATTATTATCTTCGAATCCGAATCCAAGAATAGTTCTGATTACTGCTCATCGAAGAGAAAATTGGGAGGGTGGCATCGCCAATGTGGCTAAAGCAGTAAACCATTTAGCGAAGCGTTTTCCTGATATTATTTTTATTTTTTCTGTACATCCAAACCCGATCGTAAAGGAACAAGTGTATGCAATTCTTTCCAGCCAGACTAATGTTTTACTTCACAATCCACTGGATTATTTTGATTTTATAAAAGTACTAAGCAAAAGCTTGGTAGCAATTAGTGATTCTGGAGGTGTACAGGAAGAAGCTCCATCTTTGGGAGTTCCAGTTATTATTACCAGATCAATAACTGAAAGACCGGAAATTCTTGAAACTGGTATGGGGTATTTAGCTGGAACTGATCCCGAAACTATTATTAACCTTGCTATTGAGATATTAAGACAAGAAAAAACAAGAAAAGCTCAAAGTATTTTTGGAGACGGATTTGCCTCTCAAAGAATTGTTCAATCCATCCTTTTTTCTCTTGGGAAAATGCAAAAAAGGCCGGATGAATTTCTTTATTGATTATAAGTGACTATAAGGATTTGCCAATTTTTCCCGCTAATTCTGCTGCGCGTAAACGAGCTAATGAACGCTTAAGAGCAGCTTCGGCACGAATAAAATCTGTTCCTGGAGTTTTTTCTTTTATACGCTGCTGAGCACGAGTGGCAGCTTCCTGGGCTCGAGCGACATCAATCGTATCAGCACTTTCAGCGCTATCAGTAATAATAGTGACTTGATATGGTGTAATTTCTGCAGCGCCCCCGCTTATAGCGATGAATTTATTTTGGTCATCAATAGTTGTATATTTTAACACACCAGTTAGAAGCTCGACTAAAAAAGGAGCATGCCCAGGAAGTACTCCCCTTAATCCGTCAGGGCATTCTAAGGTAACCGAATGAACGTCTGGAAAAATAAGAGTTTGCTCAGGTGTTACAATATGAAGCTCCATTTTTTTCATTCTTTCTTCAACTCCTTTACTCGAGCTTCGACTTGTTCGATGGTACCGGTCATGTAAAAAGCCTGCTCAGGCCAATCATCACATTGACCATCAATAATATTTTGAACGCCAGATAAGGTTTTTTCCAAAGGAACAAACTCCCCAGGAATACCAGTATAGTTTTCAGCTGCAAAAAAAGGCTGAGTAAAGAAGCGCTGGAGTTTTCGTGCTCGATTGACAATTTTTTTGTCTTCGTCTGAAAGTTCATCAATCCCTAATATAGCTATAATATCTTGTAACTCAAGATAATGTGCGATAATTTTACGGACTTCTTGGGCTAATTTCCAATGGGTATCACCAATAATCAAGGGATCAAGAGCTCTCGATGTAGATTGAACTGGATCGACAGCTGGATAAAACCCTTGTTCAAATATTCTTCTGGAAAGAACGGTTATAGCATCAAGGTGTGAAAAAGTGGTAGCTGGTGCTGGATCAGTCAAATCATCAGCAGGAACATAGACAGCTTGAACCGAGGTAATAGATCCATTGATGGTTGAGGCGATTCGTTCCTCAATCATTCCAACTTCTTCCGCTAAGGTTGGTTGATAACCAACAGCCGAAGGCAGGCGTCCTAAAAGTGCCGATACCTCTGATCCTGCTTGAACGTAACGAAAGATATTATCGATAAATAACAACACGTCTTGAGAAAGAACATCTCGAAAATACTCAGCCATAGTGAGAGCAGTGAGAGCAACCCGAAAACGAGCTCCAGGTGGCTCATTCATTTGGCCGAAAACCAAAACGGTATGGCTCAGCACTCCGCTTTTTTGCATCTGAAGGTAGAGCTCATTTCCTTCTCGAACTCTTTCTCCTACACCGGCAAATACTGATACCCCACGATGTGCTGTTGCCGTCCGATGAATAAGCTCCATTATTAAGACTGTCTTCCCAACACCGGCGCCACCGAATAAACCAGTTTTCCCACCGGTAATATATGGACAGAGGAGGTCAATGATTTTAATTCCCGTCTCAAAGACTTGAGTTGATCCTGTTCTTTCCGTTAACGGAGGAGCAGAACGGTGAATCGGCATTTTTTGCTTGGCTTTAACCGGCGGTTTTCCATCTGATGGTTCTCCCAAAACATTGAACATTCTTCCTAAGGTTTCTTTGCCCACAGGAACATGGATGGGATTCTCGGTATCTATAACCGTAACACCTCTTTGAAGACCGCTCGTATCCTGTATAGAAATACATCTCACTAAACCGTCTTGAAGATGACTTTGAACCTCAAGAACTAAAGGTTCTGCTAAGTTTTTTTGATTTCTTCTCTCGATAATCAAGGCATTATGAATCGAGGGAATCTCTCGAGGGTGAAACCTCACATCAACAACTTGACCAATGACTTGTTCAACAATTCCAGTATTCATCTATTTCTCGCTTTCACAATATTAATTTCTTTAAATCGTCCCTAACACTTGGGAGGCGTTGGTTACTTCATTGAGTTCCTGAGTAATTTTTTCTTGACGTCTTTTTTGATAGGTGATTCGCAAAGAATGGATCATATCCTCAGAATGGCTGGTTGCTGCATCCATTATTTTTAAACGTGTTGCTTGCTCACTTAAAAATGATTCGATTAAAAAGACATAAAGTTGACTGGCAATGAATTCAAAAGTTAAACGTTCAATGAAAGTTTGGGTCGTGCTAAGAATGTCGGTTCTGAATCGTAAATCCGCTTGGGTTTCAGTGGGGAGATTAATTCCCTGAAGCGGTATTGGAATTACTCTTTGAATAATTGGTCGATATTCACTGACCGAAAGGTATTGATTATGAGCGATATAAAGATGAGAAAAAACTTGCTGTTCATGAAAAGAACGAATTGAATATAGAATTTCTCTGACATCTTGATAATGAGGGGTTTGGTGGACCGGAAGAGGATGGGTTAGGAGAACCTCATAATGACTCTTTTTAAATTGGCTTATTCCTTGAGTTCCTAAAATGATGAGATGAGGTTTATTTCCTTCGTGTTCTTGGTCATCTATAAAAGTTTTCATTTTATTAGCTAAAACGGTATTGAAACCTCCAACCAACCCTTTATCGGAAAAGATTCCGATAATAACAAATCCACGAGGTGGATGAGGGGTGATCATCTCCTCTTTGTAGTGTAAATGGGCAATTTCATTGAGTCGAAGGAGATGATTGGAAAAAGTTTTGGCATTTTCCAAGGTCTTCTTTCCCGTTCTCCAACGAACTGCTGAAATAGTTTTCATTGCACGAGTTACATGTTGAATTTGTTTAATTAAATCAATTTGCTTTTTAATGATCTGTAATTTTGCCAATGGTTTTTTCCTTCACAAGTAAAAATTATCTTAGATTAAAAAGATTTGAATCATAAAGAATCAGGAAAAAAATTATTCCAAAAAGAATAATCATTCTAAACTTATACATTTTCTTTTTGAAGAAAATGCTCGGTAAAAGTTTGAATAAAATTTTTCATTTCTTGCTCAAATTTTGAATTGAATTCTTTGTCTTTTCGAAGCTCATTTAACAAATCCGCTTTCTCATGAATTGCTGTCTGATAAAGACTTGCTTCCCATTTTTTCACGAGGTGAAGGGGGACACGATCGATAAGACCTTGAGTTGCAGCGTATACAGCTAATATTTCAAGGGAGATATCCAATGGTTGATATTGAATCTGCGTTGTTAATTCCAAAACTCTTTTTCCATGCTCAAGTTGCCGAGTCGTTATGATATCCAATTCTGAACTAAATCTGGCAAAATCTTCTAATTCGAAGTATTGAGCTAAATCAAGTCGAAGACGACGTGCAACCTTTTTCATGATTGGGGTTTGAGCTTCTCCTCCAACCCGAGATACCGAAAGACCAATGTTAATAGGCGGTAAAAAACCCTTAGCAAATAGATTGCTTTCTAAGTAAATTTGACCATCGGTAATAGAAATTATATTCGTTGGGATGTAAGCGGATATATCACCTTCTTGGGTTTCTACAATAGGGAGTGCTGACATTGAACCACCACCGAGGTCATCGGACAGCTGAGCACTTCGTTCTAATAAGCGGGAATGAAGGTAGAAAATATCGCCGGGATATGATTCCCTTCCTGGTGAACGCCTCATGAGCAGTGATAGCGATCGATAAGCTACTGCATGTTTGGAAAGGTCGTCATAAACAATTAAAACATCTTGACCATTATTCATGAAAAATTCTGCTATGGTACATCCGCTGTAAGGGGCCAAATAGAGCATGCCAGGTGAATCTTCGGCTGATGTTGAAATAATAATAGTATAAGCAAGAGCGTTATATCTTTTTAATAAATCAACTATTTCAGTGATTTCTGATAATCTTTTCCCAATTGCTACATATACACAGAATACATTTTTTCCTTTTTGGTTAATGATCGTATCAATAGCGATAGTGGTTTTACCGGTTCTTCGATCACCAATAATTAATTCCCTTTGTCCTTTTCCAAGTGGAATCATGGCATCAATCGTTTTTATACCAGTGAAGAGGGGTCTATGAACAGGCTGTCGTTGGATGACTTCAGGAGCGTGCTGCATAATTGCTCTTTTTTGGCGACAATCGGGTACGGGTTTTCCATCTAAAGGGTTTCCTAAAGGGTCAATAATTCGACTTAATAACTCATCACCAACTGGAACTTCTAAAACACGATTGGTGCGAAATACCCGATCTCCTTCGTGAATAAGGGAGAAATCTCCAAATAGAATACAGCTCATCCTTTCTCTTTCTAAATTAAAAACTTGTCCTTTTAAACCATGGGGGAAAATGAGCATTTCACCCATCATGGCTTCTTTTAAACCGGAAATAGTAATAACTCCATCTTGGACTTCGGTCACTACACCAATTTCATTAATCTCTGGTTCGGGGATATATTCTTGAACAACTTGTTTGGCTTTTTTTAAAGTATCAATTAAAACCGCCATTAAATCATACCTTCCTTCATCTTATCGAGTTGAGTCCGCAGGCTGCAATCGATAAGCATTTCTCCGAATATAATGACGATCCCTCCAATGAGAGAAGGGTCAACTTCTTCTTGGAAAATCATTTGGTCGATATTTCCAATTCGGGATAATTTACTCTTAACTCTCATTTTTTGTTTTTCGGTCATTGGAAAGGGAGTAATGAATTTAACAATTTTTTGATTATTGTTGTCCATATTGTATATCCGATTTAATTTCAATTTTGTTAATTGCTTCCTCTAAAAGTTGCTCTATCAATTCATCCTGTTTAGAAACATCAATCCGTTCTCGAAGTAATTTAGCTGCTATCTCAGTTGAAATATCGATGATATCGAGCTTCAATTCGGAAAACAGTTTGTCAATTTCAATTCTGGCTTTTTCTTCAGCAGTTTTTTTTATTTTTTCACTTTCCTGATAAGCTTCATCTATTATCTTTGATTTAATTTTTACCGCTTCCTGGTTGGCAAGTTCTTGCATTTCTTGTAATTTTATATGAATATTTTTACTTTCTTCTTCATACTTTAAACGGAGCTCCTCAACTGCTTTTTTTTCTTTTTCGATTTTATCCATTTCTTCTCGAATATGATTAGAACGTTTATCAAGAGCTTGAACAACTGGTTTAAAAAGAAACCGAAATAAGAGAGCAACTAAGGCAAGGAAATTGATAATTTGAAAAATTATACTTCGATCAATACTTATCATTGTTTATAAAACCCTCATTTAAAAACATATTTAAGTAAGGGATTAGCAAAAAGAAGAATCAAAGAAACCACCAAAACGTAAATTGCCAGGGATTCAAGCAAAGCAAGACCAACAAATAATGTTCTGCTGATTGGTCCAGTTGCCTCGGGTTGTCGGGCAATACCTTCCAGTGCTTTTGAGCAAGCTTTCCCTTGACCTAATGCTGGAAAAATAACCCCAATAGCTATAGCGAATCCAGCAGTAAAAACCGTTACACATAAAAAAAGGATTTCTCCTTGCAATTTGAATCACCTCTTTTGGGTAAACTTTATGGATTCTATCACTATCAATGTAAAAATACAAATTCAATAATTAAGCGGAGCTTAGTAAATCAACAAGCAATCATTGAGGAGGATTTAATTAAGTTTCGCCTTCTTTTTCAATTGCAGCGCTTAAGTAAACAATGGTTAATATGGTAAAAATGTATGCTTGAATCACTCCGGTAAAAATGGCAAATAACATCATTGGAACCGGAACAAAGAGTGGAGCAAGAATAAAGAGAATAGCGATAACGATTTCTTCTCCAAGGATATTTCCAAACAAACGAAGAGCCAACGAGAATGTTCGAGTTATTTCACTTATGATATGAAAAGGAGCCATCACTGGGGAAGGTGATATATAAGTTTTTAAGTAATTTTTCCATCCCTGGATTTTTATACCGTAATAGGGTACCGCAGCAAAAACCACCAAAGCTAAGGCTAATGTGGTATTAAAATCACTTGTAGGGGCTTTTAAACCAGGTATCAGTCCGGTTAGATTGGCAGTTCCTATAAACAGCGCTAAAGTTCCAACTAAGGGAAGGAAAATTCTTCCTCGAGATGGAGCCATGTCGTCAATCATATTTAAGATGGCTTCGACAAAAAGCTCCAATAAATTTTGCAAACGACTGGGGAAGAACGTCAGTCTTCGAGTTACGACAAAAGAGACCAGAACTAAAAAACCCATTACCAACCAGGTTGCCACTACAGTCGTGGTAACCGGTAACGGTCCAACCATAAAGAGGATATGTGGTCCTAAATTTTCCATCGTATTTCACCTTCAAAAGAATTTAATACTGATTATCCAGACTGTCA
>Ga0067045_1031368_pt1 | contig 12483 bp, 11 predicted proteins | sample TerdegcTABiofilm_FD_59184 | JGI IMG/M metagenome (GOLD analysis project Ga0067045, IMG submission 59184) | Combined Assembly of (Gp0054472, Gp0054536) Wastewater bioreactor microbial communities from Singapore -Terephthalate degrading...
CACTTGAGTACAGACCTGAAATAAACAGCAGCTTTGGAGTTGATTACACAATAACAAAGAACTTAAATACTCTTATTGAGCTTGAATACATTGGTAGGGAATATGGTTTGAAAGAAGGATCGACCGGTTATCAGAGTCTTCCGGATTACTTAATTACCAATCTCAGGTTATCATATAATTTTGAAATCGGTTCATCAAACCTTGAGACATATCTGCGTGTTAATAACATATTCGACCGGTTATATTACACACAGTTCGGATTACCCGAGGCAGGTAGACAGATTTTTGTTGGTGCTAATTTCGAGTTTTAGTTATTAGTTGATAATGTTGTAACCAAGATATTGCAAAAACACTTTTTCGGGTGAATAGTTTTTTATAATTTCATTTCAAAATTATGAAAATTATACAATGAATAAACTTTCGGCATTTATTCTTATTAATGAAAAGTCCCAGGCGGATTATTATTTAAGTCTTTTCGCCGGTTATCAACAATTCGGCTCTTTATATTTCTTAAGCAACAAGACAGAATTAAATCTCGATAAACCGATACCAATCGATTTTATAACCAGCACTAATACGTTAAAAAAAATTTCCGGTGTTGCAGATTCGAAATACATTTTGTTAATCACCAAACCGATTAAGGTTGATATCACAAATCAATCTTTAGAAAGATTTATCTCGGTTGCCGAAAACACTTCTGCAGGAATTGTTTATTCAGATTTTTATGAAACCGATGATAAAACTATTCTCCATTCATTAATTGAATATCAGCACGGAAGTTTACGAGACGATTTTGATTTTGGAACAGTCCAACTTTTTGATGCCAGAATATTTAAGAGCTCTATCGGGTTACTTAGAGATGATTTTAAGTTTGCCGGTTTATATTCCCTTCGATTAATTATTTCCAGAAAAAGATCTGTAATTAGGATACCGGAATTTTTATACTCATCAGAAAGTTTTGATAAACGAACATCGGGTGTAAAACAATTTGATTACGTGGACCCTAAAAATCGTGCGGTTCAAATCGAAATGGAAGAAGCCGTCACAGAACATTTAAGAAGTATATCCGCATATATTAAACCGGATCAGAAAATAATTGATTATAACGAAACAGAATTTAACTACACGGCTTCAATTATAATACCTGTTAAAAACCGAGAGAAAACGATTGCGGATGCACTTAATTCTGCGGTTAACCAAAAAACAGATTTCCCTTTTAATATTATTGTTGTCGATAATCATTCAAGCGATAGAACAACAGAAATTATAAAGAGTTTTTCTGAGCAACATCAAAACATTATTCACTTAATTCCCGAAAGGAATGATCTTCTAATTGGCGGCTGCTGGAATTTGGCGATTAACAATATTAATTGTGGAAAATATTCCGTTCAACTTGATAGCGATGACATGTATAAAGATGAAAGTACTCTTCATAAAATTATTGACAAGTTTCGAAATGAAAACTGTGCGATGGTAATTGGCTCTTACATACTTACAGATTTTGCTCTTAATGAAATTCCGCCCGGATTAATTGATCACAGAGAGTGGACGGATGAAAACGGAACCAATAACGCTCTGCGTATAAACGGACTTGGAGCACCGCGCGCATTTTATACTCCGCTACTGCGCAAAATAGGTATACCCAATGTTAGTTACGGTGAAGATTATTTTTTAGGAATTACTATTTCAAGAGAATATAAAATTGGCAGAATATACGAACCAATTTATATTTGCCGAAGATGGGAAGGTAATTCCGATTCTGAACTTGATATTGAAAAACTGAACCGTAATAATTTTTATAAGGACAAACTGAGAACTATAGAGCTACTTGCCAGAATAAATTATAATAAGGACAAAATTAAATAGAACTTATGATGCTGAATCATATGAAAGATAATAATGCTGAATCTGCTCTGTGGTCTTTAGCCGCAAGTAAATTATTAGAGGAGCAGAAAACCTCCTGGTCTTTATTAAAAAATAATTATGACGGTTTATCAAATGTTTCTTTGCGTAATATTCCAATAGGTAATATCGAAATCGTTCTGCAATATAATCCGGCAAGGATTTATTCAACCGCTGCGGATGTGAGCCCAACAAAAATAAACTCGCGTCCCTGTTTTCTTTGCTTAAACAATCTACCGCCGGAACAAAAAGCGCTGGAATATGGAAAACATTATTTAATACTTTGCAATCCTTACCCGATATTCGAAGAGCATTTTACTATTGTTCACAAAAAGCATATTCCTCAAAACATATTAAATAACTTTGATGATCTTTTAGATATTACACATAAACTTGGATTCCGTTACAACGTATTTTATAACGGACCCCAGTGTGGTGCTTCCGCACCTGATCATTTACATTTTCAAGCTGCCACAAAAAATATAATTCCCATTGAAAAAAATATTGCTCAGATAAAAACCCTGAACAATAAAAATATTTTAACAAAAGAGAAACTAGAAATAACTTTTATAGAAGAGTATTTGAGCTTTGGTTTTTTGTTTGAGTCGAAGAATAAAAATATGCTATTGGATGCGTTCAAAATTTTAATACGCGCTTTTAAGAATATTTCTACGCCAAACGAAGAGCCGATGATAAACATTATAAGTTTATTTGAAGATGAAATGTGGCGTGTTATTATTTTCCCCCGCCAAAAACATCGTCCGAGCCAATATTTTGAAACGGGGAACAAACAAATAATTGTTAGTCCGGCAGCAGTTGATATGGGCGGAATGATTATACTTCCAAGACAAGAAGATTTTGAGAAAATAAATGAATCCGATATTGTGGCTATTTATTCACAGGTAACAATAACAAAAGAATTTTATGAATATTTAAAGAAGAAATTAACCGATTCGTTTAAGTGATAACCCGGTGTCTCAAAAACAAATTTTCTTACTTTAATATTTTCTTTAATTACGAGCTTAAAAAGAAAACCGAATTTGAGACACCCCCAACAATCAATTAACTTTTAGATTTGTTATACTCATCAAGAGCTAATTTCTCAAGTTTCTTTTTTAATTCTTTGGGAAGGATAACCGATTCGTAATACTTGCCATCTTTGCCTTTTGAATCCGGCGCAGCAACAAATAATCCATTTAAACCGTTTACTAATCTAAATCCTTTGATAGTAATTTCATCCGGAGTTTGAAAATCAAAAAATGCTGCCGTTTTACTTCGTGAATTACTACCAAGAAGATTCATGCGGACAATTTTCATAATAACCTCCTTTTAGTTGTTGTTATAATTAATTCCCCCCGGCATTAAATGCCATATAGGGAAGGTTATTCTTTCCGCGGTAAATAGATCAGAATTATGTAACAGAACAATTAATAACAGAGATAAGAACAGAATAAAAATATTTGGAATCGAAATCTTTTTTCAAGTGGAATTTAAGTGTTGTATTCGAATAATTCAATCCTTTATTGGTTAGATTTTTCTGATTCTGGACGAGTGTAATGATTTACAAAAAAATTGTAATGAGGCTGTATGTTATAACAACTTATTATAAAAACAGGAAATGATGAATAAATCTACATCATCTTTATAGCAATGAAACTGACGTCGTCTTCTAATTCTCCACTGGAAAAATCCAATATTTCTTTTTTCATTTTTTCGATTGGGTCATCATTAATTTCGAGACTATCTACAAAACTTAAAAGTCTATCGTGACCGTATTGTTCACCGTTTTTATTTCTTGCTTCGGTTATTCCATCGGTAAAAATATAGATTTCATCGCCGTTGTTTAGTTTGATTTCATGATCTTCATACTCGCCCGATTTATTAAATCCCAATAACAATCCGGTAGAGTGAATCAACTTGGCTTTTTGCGATTTGTGAACAATAGGAAGATCGCCGGCGCCTGAATATCTGGCAACTTTATTTTTTTTATCCAGTAAAATAACCGATAACGTTATAAACACTTCCGAAATTCTTTCATCAGTAAAAACTGCTTCATTTACTTTATGAAGAATTTCGCTCGGTCTGTTTTCTTTACCGGATTCAAGAACAAATCTTGTAGCGCTACGGACATATCCGGCATAAGCGACTGCAAAGTACCACGCACCCCATCTTTTACCCATAACATCACCAAGAATTATTACAAGATGGTCTTCGTCTATTTTAATGTAATCTATAAAATCTCCACCGGGAACGTTTTTAAATGGAAGATGCCAGTGTTTAACTTTAAATCCATCAAAGATTGGTGCTTCATCGGGAACTACTTTAGCGCCCATACTATCTGCAGCTTTTTGAACTTCATCAACAACTTTAACACGTTCTTTTTCCAGACTTTTTAGAATGGCAGATACTTTAGCAATAACAACTTTAGGGCTGGATGTTTTAATAATATAGTCCTCTATTTCAAGATCAAAGCCCTGAAGAATATCATCTTCTGCTCCTTTTGCAGTTAGAAATACAAATGGAATCGATTTCAATTCATCATCATTCAAAAGACGTTTTCTAAATTCAAATCCATCCATTTCCGGCATCATCACATCACTAATAATAATATCGGGTTTATTCTTATAAGCAAGTTCTAAAGCTTCTTTCCCATTGTTGGCGTGCTGGCAATCAAATCCAGCTTTAGTTAAATTATAAATGAAGAGCTTAGCAATATTAAATTCGTCTTCTACTAATAATATTCTGTTTGGAGATTTTGTACTATCTGCAGACACGTTTAACCTGTATTTTTTTTAGTTAGTAAAACTTCTAATTGCGTCCTGTAAGTCGCCATAAGATTCAAACACTCTGAATAATCTGGTAAGCTCGAACATAGAACGGACGCCCGGTTTAAAACCGACAAGTTTAAGATCACCTCTAAGTACGGCAACTTTTTTCAAGGAGTTAACAAGCACCCCCAAAAAAGTTGAATCGATAAACTCAACGGTTGATAGATCAATTATAATTTTTTTATACCCTCTATCAATCTTATCATTAACCATGCTTTTCAGTTGATCTGCTTCTTTTAATGTAGCTCTTTCCAGATTTATAATTTCTACAATAATGTCATCAATTACTTCTTCAATTATCCCCATCAATAACTCCTATTTTTTATCGGATGCAATTTTATATTTATCCATTAATCTATATAAAGTTGCTCTTCCAATTTTGAGTTTTCTGGCAGCCTCTACAATATTATTATCGGTAACTTTAAGAGCGTGTTTAATTGCTTCTTCTTTTAATTTTTCAAATGGTATAATAGGCGAACCGTCATCAAATATATTGTTTGTATTGACCCCTCCGCCCATTTTTAATTGAGTTATAATATTTGAAGGGAGTACATCAATATCTATTACATCGCCGTCGCTTAATATAACACATCTTTCAAGAGTATTTTCAAGCTCTCTTACGTTGCCGGGCCAGTCATAATCATAAAGAATTTTTAATGCCGGCTTAGAAATGTTTTTGATTTTTTTACCGAGTTTTTCGTTAAAGTGTTTAAGGAAGTGATCGATTAAAACAATAATGTCTTTTCTTCTTTCCCTAATAGGAGGAATATGAATAGGGAAAGAACTCAACCGATAGAAAAGATCTTCCCTGAATAATTTTGATTCAACTGCTTGTTTAAGATCCCTGTTGGTTGCGGAGATAATTCTTACATCACTTTTAATTACTTCATTGCCACCAATTCTTTCAAATTCTTTTTGCTGAATAACGCGTAAAATCTTTGCTTGAAGAGCCATTTCCATTTCGCCGATTTCATCAAGAAAAATAGTTCCACCTTTTGCAAGTTCAAATTTTCCAATTTTTCTTTGATGAGCGCCGGTAAAAGAACCTTTCTCGTGCCCGAACAATTCGCTTTCCAGCAACTCTCGCGGAATTGATGCACAGTTAACAACTACAAATGGCGAGTTTTTTCTTTTACCGTTGAAATGAATAGCTCTTGCAATAAGCTCTTTTCCTGTTCCACTTTCTCCAGTAATTAAAACGGTAATATCATTATCAAGAACTTTGGAAACCATTTTAAAAGCTTCTTGCATTTTGTTATCTGCAGAAATAATATTATCAAAGCTGAATTCTTTTTGCAGGTTCTCTTTTAAATTTTCGAGTTCTCTCTCAAGATCGAAATTTTTAATTGCATTTCTTATTGCCGGTTCAAGTCTATTTTTATCAATCGGTTTCGGGAAATAATCGAAAGCCCCGAGTCGGATCGATTCAAGTGCAACTTCAACGCTTCCCTGTGCAGAGAGCATTATAACGGGTAACCGCGGGTACTTCAACTTAACGGCGCGAAGCACATCGTTACCATTAATATCCGGCAACATTATATCTAAAAGAATAAGATCGGGATTTTCATTAAGTGCGGCTAATGCATCGTTGCCATTAGTAAATGTTCTGACGTTATAGCTCCATTGTGTTTTACACCAGTGTGTAAGCATTTTTAATATCGAGTCTTCATCGTCAACAATAAAAATAAGTTTCTCCATTTGCCCTCATTAAATTACTGTTTTGGTAACCGAACAATAAAAGTAGAACCTTTATTCTCTTCACTTTTAACACGAACAACACCTTTGTGAAGTTCAACGATCTGTTTAACAGAAACAAGTCCGAACCCCGCTCCAGTTAAAGGTGCGCCCGGGCGTTGTATCTTGCTGAACTTTTGAAAAAGTTTTGGAATATCTTTTGCCGGAATTCCAATACCCGTGTCCACTATGGTAAATTCAACTTCCTTACCGTGATCGACCAGTATTAAAAAAATTCTTCCACCCTTGTTTGTAAATTTAACGGAATTGGAAATAAGGTTAAAAAATACCTGGGCAATCCTTGCTCTATCTGCAACAATGATAATTTCGTTATCCGGAAAATCTTTAGATAGTTGAAGTTCTTTTTCACTTATCTGTTGTGTAAAGAGATCTAGCACTTCATGTATTACATCAATTACATTAAAACTTTCTTTTCTTAATTCCTCTTCACCCGATTCTAATTTTGAAAAATCAAGAACATCATTTATAAGTTTGGCCAGTCTTTTACCTTCGCTTAAAATAATTTCATTAAATTCTTTAGATGTCTCTTTGGGAAGATCGGGATCCGAAATAATTGTTTCTGCAAATCCAACAATTGAAGCAAGCGGGGTTCTCAATTCGTGAGATATATTAGATATAAACTCGCTCTTAAGTTTGTTCAATTCTTCAAGCACATTTATTTTGTGGCGTGCTCTCTCCCTTTCAATAGAGATTATTCTATTTGCTTCTACAAGTTTTGCGTTCAAGTCACGAATTTTTTGTTCGTCCAGTTTTCGATTGGTAATGTTTCTTCCAATACTTATCATTCCGCTAACTTCGCCTTCGCTTATCATCGGTTTAGCATGTATTTCGAATGTTACGCCTTTATCGAACCGATCAAGAAATACGGCTTCAAATGTTGTAACTTCACTGGAGCTTAAAATTCGGGAAAATGCTTCGGCTATTTTTGCTTCGTCTTCTTTATCAATAAATTCAAGAAAATGTTTTCCTATCATTTCCTCCGGAACATAACCAAGAGCAGATGCGCCGTTTTTATTTACTAAATTGAAATATCCAAATCCGTTTAAGATAAAGATCAAATCATCGGCAGTATCAATAAGCATTCTGAATTTTTCTTCGGAGTTAACAAGCTTAAGCTGTGTTATTTTTTCTTCGGATATTTCGTTAATCATTCCAACAACACGTAATACTTTTCCATCTTTGATAATTGGAATTCCAGAATGTCTTACCCAGTGATCTTTACCGAAACGGTCTTTCATTCTATATTCTACTGTGCTTACCTCACCATTGCGGAGTTTTTCTGCAAATCCCCTGAACTTGTGAAAATGATCCTGAGCAATAGAACGTAATATTAATAGTTTGTTATCATAAATTTCCTGGGGTGAGTATCCGAACAAATTTCTAACCGCATCAGTAATAAAATAGTATTCGGTTCCGTCATCGTTGGTTGAAAAAATAACAGTCGGTATTGTAGCTAAAGTTTCCTGATATAATTGTTCAATCGTCAAATCGTTTTCCTTTGCCGGATTTATAATTTCCTTTTTCAAAACGTTAATGTTGGAACTTAGCATGGTATAAAGTTTCTTTGCATCGGGGAGTTTATTTTTACTTAATAAGACCAGGTGATAAGTACTATTGCCCTCTTCAAAGATTTTTTCTCTATAAAGAGATACAAAACCGGCGGTTTTGGTGAGGTTGGAAAAATTCTTCGATTTGTAGATATCTCTAAGGTTAGCATTCTTAATAGAAATTTGTTTGTTTATCTCCGAAATATCAGAATCCGTTATTCCATTAATACCAAATGAATATAGAATTGATAATAATTTCTTATCCGTCTTTAAAATATAACCCGCATCGCAATGTGTAAGCGAACGGATTTCCTCAAGTATTTTATCGACTCTAAGATTCATAAGGGCTTTTCATAGTTTTAATAAAACCAATCTCAAAATAATAAAATCAGATGAGTAATAATATAAGGAAGATCATTTGCTTTCGGCCGACTTTTTAAGCAAGGTTAAGGTGAACAGAATGCACAATCCCGAAGCAAATACCCAGAATCCATAGCTTTTATTTAATTCAACGGTGAATGATCCAAATAGAGGACCTAATATTGTTCCCATTCCATACATCATCAAATAGAATCCGTTGGCTTGTGCCATAAATTTGCTTTCAACTTTTTCAACTGTATAGTTTAACCCGACCGTATAAAAAGCCGGTATAATTCCTCCCATTAAGAAAAACGCAATTAACAGATAACTAAACTCTGAAACAAAAACAGGAATTAAAAAAAGAAATATTAGCAAGGTTGAGATAAAGATTAGCAGATTATATTTGTTTACTTTATCAGTAAACCTTCCAATGATAAAAAGAAGAATAATTCCTCCAATTACAAAGGAAGCCAGAAATAATGATACCTGGTTAGAAGTAAAAAGATTTCTCAATCCATACATTGGAAGAGCAACTATAATAGATGATTCAAATAATCCGTAAATAACTCCCGATAGAAGACTGATGATGGGCATTTTTTTAATCGGCATTTTTTCATTCTGTTCATTGTTAATTTTTATTTCGAATTCATCTATTACATAATACTCATATAAAAAAACCAGCAGCATTATTACAGAACCAAGTACAAAAGGAAGCCACGAGGCAATGTTTATTGTCCAGATTAAAAGAGTTCCTATTGCAACTCCTGATGAAAGTAATACAACATACAGACTAATATTCTTGCCCCGGTTTGTTTCATCGCTGTAATAATTTATCATAACTTCGGTAGATACAAATATGAATGTTCCACCAATACCCATAATAAACTTGATTGGAAATAAAAGCGGATATATATACCAGAACACATGGGCTAACGCGCCTAAAAACCAAATAAACAATCCGGTTAAAAGAATTTTTTTCCCACCTTGTTTCTCTATCAATCTTCCGGTGTAACCAGAAAACAACATAATGCTAAGGTAACCAATCATTGTTGTGCTACCGGTAATCCAGGTAGGCGCTCCATCCTTTTCGAGAAGCATAACAGTAACCGGCGTTATTAATCCAAACCCGATTCCACCTATTCCTATACCAATTAAGGCAAGAAAAACATTCTTATTCATATATTAAAAGTTAGCTAATAATATTGCTTTCACAAAAATAAATAGGCAATAATTCTAAAAGCTTTATTATAATTGGAATAGAAAAAATAAAGTGACGATTAAATGAATAGTATAATTAAAAAACCGAAGTTGCTTGCACCAGCCGGCGACTGGACAATGCTGAACACTGCAATAAATGCCGGTGCCGATGAGGTTTACTTTGGGCTCAAAAATTTAAACATGCGCGCTAAGGCAGACAATTTTGATGTTTTAGACCTTGATGAAATAGTATCCATCTGCAAATCGAAAAACGTTGAAACACACTTAACGCTCAATAGTATTGTGTTTGAAAATGAATTAGATGAGCTCGATTTAATATTAAGCAGATCTAAAAAAGCCGGTATTGATATGATTATCTGCTGGGACCCGGCGGTTATAATGAAATGTAAAGAATATGATATTCCGTTCTGTATTAGTACTCAAGCATCAATATCAAATTCCCAGGCAGCTAAGTATTACGAAAGTCTTGGAGCTAAAAGAATTGTTCTGGCGCGTGAGTGTACATTAGAAAAAATAACCGAAATTAAAAGTAAGTCCACCATAGAAATAGAGACTTTTATACATGGGGCAATGTGCATTGCGGTAAGCGGTCGGTGTTTTATGAGTCATGATGTTTTCGGAAAAAGTGCAAACCGCGGAGAGTGTATTCAACCGTGCCGCCGCGAATATGAAATTGTTGACAAGGACGATAATCATTCCATGATTATTGGCGAAGATTATATTCTTTCGCCTAAAGATTTATGCACAATAGAGTTTTTAGATAAACTTATTGAAACAGGTATAGATGCTTTTAAAATTGAAGGAAGAAAAAGAAGTCCGGAATACATTGCTAAAACGGTTTCTGTTTATAGAAATGCAATCGATAATTATTTTGATGGTACATTAACAAAGGATAAAAAAGAAAATTATTTAGAGGAACTTAAGAAAGTTTATAACAGAGGATTCTCCCCCGGGTTTTACTTTGGTGTCCCGGGTTCGGAAAGTTATGCCGGCATCTATGGAAGTATTGCCACAACAAGAAAAGTTTACGTTGGAAAAATTGTGAATTACTACAAGCAAAGTAAAGTTGCACAAATAAAGATAGAGGCCGATAAAATTTCTAAAGGTGATTCAATATATATAATAGGAAAAACTACGGGAACTGTTGAATTAACTGTAAATGAAGTATTTAAAGATGACCTTGTTATAAACGAAGCAGCTAAGGGTGAAAATGTTACGATTCTTTGTGATGAGCGTGTTCGTGAATTCGATAAAGTTTACAAAATTATTAACGTGGAATCTTAGATTACTTCCAGTTTAGTGTCGGCGGCTTATTCCCCGAAACGTTATAACTTGCAAGTGCATCATCCAGTGAGGTAAAGGTTTTAAAAACTTTATCCATCCTTGTAAGAACAAAAAGTAGTGATGGCACCTCTTTATTATAAACCAGTCGTAAATCCCCATTTAAAGAATTAACTTTTTTAAGAACAGCAACCATTGCCCCAAGAAATGTAGAATCGATATACTCGCATATACTGAGGTCGATAATCAATTTATGAGAACCGCTATTTATTATCTCCGACACATAATCTTTAAAGGTAACGGCTTTGGCAAGAGTTGCCCTTGTTAAGAAAACATGTATTACGTTTACATCACTAAATTTTTCTGATTTAAATTCCATATGGCTGAAAATTAAATGTTCGTCTTATTTTCGGGGGTTCAATATATGAATTATTGATTTAATTAAAAACCTAAGATGGAATCCGGCCGTTAATGATGTTTTATGGTGAAATAGATAAATGGAAAATTTGGAATTGATAATCGATTTAAAAAAAGAAGGCGAAGGACCTATAAAACTTTCTTCCCTTCGCCAACCTTAAGGACGTGTCCTTAGTGTGTGTGTAATTAAGACTGGGCAAATAAAATGCCACGGGTCATTCACTGAAAAATCATTGAAATAAATTCGATAAATGATGAAAAAAGAATTTGCTAAAATATATTTAATAATTCTGATGCGAATTTTTTTCGTTAACAGCGCAAATTTTCCGTGCTAAAAAGGGAAGGGTATTCGAAAATTAAATTGAATATCTCTTTCTGAATTGCCAAATGCTACTCCACTAATATCCGGCGCACTATTCGAATCTGTTCCGTTACTAAAAAGCAGTAAATCAATTTGGCTGTAAAGCCAGATAAACACATAGGAAGTAATAAGAATATTTCTCAGCTTGTAAGATTTATTATAAGAATCATAACGGGATGGGATAAGACTTTTATTAATCTCTTTTAGGTATGCATCTTGTTTTTTCTTTGCATCAAAAATAAAATAGATCATTGAAACAAGATTGGCTGAAGATGCTACCGAAAGCAAATAACCTTTTTCCGGATACCCACTGGAAATCTGTCCCCAGCCCGGAACAAAGAGATTTTTTATAATCGAACTTTTTAATTGTAGCGGAGAAATAACTATTTGAGATTGTTGCAAAGTATCTTTTAAAGCCGTTTCCTGTTTTAAGGATTTTAAATAATCTTCTTTTACATTTTGAAAAATCGCAATTAAACGGGGTGATATCTTAGAAGGATCCGGCTGATAATTTTTGTTAATCTTTAATATCTCTCTAAAACTATTCTGTGAAGATGTTTCATCAGCTAAAGAATAAAATGCAACTACTCTCATCTGAAAAACTTCAATTTTTACGGAATCGGAAATTCCGCCCGATCTAACAAACGAATTGGAAAGTTGTATTACTTTTTCATATTCAAATGCTTCATACTGTTCTTTAATCTGATTAAAAGTAACCTCTTGGGCAGAAATTTTTGCAGTAATAATCAACAACAATATTATAATAATATTTTTTTTCATTTAAGAAGTAACATTTTTTGTGTAAGAATAGACT
>Ga0067045_1031370_pt1 | contig 12478 bp, 7 predicted proteins | sample TerdegcTABiofilm_FD_59184 | JGI IMG/M metagenome (GOLD analysis project Ga0067045, IMG submission 59184) | Combined Assembly of (Gp0054472, Gp0054536) Wastewater bioreactor microbial communities from Singapore -Terephthalate degrading...
CGTCGCGCTCCACACGAGCGCGTGGATTGAAACAGAATAAAAGCTATTAGTATTAGAAGTTCCTGTGGTCGCGCTCCACACGAGCGCGTGGATTGAAACAAAAGGAGAGCGAGGATCTCGAAGATTCTCAGTTGTCGCGCTCCACACGAGCGCGTGGATTGAAACGCCAATGTAAGATACGTTGAGGTAACACAAAACAGTCGCGCTCCACACGAGCGCGTGGATTGAAACTTTGGCTATTTCTTTGCGTTTTTCCAATATGTAAGTCGCGCTCCACACGAGCGCGTGGATTGAAACCAGTAAATGGGTCAATCACTTTGCAAGGCTTGTGTCGCGCTCCACACGAGCGCGTGGATTGAAATCAGTTACTTCTTATTAATTTATTTTTTTCACCTCAACACTTTTTATTATTTTTCTATTAAAGCTATCCTTTTACATAAGCGAGAGATTATTATGAAACAAATTTTTAATAAGTCTATCATATTAATAATTATTATTTATTCTACTATTTTTTCTCAAACAGATCCTGTCTTTCAAAAAATTGTTGAGCTTGGAATAAAAGATAACCGCGCAATGGTTCATCAGGATATTTTATGCAACCGTTTTGGCGGAAGATTAACCGGCTCGGATGCTTATACAAATGCAGCTAACTGGGCATTAAATGAATTTAAATCCTGGGGACTAAATGCAGAATTAGATTTTGTTGCCGAAGAACCGGTTGGCTTTAACCGTGGTCCTTGGTTTGGTAAAATGATTAGTCCGGCTGAAATATATCTCGAATTCGGAACACCCGGTTATACTGCCGGAACAAAAGGAAAACAAAAAGGTCACGTTGTTATTCTTCCAAAAGATGAAAAACAAATTGATCTGATGAAAGAAAAAATTAAAGGTGCGTGGATTCTTGTCGATGGCGAAAATACAGGTTACCCGCGCGATCGCGATTCTGTAAGCGCAACAACAAAAAAATTAATTTCATACGGCGCTCTTGGTACAATTCAACTTGCAAGAATTCCTTTCAGATTATTCGACGCGAGAAATATAAAATCATGGAACGAACTTCCCACACTACCCGACATTAAATTACTCGATAAACAATTCGATCAAATAAAATCAATGGTTGAAAAAGGTGAAGAAGTTATCCTTGAATTTGATATACGAAATTTCTTCTATCCCGGACCGGTGAAATATCACAATGTAATAGCGTGGTTGCCGGGGACAGAATTTCCAGACGAGTATGTAATACTTGGCGCTCACCTCGATTCGTATGATCACGCAACCGGTGCAATAGATAATGCTTCCGGTGTTTCAAGAATGATGGAAGCAATTCGTTTGTTGGTTCAAGCTGGAGCTAAACCGAAGCGCTCGATAATGGTTCAGCTCTATGCCGCGGAGGAACGGGGATTAATTGGCTCGAGAGCATGGGTTGCAAAAAACAAAGATAAACTTTCCAAAATTTCTCTAATGCTAAACAATGATAGCGGAACAAATCCTGTTGTTGGAATGGGCGTTCCCAAAGTGATTTTAGATTACATTAAACCTGCTATCGAACCGATTGAAAATCTTCAACTCAAATATAAATTTGCACTTCAGGAAACAGGATTGATAAGAAGAGCCGGTCGTGGTGGAACCGATAGTCATTCGTTTACAATGGAAGGTGTTCCGGCTCCGTGGCTCAGAACTCAAGGTCCTCATCAATATGGAACAACGTGGCATACATTACTCGATACATACGATCAAACTATTCCCGATGCTCAGGAATACAGCGCTCTTATCTATGCATTGCTTGCATATCAAGTAGCTAATTTAGATAACCTTGTTCCACGGGAAGGAGCATTTTTACCGGATGGTATTTATGCTGATCTAAATACAAACAAAGGAAGAATTACTTTAGCATTGGATTACGAAAACGTTCCAATGACTGTTGCAAACTTTGTTGGACTTACAGAAGGTAAAATAAAAAACAATGCATTGAAAGAAGGGACACCATACTTCAATGGAAGTATATGGCATCGTGTTGTGCCCGGTCATGTTATTCAAGCTGGAATGCCTAATACAGATAAAGAAACTGAAGGACCCGGTTATGAATTTCCAAATGAAATCTATACTAAGTTAAGTCATAATAAAGCCGGAATGCTTGGAATGGCTAACTCAGGTCCACATACAAACGGTAGTCAGTTTTACATTACGCTCGGCGATCGCTCTTATCTTGATGGTAACTACACATTATTTGGTTGGGTTGCAGAAGGAATGGATGTTGTGGAAAAAATCGTTCAGGGTGATACAATTAAAAGTGTTGCAATAATAAGAATTGGCGATAAAGCAAATAAATTTGACGTTACGGATCAATCATTCCGCAAAATGGTTGATGAAGCAAAAGCCAAAGTAAAATTAGAAGAAGCAAATAGAGCCAAAGATGAAGAAGCTGCAATCAAAAAATTATTACCAAAAGCCAAGACTACTAAGAGCGGTGTTAAATACGAAGTAATTAAAGAAGGAACTGGAGATAAACCAAAAACAGGTTCGGTTCTAAAAGTTATTTACAAAGGTAATGCTCTGCTCAAAGAATTTCCGTTTGTTAGCACTCAAGAGGATGGAAAGCCAACTAATTATATCGATCAGCCGGAAACTTTCAATTATACACTTGGCACTACAAAAATTAATGCCGGCTTAGATGAAATGCTGAGTGATATGAAGTCGGCTGAAAAAAGAAAGGTAATTATTCCATTTGCTCTGGCTTATGGCAATAATGGTTTCTATGCAAAAATGGTAGAGGGTAAAAAACGTTTTATTATCCCCCCGTTTACAAGTCTTGTTTATGAAATTGAAGTTCTTGAAGTAAAATAAACTTTCCAAAGCCCTGAGGGTTGAATACCGGTCAGCCTTCGGGGTTTTTTTATCCAATTATTATTCTATAGAACTTTTCCAATTATTTATTTAAGATTCGGTCAACAAAAATTGTGGGGATAATATGAAAACCCTGAAACTAATTTTATCTCTACTAATAGTTTTTATTGCCGGATGCGAGACCTCTTCTCAGTTCAATCAAGAAACCCCGATGCGGGAACTTACACGATCAGAAAAACAGCTTGTTGCTTCTTCGGATAATTTCTCATTAAAGATATTGAATAAAATTGCATTAGATGAACCCGGAAAGAATGTTTTTATTTCACCGTTGAGTATTTCAATGGCGCTTGGGATGACTCTTAACGGTGCAGAGGGAACTACATTCGAAGCAATGCGCAACACACTTTCCGTATCCGGATTGACACAACAAGAAATTAATGAATCTTTTCAATCTCTGATGAAGCTTCTAACTAAAATAGACAGTAAAGTAATAATGCAGATAGCAAATTCTATCTGGTACCGAAACACAATTACAGTAAAACAGGATTTTATCGAGACAAACAAAAAATTCTTTGATGCTGCGATCAATCCAATGAATTTCAATGACCCAGCAACAATTAATATTATTAACAACTGGGTAAAAGAATCCACAAACGGAAAAATTGATAAGATAGTTGAATCGATTGATCCGGCAACTATAATGTTTCTTATAAATGCAATTTATTTTAAAGGAACCTGGCAATATCAATTCGATAAGAGTAAAACAATAGATGATCTATTCAAAAAAGACTCGGGCGATTTAATTCAATGCAAGATGATGAATCTGGAAACAGATTTTTATGTTTCTTCGAACGATACATTTACAATGTTAGACCTTCCATATGGCAAGGGAAACTTCAGTATGACAATCCTGTTACCGGCTAAAGATAAAAAAGTTAAAGATGTTGTTAGTGTTTTGAACGATGCTCTGTGGAAAAGTTCTATAAATAGTTTAAGTAAGATGAAGAAGCAACTTTATATGCCGCGGTTTAAGATGGAGTACAAAATAAAACTTAACGAAACATTAAAAGCTCTGGGGATGGAAATAGCGTTTGATCCTTACAAAGCTAATTTCAAAAAAATTTACGAAGGGGTGGGAAACGCTTACATCAGCGATGTTGATCACAAAACATTTGTAGATGTAAACGAAGAAGGAACCGAAGCCGCTGCCGTTACTTCTGTAACTGTTGGAGTTACTTCCATTCAGGATAATGTTATTAGACTTGATAGACCGTTCATTTTTGTAATAAGAGAAAAAGCAAGCAACTGTATTTTGTTTATCGGCAAGCTGGAAGATCCATCATAATTTGATAAAATATATACAACAGGTATTTATTCATCTATAGTCACTACAGTATTGGGGATCGTTTTATATAAGACTTCTGCTTTATTTTCTTTTAGCTCCTGATTCATATAAGATAAGGTAATTTCCAGGTTAAAATTTTTTCCTGTTTTTAACTTTTTGAATAACAGCATCGAATCATATTTCGAGAGTTTAGAATAAATTGATATTTCAGTAGTCTGACCACGATAGATATAAGCCTCTGATAGCCCCTCAAACCGAATTGGAAATGTCTTTTCTGGTAATAGTAATTGCAAATTATCCACTCTAATTGATGTGCTTTTATTATGGTTTGAAATAGTCCCCATTAAAAAAATATTATCTTCTTCAATATCTAAAGAGGAAGGTATTGAGGTAATAGAATTAATTACAATTTGAGCAAAACTTGTAGAGATGCCATAATCTGATTTAGTGCGTACAGAAAGTTTCAACGGTTGATCAAGATACAAAGTATAAGTGTTTTGAAATTGATTAATTCTATTTAATAAAAATGGATGGGATGAATAGGCATCGCTTGCCCCTATTGTTCCGCTTCTTATTAAGCTATAATAAGCCAGTTTATTTAATAAATTTACCATGGCTATTTTATTCAATCCATTAAGATAAAAATACCGCTGTGCAATAATATCTGCTTCTTGTTCTAGTTCTCTACTATAGCCCGCTTTTGCCAGTTCTAAAACAATATCATAAATCCTAAGCATATCATAATTAACTTTATAAATAACATCCTGTGGGTTTGTTATTTTTGTTGAGACGGCAGCGGCACTTACAACCGCAGAAGTGAATAGCAATGCAAGCTGTACCGACTGTTTAATTTTTTGATCTTGTAAATATTGCCGCAAACTATGCCTGTTTTCAATATGAGCAACCTCGTGTGAAAGAACCGCTCTAATTTCATCATCGTTTTCAAGCAGTTCTAGCAATCCCGTTGAAATAAAAATTATACCGCGTGCAATCGCAAGTGCGTTGGGATCCCCTTTATATACATAAATTTTATAGTTATATCCTCTAGTTTTGGTAGGCCAATTTTTTAATATTTCGTCTAATAATAAACTTACTTTTGAAAGTTTTTCATGATTATTAATAATTTCATTGTTTTTTCTAAACTCATTATATGCAAAATAAGATATTCCTCTTTCAAGAAAATCGTTTGGCAATATTAAATCTTCATTAAAGCATGCAGGACAAATATTATATCCTGCTTTTTTGGCTTCTTCAATATTTTTAAAATTAGACCAATTGTTGTCGCGAACAATATGATTAGAATTCGGCCAATGAATAAGCTTGCTTTCACTGTTCACGATTACATAATTGGGATAAATAACCTTTCCATAAACATTTTGAATAAATACAACATTCGCGCTGTCTATAAACCGATTTGTCTTTAAATCTGTGGAACTAACTCTGATTGAATTTGAGCTTAGCGTAGTTGTATCAACCAGACCTTCTAAAACCGTGTTGTTTTTCAAAAAAACCAGATCTTGTGAGAAGGTTATAGTTGACTTTATTATGAAAATAAACAACAGAATACGATGCCTAAAAATTGGTTGCATATTAACCCCACTCATTCCTTAAACCATTTTTTGTCTTTAAAGATAATTTGTGTGGCTCGCATTTTATATCTGAAAGTTTACTTTGTAAAAAAAAATTATTCTAATATTTTATTTCATATTGTCATAATAGATGGGAAATAACAAATAGAACCATTTATTAGAAAATTAGTAGTTCGTGTTCTAAATATCAAGCTGTTTTAACCCTGTCATCCCTAATGCAAATTTACCATTCAATGTGTAATACATTCTATTCGCAGCGATTTTTCTGTGGTCACTTCGTGAAAGTCTTTTGAAATATTTTCGGAATCTCACGCTTAAAAGACATAAATCACAGCCAAAGGAAACACGCAAAGCTCGCTGAGAAACCCTTTGCGATCTTGGCGGTTTTTTCTGTTCTTGATTTATCTAATATAAAAGATTAACCGCTAAGTACGCAAAGTAATCGCAAAGTCGGAGCAGAAAACCTTTGCGATCTTGGCGTTTTTTTTCTGTTCTTGATTTATCTAATATAAAAGATTAACCGCAAAGTCCGCTAAGTAATCGCAAAGTTGGAGCAGAAAACCTTTGCGATCTTGGCGGTTTTTTCCGTTCTTGATTTATCTAATATAAAAGATTAACCGCAAAGTCCGCTAAGTAATCGCAAAGCTCGCAGAGTAAAAGTTTACTTATTTCTATCGGTGGGTTTAATCAACTATAATTTCCATTAGACAATCTTTGCAATTGAAGTGTAATCTATATTTTCTGCTTTCGTTTATAAGATAAAGAGGTTCTTCAACTTTTCTGTTTGTATCAAATGGACAAAGTCCAAGTTCATCTTTAATACAATACTTGCAAGTCATTACAGTCTTTCCTGAATAAATCTTCTGCAATTCGAATCCGCTTTCAATTTTTACAGCACCATGCTCTTTGTAAAATTTTTCAGAGAGTTTATTTGTAACATTAAATTTATAATCAAGATTTCTTTCAGGGATTTTGAGTTCTGAGTTCGTCGTTCTTAGTATTGCATTTTGTTTCTCATTCTCAATTTTATGTCTTTCTAATCGTTCAGTTTCCAATCTCTTTAATACTTTTCTTCTCATCTCATTAATAGCACCAATCTGAATGAAGAGCGGTTTGTTGTTCAGCCTTACAGATTCAATTTCAAAAATAGTTTCGCCGCTCTTTGCAAATTGTTTCTTTAATATTTCGTTTGCCTTATCGGGATTAGCGGCAACTTCTTTTTTTATCTCAAAGGACTCAACAACTCTAACATTATCTTCATCCTTAGCAGTAATTTTTAATCCTTCTTCTATTTCTTCAATTATTATCTCTGCTTTAATTTTTCTTTTACATTCCCTCAACAATTGTTTTTCAAATGAATGATCGTAGTTCCGGAATATTTTAGTTCCCGGTTTAATTTCATTCAACTCCTGTGTAAAAATTGTTTTTCCCTCAATGCGGTTTACATACATCCCCGCCAATTCACCCTTGTTAACGTAGTAGCACAATCCATCGCCGTTCGAAATTTTTTCGGTTGTTCCGATTACGAAACTGTTCATATTTACTTCTGTAACCTTGCCTAAATATTTCCCAGTTGATTTAGGCGAATCGTGCGAAGAAACATGATCGGTTCTATCATTTAAAAAGTAAGTTGTATAACCGCGGTTAAACGTCCGCTCCGGATCCGGTTCAAACGGAATTATTGAATAGCCCGATGATGCGCGTTCATATTTATTATTGTTCCGTATTAGATCATCAATCTTTTGCCGATAGAACGCAGTAATATTTTTAACATAACTAACATCCTTAAGTCGTCCTTCTATTTTGAAGGATGTTATTCCGGATTCTACAAGATCATTTAAGTATTCCGAAAGATTAAGGTCACGCAGTGAAAGTAAATGTTTATTTTCGATCATTACTTTACCGTTTGCATCAACAAGAGAATAAGGAAGGCGGCAGTTCTGTGCGCACTCGCCGCGATTGGCACTTCGTCCGGTAAGTTCATGACTCATGTAACACTGTCCGCTAAGACTAACACACAAAGCACCGTGCACAAAAAATTCTAATTCGGTATTAACCTCGTTTCGTATTTTTTTTATTTCATCTATTGTAAGTTCGCGCGCAAGAATAATCCGTTTAATTCCAAGCCGATCTAAAAACTTAATTCGATCAATTTCATAATTATGTGTTTGCGTAGAAGCAAATAATGGAATTGGTGGTATCTCCATTTCCAGAAGAGCCATATCCTGAAAAATTATTGCATCAACATTCATCTCATAAAGTTTATTGATCAGCTCCTGAACGTCCTTCAATTCATCATCATAAAGGATAGTGTTGACAGTTATATATACTTTAGCCCAATATTTATGAGCATATTCAACAAGTTTACTTATATCCTCCAGGGAATTACCCGCAGCAGCGCGTGCCCCGTATTGAGGCGCACCTATGTACACTGCATCAGCTCCACAATCAATAGCAGCTATTCCTGTTTCTAAATCTTTTGCCGGCGAGAGAAGTTCTAATTTTATTTTTGACATTTATCTCTTTCGGTTTTGTGCAAAGATAATGAATTGCATCGGTAGGAAAAAAATTAAAGATTATCACGCAAAGAACGCAGAGAAACCGCAGAGACCAGTTGATAAACAATTAATCCTCAAACTGAGGTCACAATAACCTATCACAACCCACAAACAACCGATAACCAGAACACCGATAACCGATACTTACCAAATCCTAATAGCACATCCTCCGCCCGGCGCAAGTTTAATTTCCAGAACTTCTTTTGATGTAACTTCTTTTTTAGTTACTTCGTATGCCATAGGATTTTTTTCCCAATGCGCATCTTTATCATCTAAGTAAATCTCTGCTGTAAACTTTTTATCTGCTTCCAAAAATGATAGCGGAATTACTGCCGTTCTTCCGTTTTCATCCGTAATAGCTCCAACAAACCATTCGTTCTTTCCTTTTGCTTTGCGTGCTACTGTAATATAATCTCCGGGTTCAGCTTCAAGATATTTTGTATCATCCCAGTCAACGGCAACATCTTTAATAAATTGAAATGCATCCAGATGCTTCTCGTAATTTTCCGGAAAGTCTGCTGCCATCTGAAGTGGCGAATACATTGTTACATAAAGTGCAAGCTGCTTTACAAGTGTTGTATGTACTTGTTCCTTCTTTTCGGGATTATAATAATTCATCTTTATCTGAAAGATTCCCGGTGTATAATCCATTGGTCCACCCATCAATCGAGTAAATGGAAGAATTGTTTCGTGTTCCGGAGGATTGCCAACGCTCCATGCATTAAATTCATTTCCGCGCGCCGATTCGCATGCGAGCCAGTTTGGATATGTACGATGCAATCCTGTTGGTCTAACTGCTTCGTGTGCATTTAGCATTAACTTGTTCTTTGCAAGTCGTTCTGCAACACGAACGTAATGTTGAACCATCCATTGACCATCGTGGAATTCACCGCGAGGAATAATCCTTGCAACATAACCCGTTTTTACTGCGGGGTATCCGTACTTTTTCATGAACTCATACGATTCATCCATCCGTCTTTCGTAATTAGTTACCGATGAAGATGTTTCGTGATGCATTATCATCTTAACGCCTTTTGATGCTGCATACTTTGATATCTCTTCAACATTAAAATCGGGATAAGGAGTAACAAAATCGAAAACTTCTTCTTTCCATTTACCAAACCAATCTTCCCATCCAACATTCCAGCCCTCAACAAGAACTCCGCCAAATCCGTGCTCGGCAGCAAAGTCGATGTATCGCTTTGTTCTCTCTGTTGTTGCACCGTGAATTCCATTGGGCTTCAGACTTTTCCAATCAGTCGATTTGAGACTTACATTGTTTACATTGGCATAATTCCATGATGCGGTACCGACGTGCATTTCCCACCAGATACCAACATACTTCATCGGTTTAATCCAGCTTGTGTCTTCAATTTTAGATGGCTCATTCAGATTTAGAATAATTTTAGATGCAAGAATATCTGCGGCGTCATCACTTACTATTACTGTTCTCCATGGGGTTTTGCATGGAGTCTGCATGTATGCTTTGTTTCCAACTGCATCCGGAACAAGTTGCGCGGTTAGTGTAAAATTAGATTGATCTACTTCAAGCTGCATAGCAGGATAATCTATAAGCGCAGCTTCGAAAATATTAATGTATAATCCTTCTGCAGATTTCAACATCAAAGGTGATTGAACAAAATTTTTACCGATCACCGTTCTGGAATAAATTTCATTTACCTTATTACCAAAGAGCGCGTCAATTTTACTAAGTGGAGATTTTGTGTAATAATATTCGTTTGTATCATAATCACCGGGAATCCAGAACGCAATGTGATCTCCTGTTAAACTGAATTGGGTTAGTTCATCTGCAACAGTAAAGTAATTAAGATTATCCTGCATCGGAAATTCGTAACGGAAACCGAGTCCGTCATTAAATAACCTGAAACGAATTTTTATTTGACGGTTACCAACATTCGGCTGGGTTAAAGTAACACATAGTTCTTTGTAATAATTTCGAATAGTGCTAACCTCGCCCCATACGGGTTTCCATGTTTCATCTACTGTAGAGGTGTCAATGTTAGCAATAACAAAACCTCTATCGAGAGAAGGAATGTTATTTGTGCTTTGTGAAAACTTATCAATAACTGTGTTCTGGTACATATCCTTTAATTTAATTCCCAACCGACTTTCTTTAATAACTTCATACTTCCCATAAGTAAGTTGATAAGTTGGAATTCCATCATTCGTCAATTTGAATATTAGGGATAGTTTACCGTTGGGTGATTTTATTGTTTGCGCATTAATTATAGAGACGCATAGAATAATTAGTATTACAAAAAAACGTTTCATATTTACTCCGGTGTTTAATGCAAAAGTGCTCTGAATAGTCTTAATGAAAATTATCTTTATGAAAAACGATATGCAAGAAATGAGAAAAGAAAAGACAATCACGTAGAGGGCGCAAGGAAGCGCAAAGCACGCAGAGTTTATCTTAGCGGGCTCTGCGCTATACTTTGCGATCTCTGCGTGACAATCTTTCAGTCAACAATAAGCAGCTTTACATATCCGTTTGTTTTTGAGCGATGCGGAATATCGTCATCGGCAACCTGATAGCTCATGCCCGGTGTAAGTTTAGTTTCCCGTCCATCTTTTAATTGAGTAATCAACTCGCCATCAAGAACGTAAACAACATGTCCTCTGTTGCACCAGTGATCTGCCAGATAATTTTCTGAATACTCCACAATTCTAACGCGTAAGTTACCCTGTTCAAACGTCCGCCAATACGCTTTTCCGGATTCACCATTGAACTCTTTCTTTTCAACTTTATCCCAATCTGTAATTGTATAACTAACATTTTCAATTTTCATTTCAACTCCGCTTTTTCTTCTCTGGTTTGAACAAACCTTCGTCTATCGATCCGGTAAAGCACAGATCAACAACTTCTTTATCTGCCTCGCTCAAATCTCTTATCATTTTTTTTGTTAAGATCGGATAATGTTTAATAGTAAATAAATAATCTCCAATAAATTCAAGATCTTCATCTGTTGTCATCCAGTTGAATTTATCGAACTTGGATAAGTTTACCGGCGGCGAATAGCTCCGTAATGATTTCTCACCTAATGTGTTAAAGTAAAAATCGAAATATGACATTACCAATTCTCTAATCGTTCTGTAAACGGGCTCGCGGAATCTTAGAACTGTAGTGTTCGATTTTGCAACTGCACCGTAACAATTATTTTGTTTGAATATTGCAATAACGTGGTCGTCATCGTTGTGAGCCATTAGATCAACTATCAATGGCTGGTGTCCTAAAATTCTTAGTGCTGCGGCAGCAAATAGAGCACCTTCAAAGCAATTGGCTGTTTTACTGTAAATTATTCTTTTGGGTGAACATGTAACATAATCCGGATTATATTTTGTCTCGTTCAGAAAATGCTGAATATCTGTGGGTGTTTTCAAGTTCTTTAGAAAATTAAACTCGCCAACAGAAAAATTTGCGAATACTTTTTTATTCAAATCAATTTTAGAAGTCATTATTCCCCGCTCAAAATTTTTCTGATTTTAATTCCTGTTTGTTCATCACTTTATAAACCGGGTAAGGTAAAAATCCACCACCCCATTGTGGTACTAAATAGTTATCAAAGAAATTCCAGTGCAGAAGTCCATCGTCTGTTTCCGGTTCTAATAAATAAGCCGCAACATTTGCAAGCGGCTGTGCAAGTCTTACAACAACTGTACCTTTATCAAATTTTTTCTTCTCACCAACAAATTCTCCCTTAACAATATTATTATAATGACCCTGGTTAAGACGCTGTTCCGGTTTAAGTTCTTTTATTTTATACGTCTGCACTTCTATTTCGGAATCGGACAAAAGTTTTTCCATTTTAACACCATGTGTTTTCAGCATACTAATAATTTTGGGATCCTGAATTGTTAGCAGATAAGCATATGGAAGTTTAACCTGTTTTGTCGGTAAATAGTCTGCTAAGTATGGAACCGTAACAACTTTTTTAACATCGGTGGGCAATAATCTTTCTCTTCCGTTTGCATCTTTACGAGTTTCTAATTCGTACGTATTAACCGTGATAGGAACCTTAGTTGGAACAACGCGTGATGAAATAGCAAGTGAATCCTTCTCCGATAAATTATTACCGCGTGCAATTGTTTTTACATCAACATCATTCAAAACTTTCTTAATT
>Ga0067045_1031369_pt1 | contig 12477 bp, 11 predicted proteins | sample TerdegcTABiofilm_FD_59184 | JGI IMG/M metagenome (GOLD analysis project Ga0067045, IMG submission 59184) | Combined Assembly of (Gp0054472, Gp0054536) Wastewater bioreactor microbial communities from Singapore -Terephthalate degrading...
GCTCGTCCCCCGGGGTCCTGCAATCAGGCAGGGGGCGAACGTCCGGAATGCCCCGGGCATGTTCGAGCAGGCGGTCCGTAAGCATCCGGGCCCTGGGCGCGCTCCCGGGGAGTCCGTGAACAGCTTCCTCCGCGGCTTCCTCGAAAGCCAGGATGCCCGGCAGGTTCTCCGTCCCCGAGCGGATTCCCGCCTCCTGACCGCCCCCGGCGTTCAGAGGTTCGAAGGGCTTCCGCAGGTACAGGGCTCCGACTCCCCGGGGGCCGCGGAGTTTGTGGGCGCTCAGGGCGGCCGAATCGACGCCCAGGGACTCGGGGCGGAAGGGAATTTTCCCGAAGGCTTGGACCGCGTCGGTGTGGAGAAGTATCCTGCGCTCGCCGCGGGAGACATCGTCCAAGGCGCGGCGGATTTCCGCCACTGGCTGGACGGCCCCGGTCTCGTTGTTGACCGCCATGACCGCGGCCAGGACCGTGTCGGGGCCGCAGGCGCCCGCTATCGCGCCGGGTCCCACCCGGCCGTCCGGACCCGGGTCGACCCTCCGCACCTTCCAGCCCAGGCGTTCCAGGACCGCGGCCTGCTCGAAGACCGCGGGATGCTCGATGGAAGAGATGACGATGGAACCCGGGGAGGGTCGGCGGAGCAGGGCCAGGAGCACCAGGCCGTCCGATTCCGTCCCCCCGGAGGTGAAGACAATCCGCTCGGAGCGGCAGGCCAACAGTCCGGCCAACCGCGCCCGGGAATCCTCCAGAGCCTTCCGGGCCGCCGTACCGTCCCGGTGCAGGCTGGAGGGATTGCCCGGGTATTCCCGGGCGGCCCGGAGGTACGTTTCCAGGGCCTTTTCGGACGGGGGGGCCGTAGCGGCCCAGTCAAGGTAGGTTCGGGACATCGCTCAAGGATACCGGGTTGCGGCGGGGCGCGACAAGTCCGTCGGCGGATGTCTGTCGCAAACCGAGGCGTTCCGTCGGATCAGGACCGCGGTATCCGATCCTAGCCTGAGTTCCTGCGATCCGGTATACCCCGAATTTCGGAGCCTGAAGCCGCGAAATCCGGTCTGAGGTACAGGGCGCAGAAGCAGTGACCGTATTCCGCCACGTCCTCCCGGGCGTACCGGCAGGGACAGATCACGGAGGCGTCCGCCTCACGGCTTCCCTCGGTGTCCCGGCACGGGCACAGATAATAACCGTAGCGGTTCCAGTTGGTGGTCAGTCCTTCGATCAAGGTCCCAGTGAACTCCGCGTCGGGATTCAAGGTCCAGCCCTGTTTGGAGGCCACCATCCCCGCGAACCGCCGAGTATCCTCGATCGTTTTCTGGGTAGCCATCTAGACCTCCAGTGTCCTTTTCCAATCCGCCTCGATAAAGCCGACCAGGGGCTCCCGGTCGTCCACGACCGCGAAGGGGAAGGCCACGTCCTGCTTGAATTTTTCCTTTAGTATCTTTTTGGCCTCCGTCTTGGTCTCCAGAGGTATCTTGTCCATATAGATGTAGGAGTATTCGAACTTGTGGGTGTCCAGGAACGCGAGGGCACGCTTGCAGAAGCCGCAGGTGGACAAGGCGTAGACGGTCACCGTGTGCTTCTTGTTCTCTCCTTCGACCTTCGTGTACTCCAGGGTGTCCAGCATTGATTCCTCCATCCGTGTACTATAGCAATCCGCGGGCCGATTGTGAAGGTGAAACCCGGCGCGGAACCGGCAGCCTCAAGCCCAAGCGCGGGCGTAGGCGTCGGCGTCGAATTTACGTCGTAGACCCGCGGCGTTCATGTAGCGGACCGTGCCGAACACCGCCCGTCCCGACCAGGGCCGATCATGGCGGCCGAAGCACCAGGCCACGCCCGCGTAGCCGTTGGGATCCCGGCCGTCCAGGGCGTAGCGGTCGTTCAAATAAAGGGCGGATTCAAAAGCGATACGTGGATCCGCCGACCACTCGAGGATTTTTTTGCCCCAGTACATCCGCATGTAGTTGTGGATGGTCCCGGTACGGACAAGCTGATTTTGAGCCGCATTCCAATACGGGTCGTGGGTTCGGGCCGCCTCGAAATCCTCCCGGGAATAGACATAGTCCCGCCTGTCCTCGGAGGCGCTTTCCAAGGTGCGCCGGGCCCAGTCCGGCAGACCCTCCCAACGGTCGTACCCGAAGGGGAGATACCGGACCAGGTTCATGGAGAGCTCCCGGCGGACGACCAGCTGTTCGATGAAGGGAGCCGCCCCGGGGCCGCCCTGTTTCAGAACCTCCCGGGCAATAAAGACCGGAGAAATCTGTCCGAAGTGCAGGTAGGGGCTCATCCCGCTCGTACCGGCCAGGTTCGGGTCGTTCCTGTCCCCGTCGTAGCTGTCCAGGGAATTCTCCAAAAAGGACTCGAACCTGGCTTTGGCTGCGGAGGTTCCCGGCGGAGGCAGGGAGACCTGTTCCGGAATCCGGTCACCGGGATACTCCGGTGAGACCGGCCCCTCGCCAAAATCCAGAAGGTCCTTTCGGCTCTCGATGTCCAGCCCTCGGGCGTCCCGGGGGAGGTCCACAGTAGGGGGTACGCGAGAGGTGTACGCGGTCACGGCGCCCTCGACCTTGCGGCGCAGAGTGAAGGCGGACCATTCCAACTTCCCGCTGGCCGATTCCACGGGCACGACCGCCTCGCCGTCCACCCGGAGGACGGGGCAGGCCGACGCGTCCGCGAAGGCACGTCTCCAGGCCGCCTCGGGTCGGGTCCACCCGGCGTCGCAAATCGCCAGGGACGCCGCGCGGGATAGCTCAGAGGCGACCTTCGACGGGTCTCCTCGGCGGAGGACAAAAAGGGCGCCGCGGTCCTCGATGGCCCCGGCTGTCTGGGCAAGGCCCTTGAGGAGGAAGCGGTAGTGGACGGCGGTCGCGGAGGGGAAGGAGGAAAGCACGAAGAGGACGACGAGCGGCAAGCGAAGCCGGGCGGCCTCCCATGCCGCGTGCTCCAGGGCCGGGTTTTCCCGGGCGCGCTGCGCGTGCTGCATCCAATATAGAACATACTCGCCGGGTACGGGCGAGCCCGGCTTGAGCGGAAAGACGCGTTCCGGCTCCAGGATCATGGAACTAGTATAGCAAAGAACCGGGAAACCTCCCAGGATACGAGCCCCGTCGACGCGGACGGGTTTCTTGGGGTCTGAGAAGCGGCGGAGGAAGGCGCGGGGCGCGGTACCCTGGCGGGCTGACCGGTCGAGGCGGTTCTGGACGGTTCCGCAGGAAGGGTACGAACCAGGCCGGGGGAGGGGAGACTGCATGCACTCCGCACGTAGGGTTGAAGCAGAAAGGGAACAGGGGCATAGGTACGTTCTGCAGGCCCCGAGCCTCCGGAGGCCTGATCCGCTCTATTCCTCGAAAGTTAAAAAAATCCGGCGGGCTCGTAGGGCCCGCCGGAGACTGCATTTCGTGGCTAAAACCCGTCACTCGTCGAAATCGTCGTAGTCCAGATCGTCCTCGTACTCGTAGTCGTCGCCTTCGGTTTCTCCGTCGAAGTCTTCGTCCAAATCCTCGTCGAAATCGTCTTCCTCGTCCTCGAAGTCATCTTCGCCCTCGTCGAAGTCTTCGTCTTCGAGATCGTCGTACTCCTCTTCCTCTTCGAAATCGTCCTCGTAATCCTCGTCGTACCCGTCTCCGAACAGAATGAACGGGTTGGTTCGATCCGGGTCGAGGGGCTCTACGCCGAGGAGGGAAGGAGCGGGATCGAGGGCCGATTCACCGTTGGACGGAGTCATTTCATATTCCTCCCGAATAATTCCTAGGGCCGCCTGGGAACGGGGTTTCCGGGTCTCCGAACCAGGATAGCCGATTGGAACCACCGTCCATCGAAAATCTAAAAGAGACTTGTCGGTTCTGTCAACTACGTTTTCGAGATAAAAAGAAAAATACCGAGGGAACCCGAAAAATCGTGAATTCCTAGGCCAAGGATGCTTCCACGTTGATCTTTGGGTGCCTCCGGAGCTAGGATGGCGCATCATGGATGACATGCTTTTCGGGACTCTCCTGGGCCTAGCCCTGGAGGAGGACCTGGACGGTGTCGGGGATGTCACGAGTCGGGCGATTTTCGCCGACGGAGACCGTAACGGGGCGGTCCTTACGAGCAAGGATACAGGTATTCTTTGCGGGATCGAGCGCTTCCGGGAGGTCTTCCGGCGGGTAGACCCGTCCGTGCAGGTGGGTGTTTCGGCCTCCGACGGGGACCGCCTGCGTCCGGGTATGGAAGTGGCTCGGATCGAGGGCCCGACGAGGTCCATCCTGGAGGCCGAGCGGACGGCGATCAACTTTCTTTCGTTCCTCTCCGGCATTGCCACGGCGGTTGACGAATACGTCCGGGCCGCCCGGGAAAACGGAAAGGCGGTCATCCTGGACACCCGAAAGACCCTTCCCGGCTACCGGGCTCTTTCCAAGTACGCCGTTCGGGTAGGCGGGGGATCCAACCACCGGATGGGACTATATGATATGGTCATGATCAAGGACAACCATATCGACGCGGCCGGAGGGATCGCCCCGGCGGTGGAACGAGTCCGGGCTCGTTGGGGCCGGGCATATCGTGTCGAGGTGGAATGCCGTTCTCTGGATGAGGTCCGCCAGGCGATCGAGGCGGGTGCGGACGTGGTGATGCTGGACAACATGGACGTCGAAACGGCCCGAAGGTCCTTGGAGCTCCGGATTCCGGGGGTGTCCTTCGAGGCCTCGGGAGGGATTTCCCTGGAAACCGTGGGCCCCTGGAGCGCCCTGGGAGTGGACTACATATCCGTGGGGCGCCTGACCCACTCCGTGCGGGCCTTCGACTTTTCCCTGACCATCCGGAGGGAGGACAAACCGTGAGTTCCCGGCATGAATACTTCGACGTAATTGTCGTCGGCGCGGGTATCGCGGGGCTTTCCGCCGCTGTCCGGGCCGCGGAAGCGGGGGCTTCCGTATGCGTCCTCACCAAGGAGACGGTGCCGGAGGAGTGCAATACCCGCTACGCCCAAGGGGGCATCGTCGCCCGGGGCGGGCCCGAGGATCCTGAACTTCTGGAAAAGGACATTCTTGCCGCCGGGTGCTGGCTGAACAACCGGGAAGCCGTGCGCATCGTCAGCCGAGAGGGCCCGGAAGCTGTAGAGGAACTTCTTCTCCGAAAAGCCCGGGTTCCTTTCCTGCGCAACCCCGAGGGAGAGGTGGACCTCACCCGGGAAGCGGCTCATTCCATCCGCCGCATCTGGCACGTCAAGGATTACACGGGACGATCCATCCAGGAATCTTTGATCGCCTACATCCGGGGCCTCCCCAACATCCACCTGTTCACGTCCTGCATGGCCGTGGACATCATCACGAATACCCACCATTCCCTGGATGATTCCCAACGATACGCTCCTAAAAGGGCCCTGGGCGTTTACGTCTACGGGGAGAACACCGGAGAGGTCGTGCCCTTCTTCGCCCCCGCCACCATCCTGGCTGCGGGAGGCGTCGGGAACCTCTTCCTGCATACCTCCAATCCTCCGGGGGCCACGGGGGACGGCGTAGCCATGGCGGAGCGGGCGGGCGCAGAGGTCATCAACGCGGAATACGTCCAGTTCCACCCCACTATCCTTTTCCACCGGGATTTAAAGGGTTTTTTGATTTCCGAATCCCTGAGGGGAGAGGGCGCCCGTCTCATGAACCGCAAGGGGGAGTACTTCATGGACCGGTACCACCCGGCCCTGAAGGATCTTGCCCCCCGGGACGAGGTCTCCCGGGCAATCTACTACGAGATGGAGCAATCCGAGTCCACCTACGTCCTGCTGGACACCTCCCTTTTGAAGGTGGATCCCCGGGATCGCTTTCCCAGCATCTACGAAACCTGTCTGAGGGCGGGAATCGATATGACCCGGGATCCAGTTCCCGTCGTGCCCGCGGCGCATTACTTCTGCGGGGGAGTGAAGACGGACATGGAGGGGCGGACTACCATACCCGGCCTGTACGCGGCCGGGGAGACCGCCTGCACCGGTGTCCACGGAGCCAACCGCCTAGCCTCGGTATCCCTCCTGGAAGGGTTGGTCTTCGGCCTCCGGGCGGGTGCGGCCGCGGCCTCGGAGCCCGATCGCCCCGGACTTCCGCTGATCCAGAGCATCCCGGACTGGGTGTTCCCCGGAGAGGAGGAGGCCGCGGATCCTATCCTCATCTACCATGACCTGTTGAACATCCAAATGACCATGTGGGACTATGCCGGCATTGTCCGCACCCGCAAGCGCCTGGCTCGGGCCAAGGCGGACCTGAACTACCTGGCCCATCGGGTGGACAGCTTCTACCGGCAGGCCCGCCTGTCGCGTCCTCTGTTGGAGCTGCGCAACGCCGTGGACACCGCCTCTCTGATCGTCCGGGCTGCGGAGGCGAACCCGAAGTCCTTGGGCTGTCATTACCTACGGGGCTCTCCGGTTTGACACGGAGGGTGCTCCCATAGTATGGTAGCCCGCCATGGATAGGAGGGTCGTCGTCGAGGCGCCCGCCAAGATCAACCTGCATCTCCAGGTGTTGGGCAAGCGTCCGGACGGGTTCCACGACATCCTGAGCCTATTCCAGGCGATTTCCCTCTCCGACACCCTGGATGTCCGGGTGCGTTCGGGCGGTGAGTTCCGTGTATGCGGAGATTTCGACTGTCCCGAGAGGGAGAACACGATCTACCGGGCGGCTCGGGTGTTTCTTGCGGCCCTGGGTCGTCCGGAAGGCGCGGAGATCCGCGCCGCGAAGCGGATTCCCGCCGGGGCGGGCCTGGGGGGTGGTTCCAGCGACGCGGCGGCGGTCCTGAAGGCCCTGAACCTGGTCTTCCGGGAGGCTCTTTCCGAACCGGAACTAGCACGGCTGGGTGCCGGGATCGGATCGGACGTTCCCTTTTTTCTGGGAGGTCCCTGCGCCGTCGTTTCCGGCCGAGGCGAGATCCTGGAGCCTGGGGCCGGCCGACCGGAATACGGCCTGGTGGTCCTCTTCCCGGGATTCCCGATCGGGACCGCATCCGCCTATGCGGCGCTGGACGCGTCCCGGAAGGCGGCTACCTTGGGAGAGGGCGGGGTCTGGAACCGCGCACGGCTCCTTGAGGAATACCGGAAGGAGCCGGGATCCTGGACCTTCCGGAACGATTTTTTCGATGCCCTGGTTCCGGATATTCCGGAGCTCGGCCTGGCGAAACGGGCCTTGGAGGATGCGGGCGCGTCCTTTGCCGGGATGACCGGCTCGGGAAGCGCGTTGTTCGGGATATATGAATCGAAAGCCGCGGCGGACCGAGCCGCGGAGAGCTTGAACGAACGGGAGGGTGGTAAGGGCCGATGGATCGCGGCTGCAGCGTCGCCGCTTGCGCGCATGCCGGTCCCGAGGTTACAATAAACACTGCGTTTCCGCCCGCGAACGCGGGGCCCCGCCCGATGGGGATCCTCGTCAAGGAGAGGCATCGTATGGAGATCACGGATATCCGCATCCGGAAGGTGACCAGCGAGGGGAAGCTCAAGGGCTATGTGACCGTGACGTTCGACGATTGTTTCGTGGTTCACAACGTGAAGGTGATCGAAGGCAAGACGGGGGTGTTCATCGCCATGCCGAGTCGAAAGACCCGGACCGGCGAGTACAAGGATATTGCCCATCCGATATGCCCGGATTTCCGGCAGAAACTCCAGGACAAGATCCTGGAAGCCTTCGGGAATCCTGAGAATTTCGAGGAGGAACCGGCCCCATAAGGCCCCCTCCGGACCGCCAGCATCCGTGGGACGTCGACAAGTGGTAAGTCAGCGGGCTTTGGTTCCGCCATTCGCAGGTTCGAATCCTGCCGTCCCAGTAACGGGTATCCACCGTACCATCAAGGAGTATAGTACATGAGCCAGACACTGTTGACCGCCGTTTCTCGTCCGACCGCGACAAAGGGTCAGGTCCGCCGCCTGCGAGCGGAAGGCAAGCTCCCCGCGGTCATCTACGACCGTCACGGAAAGTCCCGCGCGATCCTGCTGGACAGCGCGGAGTTCGCCAAGGCCGTAACCGGAGTTTCCGAGAGCACCATCCTCAAGCTTTCGATCGACGGGAAGACCACGGAAGCCTTCATCAAGGATCGCCAGGTGAACTGGCTCCGGGGCACCCTTCTCCACGTGGATTTTTTCGAGGTCGAGCAGGATCAGGCCATCCGGGCCCACGTCTCCATTCACCTCCTGGGGACTCCGATCGGCGTACGTGAGGGAGGCGTCCTCGAGACGCCGGTCCATGAGGTCGAAGTGGAGTGCCTGCCCAAGGACCTGCCGAGCAAGATCGAGCTGGACATCTCCAACCTCGGCGCCAACCACTCCATTCACGTCCGGGACATCAGTCTGCCCAACGTGCGGATCCTGAACTCCGGGGATCAGGTGGTCGCCCTGGTCAAGTTCGCCAAGGTCGAGACCGCCCCCGCCGCGGAGGAAGCCGCCACCGCCGAGGGCGAAGCCCCAGCCGCCCCCGCGGCCGGTGCCGCTCCCGATGCCGGCGCCGCTCCCGCCAAGCCGGAGAAGAAGGAGAAGGCCTGATTCGGTCGAGCTCGCCGGATTCCGCGGAGGCCGGCCGAAGGGCTTCGGGGCCTCGGGATATCGTGGAACGCCGCCTGGTCTCCTTCCTTTCGAAGCGAGGCTTGGGCGGCGTTTCCGTATTGATCGCCTTCTCGGGAGGCTCGGATTCGACGGCCCTGCTCCTGGCAGCGTCCGCCGCGGCTCCGGCCCTGAACCTGCGAGTCCGGGCCGCGTGGGTAGACCACGGGATACGGCCGGATGAGGAGAGAACCCGGGAGCGGTCCTTCGTACGGGGCTTGACCGCCCGACTTGGTATTCCCTGTCGAATCGTGGAGCCCCCCGTCGAACCGCTTTCAAGCCGGGCGGGGCGGCTCAAGTCCAGCCTGGAGGCCGAGGCCCGGGATTTCCGGTACTCGGCCTTGCTCGAAGCTGCTGCGGAGGCGGGCTGCGAACGAATCCTTACGGCCCACACCCGGGACGACCAGGCCGAAACCCTGCTTGCCCGCGTCCTTTCCGGATCCGGAACCGCGGGTCTCCGGGGGATCCCGGAGGATCGGCCGCCCTTTCTTCGCCCCTTCCTGACCTTGCCCAAGGCCGCCCTGGTCCGCTATCTACGCGACCGGGGCCAGGACTGGGTGGAGGATTCCACGAACGCCGGAGAGGACTACCTGCGGAACCGCGTCCGCCGCAGGCTGATCCCGGCGGCGGAGGAGATCTTCCCGGGCTTCCGGAAAGCTCTTTCCGCGCTGTCGGAGAAGAGCCGGATGGACGAGGACTACTTGTCCTTACAGTATCGCAAGGAATTGCCCGCCCTGCGCTCCGAGGGATGGAGCTCCTTCGATGCCCGGGCGTTCCGGGCCGCCCATCCCGCCCTTCGGATACGGGCCCTGACGGAGGAAGCCGCGCGTTTCGCCGGGCGCGGCCGACGGGTTCCCTACGCTATGGTCAGAACCGCGGCCCTGGGGGATCCCGGGACTTCCGGCTCCGGCGTCATCCGGATCCTGGCCCGGGGCATGGGCTTGAGGATCTATGAGGCCGATGGGCGCATATGCGTCGCCCCGGACCCGGGCTCGGACGGGGCGCCCGGAGCTCCCGCCCTTCGGAGCGCGGAGCCTCGAGATGTAACCTTCGCCTCCGGCTACTCGTTCCTCTTCGAGCGCCCCGATACGCTCCGAATTGATACGGCCACGGCTTGTACGGTATACTTTCGCGCGGGATCCGCAGGACCCGCGAAAGGAACCTTCGAGTTTCCCCTCGCGGTCCGTTCCCGCCTTCCCGGCGATTGGATCGGTATCCGGGGCGGCCGAAAGCCTGTGGACGAAATTCTTGCGGAGTGGAAGGTTCCCCCGCCGTGGCGGGAGCGCATACCCGTTTTGGAGGATCCGCGCGGGATCCTCGGAATCCTGGGATCCGCGGCCGGCTTCCGGGACCGGTTTCGGCCGGGTCCGGATGCCGTCGATCCCTCCGTCCCCCGCCTTGTGGTTGAAATAGAAGGAATAGCCCCTTCCGATCAATAGAAAGGAGCGCAAAAGCGCCATGAGCCCGGACAATGACGATAAAGGACAGCCCCAGCCTCCCAAGAGACCCCTGGAAGGGCCTCCTCGGGGAAACCGCTTCGCACTGATCCTGTTCATAGCCCTGATGGGCGCGTTTTCCGTATTCTTCCTCACGGAGCAGAAATCCTCGGTCAACGAGATTTCCTATTCCGCCTTCCTGTCCTACCTGGAGCAAGGCTCCGTGGAGGCGGTTAAGATCATCGATCAGCAGGATATCGAAGGCAAGCTCCGGGGCAAGACCGGCAACACCGCCCTGTTTCGCACCCGGATCCCGTATACGGATTTGGATCTGGTTAAGACCCTCCGGGAGAGCGGCGTGTCCATCGAGGGCGCGGTCCGGGGCGTCAGCGTCCTCCAGGTCCTGCTGGAAACCCTTCCCTGGATCTTCGGGTTTTTCCTTATCTTCATGATGCTTCGCCAATTCCAGGGAAACAACAAGGCCTTTTCCTTCGGGAAGAGCCGCGCGAAGCGCTACCTGGACGCATCCAAGAAGACCACCTTCGAGGACGTGGCGGGCCAGAAGGAAGCCAAGTACGAATTGACGGAGGTGGTGGACTACCTCAAGAACCCCCAGAAGTTCGTGAAGATGGGAGCCCGGATACCCAAGGGGGTTCTCCTGGTCGGCATGCCGGGCACGGGCAAGACCCTCCTCGCCAAGGCGGTCGCGGGGGAGGCTAACGTGCCCTTCTTCCATATGTCCGGCTCCGATTTCGTGGAGATGTTCGTGGGCGTCGGCGCAAGCCGGGTCCGGGATCTCTTCGAACAGGGCCGTAAGAACGCCCCCTGCATCCTCTTCATCGACGAGCTGGATGCGGTCGGCCGAACCCGGGGCGCCGGATACGGGGGCGGACACGACGAGAGGGAGCAGACTCTCAACCAGATGCTGGTGGAGATGGACGGCTTCGACACCAAGGACGGGGTCATCATCCTGGCCGCAACCAACCGGCCCGATGTCCTGGATCCCGCTCTCCTCAGGCCCGGCCGCTTCGACCGGCAGGTCGTGGTGGCCATGCCGGACGTACAGGAACGGGAACAGATCCTGGCCATCCACATGGCCAAGATCCCCGTCGAACCGGGTACGGACGTCAAGCGGCTCGCCCGGGCGACCCCGGGAACAAGCGGGGCGGACCTTGCCAACCTGGTGAACGAGGCGGCCCTGTTCGCGGTGCGCAGGAACAAGTCGACGGTGGGCATGGAGGATTTCGAGGATGCCCGGGACAAGATCCTGATGGGCATAGCTCGATCCAGCCTCTTCCTCACGGAGGAGGAGAAGCTCGCCACCGCCTATCATGAGGCGGGCCACGCCCTGGTGCACTATTATCTGGACCATACGGATCCTCTCCACAAGGTCACCATCGTTCCGCGGGGACGGGCGTTGGGCTTGGCTCTGTCCCTGCCGGAAAAGGACACCTACTCCCATTCCGCCGCCCGGCTCAAGGATCGGATCGTCGTGTGCTACGGCGGGTACGCCGCGGAATCCATCGTCTACGGGGAGACCACGACGGGGACGGCCCAGGACCTGAGGCAGGCCACGGATATCGCCCGCAAGATGGTCTGCGAATGGGGCATGTCCCCCACCATGGGCGCGGTCGCCTACGGGCAGGAGGACGAGCCGATTTTTCTGGGCAAGGAGATCGCCCGTCACAAGGATTATTCGGAGGAGACCGCCCGGAACATCGACGCTTCCATCCGGGCCATCCTGGATGAGGGGCGCGACAGGGCTCTGGCCATCCTGACGGATCACCGGGACCACCTGGAAACCCTGGCCCGGGAGCTCATCCAGAAGGAGACCCTGCAGGACGACGATATCCGGACCTTGTTGGGCTTCCCGGAGCGGGAGATCAAGGAGTAGCCATGCTTCGCGCCTTCGCGTCGGCGTTCCTGCTTTCGTGCGCGGCTTTCGCCGTATCCCAAGCCGCGCCGGTTCCCGATCTGAAGGTGCGCCAAGCCGCCTCCCGGGCCGCGGTGGAGAGGGCCGTACGCGCCCTGGAAGCCGGGGATGCCCAAGGCGCCCGGGAAGCCGCGGACGAAGCCCGCTTCCTGGACCCGAACAATTCGGACGCCCGGTACCTGCTTGCCGCCGCGGATCTCCGGGCGGGTCGTCCGACCCCGGACGCGGAGGGCCAACTCCGGACGGCCCTGGCCGGCGGGACCTTCCTGCGGTATTCCGCGGACGACTCGGCACGGCTTTTGGCGCATATCCTGACCCGGACGAAGCGGTACGCCGACGCCCTGGCCCTTGTTTCCCGGCCCGGCTTGGCGGGAGATTCGGACGCCCTCTACCTGCGCGTCCGGTCCCTTCGGTTCCTGGGAGACTCCGAGGCGTTCCTGCGCGCCGTGGACGCGGGTCTGGACCGGTTCCCCTCGGACTCCCGGATCCCCCGGGAGCTCCTGGCCTTCGCGGCCCGGATGGACCGCACCGAGCCGATCGCCGCCCGGATTCGGCGGGTGGAGGCCCGGTTGG
>Ga0067045_1031372_pt1 | contig 12475 bp, 9 predicted proteins | sample TerdegcTABiofilm_FD_59184 | JGI IMG/M metagenome (GOLD analysis project Ga0067045, IMG submission 59184) | Combined Assembly of (Gp0054472, Gp0054536) Wastewater bioreactor microbial communities from Singapore -Terephthalate degrading...
ATGTTCTCGGCCAGGCTCTTCATCTCGAAGCGGAAGGCCGTGCCGAGCTGGGCCTTGAAGTCGCCCTTGGCGATGGCCGCGGTGAAGCCTTCGATCTCATGCAGGGGCCGTACCACCAGGCGGCTGATGACGAACATGATGACCAGCACCAGGATGACCACCGCGGCCGCGCCCACGCCCAGGAGCACGTCGCGCTGGGCCGTGGCCGTGGCGGTGAGCTCGGAGACGTAGGCGCTGGTGCACAGGGCCCAGCCCGTGTCCGGGTTCGTGGAGACCACCATGTACTTCTGCTCGCCCTTCCAGTCGTAGAACAGGTCGCCGTTCTTCACTTCCAGCGCCTTGCGCGCGAACTCGAACTCGGTCATGTCCTTGAGCATGAGGGACTTGTCCACGGCGTGGGCGATCATCCGGCCCTTGCCGTCGAGCATGAAGGCGTAGCCGCGCTCCCCGAAGCGGGGCGGATCGATGTAGGCCTTGGTGAAAGCGTCCCACTTGGGGAAGAGGCCGATGCCGCCCAGGACCGTGCCGTCGGCGGCCTTGACGGCCTTGGCCAGGGCGAAGATGAACAGGTCGCCCTCCCCGCTCTTGGCCGTGAGGATCTCCTTGTCCACGTAGAGGTCCTGACCGCCGATGACGGCCTGGAAGTAGGCGCGGTCGGCCCGGTTCTGCCCGGCCAGGTCCTCGCCCTTGGCGTTGTACCCGGCCAGGATCACGCCCTTGGCGTCGAACAGGAACATGGCCCAGTAGTCCGGATTGGTCTTCGTATAGTCCCGCAACCGCTCCTTGGCCCGCGCCGGGTTGCCGGCAAAGGCCTCGATGATGGCCTGCTGCACTGCCAGGGTCGTGGCCATGTTCTTGGTGCCGGCCATGTAGGTGCCCAGGGCCGTGTTCATGGTCCTGGTCATCTGCTGCATGGCCTGTTTCTGCTGGTCCAGGGCCAGATGGTAGGTGGAGCGCGAAACATAGGTCACGATGGCGGTGACGGCCAGGATCACGGCCAGGGCCACGGCTGCGATGAGCACGGAACTGATGCTTTTGCGGAACATAGGCGACCCCCTGGAAGAGCGTTGCTCGTATTGCGACCCGGAACGCCGCTGGGCGCCCGGGCCCCCCCTGAAAAAAGTTGAGACTACAAAATATCCTGACACAAATTCAGAGGTTGTGCATGTATTTTTTTTATTCGGCTATTCATGCGGCCCTGGAAGGAGGGAGCGGTTTTTCCGGGCAAATCATTGACACGGTGTGCGGTTCAAGGGATGGTGCACAATGGTGAAACCCGGGGGAGACAACGTGATCCAGGACATTTCCAACGACGGTCCCGCCATGCCCGGCCGCGGCCGCGCCCTGCTGGCGGCCCTGGCCGTGTGCGCCGTGCTCTGCGTGGGCCTGTCCCTGGCCGGTCGCTGGCACGGGGAGCGGGTCCTGGACGAGGAGCGCCGGGAGCTGGAGGAGAGCATCCAGGCCCCGGCCCGCTTCCTCTCGGACACCATCTTTCTGCGCGCGGGCATGCTCGGCGCCCTCGAAGGGTTCGTGCAAAACACCGCCCTGGCGCCCGGCCGCGTGGAGGAGCGCTTTCAGAACATAGCCGGCTATCTCAACTACGGCTCCAACGATGTGCGCGTCCTGGCCCTGGCGCCCCAAGGCGTGGTGCGCATGGTTTTTCCGCTGGAGAGCAACGAGGTCGCCCTGGGCGACGACCTGCTCCATGACCCCAAGGTCCGCGCGGACGTGGAGCAGGCCGTGGCCACGGGCGCGGTGACGCTCAGCGCGCCCTACGATCTGCGCCAGGGCGGCCAGGGGCTGGTCATGCGCAAGGCCGTGACCGTGGACGGCCGCTTCTGGGGCCTGGCCGCCCTGGTCCTGGGCGTGCCCGCCCTGGTGGAGGGCACGCCCCTGCCCAACCGCACGGACATCCTTTTCGGCCTGGCCCGGGAGGGCCGGATTTTCTACGGCGATCCGGACCTGGCCCGGGCCCGGCCGGTGGTCGCTCCGGTGCCCCTGCCCGAGGGCCAGGGCTGGGAGCTCTGGGCCGTGCCCCGCGAGGGCTGGGCCGCCCGGGGCGCCGGGAGCGCCAGGGCCTTCCTGGCCACGGGCGGGGCCTTCGTGGCCCTGCTCACGCTCCTGGTCTATGTCTTCATCCGGCGCACGGCCCTTTTGCGCCGGGTCGTGGAGCTCACCGCGCTCCAGGCCCGCACCAGCGAAAGCCTCTACCGCCGGGTCTTCGACTCGGTCCTGGACGGCATCCTCATCTTCGACGCCCGGGGCCGGGTGCTCTCGGCCAATCCCGCGGCCTGCGCCATGCACGGCCAGCGCTCCATGGAAGGGTTCAGGCCCCGGGACTTCATCCACCCGGAGTCCCTGCGCCTGTTCCAGGAATTCCTGGAAACCGCCAGCCAGGGCCGCGAGTTCCACAGCCAGGGCCGGGGCCTGCGCGCCGACGGCACGGTCTTTCCCGTGGAGGTGCGCGGGACCTCCTTCGCCCTGTCCGGCGGGCAGCGCTACCTGGCCGTGGTGCGGGATCAGAGCGAGCAGGAGCGTCTGCGCGCCGAGCGCGAACGCTTCTTCGCCCTGACCCTGGACCTGGTGGGCGTGAGCGACCTGGACAAGGGCCTGTTCCGCCAGGTGAACCCGGCCTGGACCCAGGTCCTGGGCTTCGAGCCCGAAGAGATCATCGGCCGGCCCTGGCAGGAATTCGTGCATCCCGAGGACCAGGCCGCCACCCAGGCCGCCATCCGGGAGGCCGCCCAGGGCGCGGGGCTGCGGGGCTTCGTCAACCGCTGGCGCACCAAGGGCGGGGACTGGCGCTGGCTGTCCTGGAACGCCCAGCCCGACCGGGCCCTGGGCGTGGCCTACGCCGTGGCCCGGGACGTGACCGGCGAGCGCCTGGCCGCCCAGAAGCTGCGCGCGGCCAACGAGGAGCTGGCCGCCATGAACGAGGAGCTCACCTCCTCCAACGAGGAGATGGCGGCCCTGAACGAGGAGATGACCTCCACCAACGAGGAGCTGCTGGCCGAAATCTCCCGCCGCAGCGGCGCAGAGGACCTCCTGCGGGCCTCCCTGGCCGAAAAGGAGGTCCTGCTCAAGGAGCTCCACCACCGGGTCAAGAACAACCTCCAGGTGGTCTCCAGCCTCCTGGGCCTCCAGGCCGGGAGCGTCACCGACCCCGCCGCGCTCGCCCTGTTCGAGGAGGGCAAGAACCGCATCGCCTCCATGGCCCTGGTCCACGAGGAGCTCTACCGCTCCGACGACCTCTCCCGCGTGGACCTGCGCCAGTACCTGGAAAAGCTCGCGCGCCGCCTGGCCGGGAGCCTGGCCCGGGACGCGGCCGTGGACCTGGCCCTGGACCTGGAGTCCATCCTGCTCAGCGTGGACACGGCCATTCCCTGCGGGCTCCTGGTCAACGAGCTGGTGACCAACGCCCTGAAGCACGGCTTGGCCGGACGCGAGGTCCTGCGCCTGGCCGTGCGCGCCCGGCGCGAACAGGACCGGGTCCTGCTGCGGGTGGCCGACGACGGACCCGGGTTCCCGGCCCATCTCGATTTCCGCAACACCGAAAGCCTGGGCATGCAGCTGGTGGTGCACCTGGCCGAACAGCTCCAGGGCGTCCTGGAGCTGGAGCCCGGCCCGGGCTGCGCCTTCAGCCTGTCCTTCCCCCTGAGGGAGCCGTGAGCGACGCGGCCAGCATCCTGCTCGTGGAGGACGAGCGCATCATCGCCCTGGAGATGAAGGTCCTGCTCCAGCGCATGGGCTTCCGCGTGGCCGCCAGCCTGTCCGCGGGCGAGCAGGTCCTGGAGCAGGCCCCGGCCCTGTGTCCGGACCTGGTGCTCATGGACATCATGCTGGCCGGGGAGCTGGACGGCATCGAGACCGCCCGGCGGCTGCGGCGGGAGCGGCCCGTGCCCGTGATTTTCTGCACCGCCTACACCGACGCCGCCACCATGAACCGCGCCCGGGACGTGCTGCCCGTGGCCATCCTCACCAAGCCCGTGGACAGGGAAACCCTGCGCCGCGCCATCCTGAGCGGCCTGGACCCGGGGGCTGCGCGCCCTCAAGACCCCGCGCCGGGCTGAGCCCTGGCCAGGGGTTCGGGGATGGAACCCCCGGATCTTCCTCACAATGTCTTGGCGTAAACAATCTTGCTGTCGCCCGGGCCGTAGAAGTCGGCCAGGCAGGCTTCCTGGGCATAACCGCGGGCCTCGTAGAAGGCGCGGGTGGGCAGGTAGAGGGGGCGGGAGCTGGTCTCCACCCAGACCTTGCGGCAGCCCATGCCCTGCATGCGGGCCTCGGCCTCGGCCAGGATGCGGGAGCCCAGGCCCTGGCCCTGCCGGTCCGCGGCCACGGCGATCCAGTAGAGGTCGAAGCTGCCCGGCGCGCAGCAGCAGGGGCCGAAGCAGGCATAGGCCGCCAAGTCCCCGGCCGGGCCCAGGAACAGGAAGTGGTAGCCGCAGTCCGGGCCCTTTTCCAGGCGCTCCGCGGCCAGGTCCCCGGCCATGACGCATTCCTCTTCGGAAAAGAAGCCCGTGGCCCGCACCAGGGCGCGGATGGCCTCCACGTCCCGGGGCGTGACCTGGTCGCGATAGGAGGGCATGGGCGTGTCCTAACGGCCCCGGAGCGCGGCGTCCAGGATGCGGCCGGCCAGGGCCGGGTAGGCGATGCCGGCCCGGGCCGCGGCGGCCGGGAACCCGGCGTCCGGGGCGATGCAGGGGTTGGGGTTCAGGTCGATGACCTGGGGCGCGCCGCCGGCGTCCAGGCGGAAGTCCACGCGGCAGTAGCCGGACAGGCCCAGGCCGGTGAAGCAGTCGCGGGCCAGGGCGGCCAGCCGCTCCAGCAGGGGCGCGTCAGCGGCGGGAAAGTCGAAGGAGCGCGCGGTGTGGCCGTGCTCGAAGCTCTGCTCGTCCCATTTGGCGCGCCAGCCCAGGATGCGGGGGCGGCCTTCGTAGCCGGAAAAGACCATCTCGGCGCAGGGCAGCACCAGCGGGCCGTCCGCCTCCTCCAGCACCGAGACGTTGAACTCCCGGCCGGGAAGAAAGGCCTCGGCCAGGCAGGGCTGGCCCAGGGCGGCCTCCTTGGCCGCCAGGGCCGCTGCCAGGGCGGCGCGGTTTGGGGCGGGCAGGAGGTCGGATTCCTCGATGCCCACGGAGCCGTGCTCCAGGCGCGGTTTCAGGAGAAAGGGACCCTGCGGCTCCGGGCCGGGTCCGGCCAGGTCCGCGGGGCAGAACCAGTCCGGGGTGGGCAGGTCCAGGCGGCGCAAGGCCTTTTTCACGGCCAGCTTGTCCGCGGCGAGCTGAAGGCCCGCAGGCCCGCAGCCCGTGCAGGGCAGGCGCAGGGAGCGCGTCAGGGCCGCGGCGCAGGCGGCCAGGTCGTCGCGGCCGTCCAGGGCCTCCACCAGGTTGAACACCGCGTCCGGGGCCAGGGCGGCCAGGGTCTGGGCGGCCAGGGCCAGGTCCAGGCCGCAGCAGGCCAGGGTCGGGTCGTGGCCCAGCTCCGCCAGGGCCGCGGCGATGGCCCGGGCCTGGACCAGGTTGTCCTGCTCGTCGGCAGGGGCGCCCGGGGCCAGGCGGTCGTGCAGCACGGCTACGCGCACGGGGTGCTGCCCAGCCGCTCCAGGGCCGAGTCCAGGATCATGGCGATGAGGTCCTGGTAGCTCACGTTGCGCTGGCCGCAGAGGATGACCAGGTCCGAGATGACCGGGTTGATCCCGGCCAGGGGGTTCACCTCGATGAAGGAGGGGTTGCCGGCCGCGTCCAGGCGGATGTCGATGCGGCCCGCGTCGCGGCAGTGGAGGCCCCGCCAGGCGGCCAGGGCCAGGTCCTCGGCGGCGCGGGCCTCGGGGCCGTCGGCCGGGCGGTATTCCACGCGGCTCTCGAAGTCCTTCTTGTTGAGGTAGGTGTAGCCCGCCCCTTCGGCCCGCTCCAGGAAGACCACCTCCATGCAGCCCAGGCTGCGGGCCTTGGACCCGGTGCCTGCCAGGCCCACGGTGAACTCCCGGCCCGGCAGGTAGGTCTCCACCAGCACGGGCTGGCGGAAGCGGGCCAGCAGATCGCGGCACACGGCCTGGAGCGCCTCGGGCGAGGTGATCTTGGAGGCCCCGGAGATGCCCTTGCCCGTGCCCTCGGTGCAGGGCTTGGCGAAGAGCGGGTAGGGCAGGTTCACGGCCGCGATCTCGCAGGGCTCGCGCACCACGGCGAAGTCCGGGGTGGGCAGGCCCAGGTCGCGGACAAAGCGCTTGCAGGCGGCCTTGTCCAGGGTGAGCGCCAGGACCAGGGGGTCGGAGAAGGTGTAGGGGATCTGGTAGGCGTCCAGCAGCGCGGGCACCAGGGCCTCGCGGCCCGGACCGTAGAGCCCCTCCGCGATGTTGAAGACCAGGTCCCAGCGTTTGCCCGCGGCCAGGGCCTCCACCAGCTGGAAGGCGTTGCCCACGCGCTCGGTCTCGTGACCCAGGGCGGCCAGGGCCTGCTCGATGCCCTCGATGGTGTCCTCGCGGTCGAACTCCGCGGTCTCCTCCAGGGAGTAGCCCCGGGCCAGGTACCAGTCCTGCAGGTCGAAGACGAGGCCGATCTTCATGCCAGGGCCCCGTCCGGGTAGCGGAAGGTTTTGCCCTCGTAGTTGGTGAGCACCAGGCCGCCGTCCGCGTCACGGCCCGCCACGTAGTCCGGGGACACCGGGATCTTGCCGCCGCCGCCGGGGGCGTCGATGACGAAGTGGGGCACGGCGTAGCCCGTGGTGTGGCCGCGCAGGTTGCGGATGATCTCCACGCCCTTGTCCACCTTGGTGCGGAAGTGGGCCGAGCCCAGGATGGGATCGCACTGGTAGAGGTAGTAGGGCCGGACCCGGGCGCGGAGCAGGCCGTGGAACAGGGCCTTCATGGTGGCCGGGTCGTCGTTCACGCCCTGCAGGAGCACGGTCTGGGAGCCCAGGGGCGCGCCCGCGTCGGCCAGCATCTCGCAGGCCCGGGCGGTCTCGGGGGTCAGCTCGTCCGGGTGGGCGAAGTGCAGGCTGATCCAGAGCGGGTGGTGGCGGCGGATGACGCGGGTCAGGCTCTTGGTCACGCGCTGGGGCAGCACGGCCGGGACCTTGGAGCCCAGGCGCACGAACTCCACGTGGGGGATGCGCGAGAGCCGCGAGAGGAGCCAGTCCAGGGCCTCGTCCGAGAGGGTCAGGGCGTCGCCGCCCGAAAGGAGCACGTCGCGCACCTGCGGGGTGGCGGCGATGTATTCCAGGCCGCGCTCCCAGCGCTTCTTGAAGACGTGGGCCGCCTTGTGCCCGCCCACGGCGCGGGAGCGGGTGCAGTAGCGGCAGTAGGTGGAGCAGAAGTCCGTGACCAGGAAGAGCACGCGGTCCGGGTAGCGGTGCACCAGGCCGGGCACGGGCATGTGGCTGTCCTCGCCCAGGGGGTCGGCGGCCTCGCCGGGACCGGCCACGGTCTCGGCCATGCTCGGGATGACGCAGCGCCGCACGGGCTGGGCCGGGTTCTCCGGGTCCAGGAGCGAGGCGTAGTAGGGCGTCACGGCGAAGGGCAGGCCGCTGCGGCCCGGGAACATGGCCCGGCGCTCGTCGTCGGACAGGCGCAGGATGCGGGCGATGTCGGGCAGGGAGGTGATGCGGTTCTTGAGCTGCCAGCGCCAGTCGTTCCAGTCCTTGAGGCTGGCCTGGGGGAAGAAGCGCTGGTGGAAATCCTTGGTGCGCGCGCTGACGTGCACATGGGGCAGGGGTATGGCCCGGGCGCGGCGGCCGGGGGCTGCGGGGGCGTAGGCCAGGGGGTGATGTCCGGCGTCGAAGGCATCGGCGGAGGGCACGACCCCCGCGGGATCGGGAGGCTCGGCGGCGGCGGTCTCAAGGCATTCTTTCATGGTCACGCTCCTTGGCGCTTGGGTTTGGCGTTCAGGCCGACGTGGTGCCCCTCTGGGAGGTGGGGCAGGTCGGGGTCTTCTCGTCCCCGGCAGGGGGCTCCTGGGGGGTGATCACGATGTCGATGATCTCGAACGTGGAAAGCACGAGGATCTGGTCGCCGTTCTCGTCGGCCCAGGTCACGCCCTCGCCGATGATGCCCTCGCCGGAATAGCGGGCGAGGTCCGGGCTCTTCACCAGGTAGTCCACGCCGGAATCGTCCTGGATGATGATGGAGCCGTCGTCGTCCACTACGATGACCCCGGACACGCTCACGGCCTCGCGTTCGGGCGCGGCGGTCTGGGCGGCCAGGGCCGGGGCCCAGGCCAGGAGCAGGGAGAGGACGGCGGCGCACAGTGCGGCGCGCGCGGGGCCGCGGGACATTCAGCAGACCTCCTCCGGCAGCGGGCAGGGGCCCGGCGCCGGGGACAGGGGTTCGTGGCCGTCCTCGAGACGGCGCAGTTCCAGGACCTCGAGCACCGCGTGTCCGTGGCTGCGGCACAGGGTCCCGCGCACGGCCACCACCTCGCCCAGGAGGTGGAGCAGGTCGCCGGGCCTGGGGCCGCGCAGCTCGATCTCCTCCTCGGTGTCCATGGCCAGGCACAGCCCGGTCACGGCGCCCCGCTCGTCCCAGGAGCAGGGCTGGAGGATGCCGGAGCGGCCGGCAAGGGACGATGCGCGCAGGGCCATGGGGGCTCCCCGGTTTTTCCGGTGCTTTTGCGCGCCGAAAGCAAATCCGGGGCCAAAGGACAACACCCTGGAAATATTGAATAACAAGCGCAGCGGTCCGGGATGATGCCGGAACCATGAGTTCCTGTTTTTGGGGGCCGGACCGGGCCGGATGTGGGCCAGCGCCGGTCCGGACCGGGTCAGAAGGGGGTGCGCCGCGAAAACTTCAAGGAAAATTCGAGATTAAAAACAGTCTAGAGGAAAAGCGGAATTTATAATTCCGCTGACGGTGAGAGCGGAACTTCGGGTTCCGCTTTTCAGAGCCGGCCCTTGAAGCTCTCTTTTTTCAATCCGTGCCGGGTCATGAGCTTGTGCAGCTGGCGGGTGGTGACGCCCGCGTGGGCCGCGGTCTCCTTGATCCGGCCGCGGTGCTCGGTGAGCGCGGCCCGCAGGTAGCGCTCCTCCACGTCGTCCAGGAAGCGCCGCCGGGCCTCGGCCAGGGGCAGGCTGGCGTCCACCGGGATGAGGGCCGAGGCCGCGCCCTCCCCGAACATCTCGGCCGGGAAGCTCTCGGGCGAGAGCAGCTCGCCGGACTCCAGGATGTAGGCCCGCTCGATGACGTTCTCCAGCTCGCGCACGTTGCCCGGCCAGGGGTAGCGCCGGAAGGCCTCCAGCACCGCGGGCGAGAAGCCCCGGATGTCCGAGGGGTCGGAGCGCTTCATGCGCCGGAGGATGCCCTGGGCCATGAGCTCGATGTCCTCCACCCGCTCGCGCAGGGGCGGCAGCTCCACGGGAAAGACGTTCAGGCGGTAGAAGAGGTCCGTGCGGAACTTGTCCTGGCGGCAGAGGTCCTTGAGGTTTTCGTTGGTGGCCGCGATGATCCGCACGTTGGCCTCGATGTCGCGCTCCCCGCCCACGCGCTGGAAGGTCTTGTCCTGGAGCACGCCCAGGAGCTTGACCTGGGACGAGGGCGGCAGGGTGCCCACCTCGTCCAGGAAGATGGTGCCCCCGCCCGCGATCTCGAACTTGCCGAGCTTTTGGCGCACGGCCCCGGTGAAGGCCCCTTTTTCGTGGCCGAACAGCTCGCTCTCGATGAGCGTCTCCGGGATGGCCCCGCAGTGCACCGCGATGAAGGGGCGCTCCGCGCGGTTGGAGTGCAGGTGGATGAGCCGGGCCAGGGTGCCCTTGCCCACGCCGGTCTCGCCGGTGAGCAGCACCGTGGTCCGGGTGGGGGCCACGCGCCGCAGCTTGCGGAAGACCTCCTGCATGAGCGGGGAGTTGGTCTGGCTCACCTCCTGGGAGTCGCGGTTCCAGAAGCGGCCGCGCAGGTAGTCCAGCTCGTGCTGGAGCTGGTTCAGCTCCTCCAGGCTCTCGGTGACGTAGGCGATCTCGGCCGCGTCCAGGGGCAGGGTCAGGTAGTTGGCGGCCCCGGCCTTCACCGCCTTCACGGCCTCGCGCGTGAGTTCCGGCGGACAGAGCACGAAGACCGGGGTCTGGGGGGCCAGCTCGCGGAAGGCCGAGAGGTCCTGCTCGTAGCGCCGCTCCGAGCCCCGGCCCGGGCCTTCGCCCAGAAGCCGCACGTCGATGAAGGCCAGGTCCGCGTGGCCCGAGAGCGCCTTCTGGAACGGGGCCTTGGCCGGGAAGCGCTCCACCCGGCACTCGTCCTCGTAGCAGCGCTCCACGGCGGAGAGGTCGGTGGCGGGGTCCCCGCAGACAAGGATGGTCTTCATGGTTCTTCCGCGATCTTCCGCAATTCGCGGGACCTGTCAATGGCCTGGGGCCGGGCCGTCCGCCGGGCGGGGACACGGACGGAAAGCCGCGCCGGGCCGGGCCGTCCGGGAGGTCGGCCCGTAAATCATTGCAAACCGGCGCTGTTCTGATAAGGCAAGGCGTGAGCGGCAGGACGGACCGCTCCGGCTTCCCAAATCTCTCGGAGGTTTCGGTGCCCCATTGGTTCCGCCAACGCCTGGGCCTGACCTTTTCTGCGGCCCTGGCCCTGATCCTGGCCGTGGCCCTGGCGGGCATCGGCGGCGCGGTGCACGCCCGGCTGGCGGAGCTGGACGCGGTGCTCTCCAGCCAGAACGAGCAGACCGTGCGCGGCCAGGCCACCCTGCTCCTGGCCCGCGCCACCCAGGACGAGGCCGACCACCTCAACGCCGTTTTCCTCAAGTTCGAATCCTTCGCCATGGCCGTGGCGGCCCAGACCGGCTTTCTCCTGGAGCACGCCGAGGCCCATCTCTCCGGCCCGGAGGCGGTCCTGCGTCTGCGGCCCCAGGCCGACGGCCGTTTCCTGGACGCGGACGCGAACGGCGGACGGTCTCCGGCCTCCTACTGGGGCGGGACCGCGCCCAGCGAGGAGGCGCTGCGCAACCTGCGCGCCCTGGGCCATCTGCAGCCCCTGCTGGAGCGCTTCCTGGCGAGCGAGCCGCTCTGCGACGGGGCTTGGTTCGTGGGGGCCCAGGGCTACGGCCGCCTCTTCGCCCGCCGGCCTGTGGAAGCCCGCCGGCTCCGGGACCACGACCCGCGCGAGCGGAGCTACTACACCCTGGCCTCCCCCGAGCAGGACCCGGGCCGCGACGCGCGCTGGACCGGGGTCCTGTCCAGCGAGTACGGAGGCGTCCCCCTGGTGGCCGTGGTGGCCCCGGTCTATTCCCGCTCCGGGGCCTTCCTGGGCGTGACGGGCCTGAACCTGCCCCTGGCCTCCATCGCGGCCCACGCCTTCAACCGGCCCCATCCCAGCGTGACCCTGGACAAGACCACGGCCTCCACCCGGTTCACGGACGAATTCTCCCTGCTGGCCGGACCCGAGGGCGAGGTCCTGGCCGTGCGGCCGCAGGACCTGGCCGTCCTGGGCCTGCCCGCGGGCGGCCTGCAGGGCCGCGCCCCGGGCGAAGCCCTGCGCCTGAACCTGCAGGATTCGGAGAACCCCGAGGTGCGCAACCTGGCCGCGGACATCCGCGGGCGGCCGGGCGGCCAGGTCCGGCTCGGCCTGGGCGGGGCGCCCTGGGTGGTCTTCCACCATCCCATCCCCTGCACGGGCTGGAGCCTCTGCCAGTTCGTGCCCGAGGCCGGGATGCTCGCGCCCCTGGCCGGGGCCCACCGGGCCATGGTCCAGGCCGTGGACGCCCTGAACGCGGAGCTGGGCCTCATCTCCCTGGCCTTCCTGGCCGCGGCCCTCACCGCGGTCATCCTCTTCTTCCGCTACCTGCTCCTGCGGCCCCTGGCCCGGGTCCGGGAGGGCTTCGCGGACCTGGCCTCCGGCGACCTGGACGCCCGGCTGGACGAGAACCTACCCGGCGAGCTGGGCCTGCTGGCCAGGAGCTTCAACGAGACCGCGGCCAGCCTCGCCGAGTGGCACCAGGCCGCCCTGCGGGCCGAGCGCCGCTACCGCGAGATCTTCGAGAACGCGGTGAACGGCGTGTACCAGAGCACGCCCCAGGGCCGCATGGTGCGGGTCAACCCGGCCATGGCCCGGATGTTCGGCTACGAGTCGCCCTCGGCCATGCGCGAGCAGGTCCAGAACTTTTCCCTCCAGCACTACCTGGACCCGCGCGAACGCGAGGAGCTCCTGGCCCAGGCCCGCGAGCGCGGCGAGATCCGCGGCCGGATCATCGGCTTCCGCCGCCGCGACGGGGCGCGCATCTGGGGCTCGGTGAACGCCCGGGCGGTCTATGACGCCGACGGCGAGATGGCCCTCATCGAAGGCACGGTGGAGGACATCACCGAGCGCCGCCAGGCCGAGGAGGAGCGCCTGGCCCTGAACCAGCAGCTCACGGCCATGAACGAGCAGCTCACGGCCATGAACGAGGAGCTTTCCGCGGCCAACGAGGAGATGGCCTCCACCAACGAGGAGCTGGTCCAGACCAACGACGAGCTGGTGGCCGAGATGGCCCTGCGCCGCGAGAGCGAGGAGCGGCTC
>Ga0067045_1031374_pt1 | contig 12474 bp, 9 predicted proteins | sample TerdegcTABiofilm_FD_59184 | JGI IMG/M metagenome (GOLD analysis project Ga0067045, IMG submission 59184) | Combined Assembly of (Gp0054472, Gp0054536) Wastewater bioreactor microbial communities from Singapore -Terephthalate degrading...
CCCCGCCACGGCGTCGGTCTTGTACAGATCGTCGGCCGCAGCGCCCGCCGCCAGGTAGTATGCGGCATGGCGGCGCCGCGCCCCGTCCAACCCCTCGGGCGGCTCGGCCAACGCGTACTCCCGCAGCAGGTCGTGCAGGACGTAGGTCCCCTTCTTCTCGTCGTACTCCACCAGCGACCACCGGTACAGTTCGGTCAGGGCGTCGCGGGTTGCGTCGTCGGACAATTCCCACACCGCGGCGGCGGCCTCCCGCTCAAACGGCGCGGGGAACACCCCGAGCAGCCGCCACCGCTCGGCCAGCGCCGGCGACTGCTTCTCCAACTGCCGCACGCTCACCCCCAGCGACGCCCGCACGCTCCCCTCGCCTTCCACGTCCAGATGCTTCAGCCGCTCCGCCTCCAGCGCCGCGATGTATTCCTTCACCGACCACGGGCGATTCTGCACCAGAAACGACGCCGCGATGCGCAACGCCAGCGGCAGGCGCCCGCACAGGTCCGCGATCCTTGCCACCTGCTCGTCCGGCACCGCGCGCCCGCCCGCCTTCAGGATGCGGCCGATCAGTTCCCGCGCGTCCTCGGGCGACAGGACGTCCAGGTTCTTGTCCAGGCACGCGCCTGGGAGGGCGAACCGCCGCCGCGACGTTACGACGACGGCCCACCCCGCGGGCGGGGGCAGGAGCGGCCGCACCTGGGCGGCGTCGGCGGCGTTGTCCAGCAGCAGGAACCCGCGCGCGCCGGCCATGACCTGCCGGCACAGCGCCTGGAGTTCGTCCACGGAGTCGGGGAGTTTGGCCGCCGGCGCGAAGGCGCGGACCACCTCGCCCAGGACCTGCTCGGGGGTCTTGGGCGCGTCGCCGGCCTGGAGGGCGATCTCCAGTTGGGCGTCGGGGTAGTCGGAGGCGAGGAGGTGGCCCACCACGCGGGCCAGTTCGGTCTTGCCGATGCCGCCCATGCCGCGCAGGCCGGAGATGAGGGCCGAGTCGCAGCGGCCGTCGGGCTTGAGGGCGGCGGTGAGTTCGGCGATGTCGGTTTTGCGGCCGGTGAAGTCGGCCACTGGCGCGCCGAGGGTGTGGAGGGTGGGCGACGGCGCAACCAGGCCCTCTATCAAGCGACGCAGGTCGGCGTGGCTCTCCCAAATCGCCGCCAGTATGGCGTCGCGCGAGTTGAGAACCGCCGCCAGGACATCGGTCCGGCTCTGCGCGACCGCCTCCTGCAGCAGGAGCACCGCCGCCTGGGTCTGCTCCAGCATCGCGCGCAAGTCGGCGCCATCTTCGTGCACGGCCGCGGCGACGCGCTCGGCGATTTCCTCGGCCGTGATCTCCTTCTTGCCGCGCAGGCGGTCCACCATGTCCTCAAACCGCTTCTTCACGACATCTTGGCCCAGCATGGCGACAAGGGCGGCCATCGCAGCGTCGGGCGAGGCCGCTCCCTGGAAGACGGCGAGGATGGCCACCGCAGCCGCCGTGATTTGCAGGCCGTAGGAAGTAACCAGCCCCGCCAGGTTGGTCATCTTCCGGATATTCTCACGGATGGATTGGGAGATATCCGCTTTTTTCTCGGATTCTGTAATGCGTCTCCTCCCTGTGCCTCGCCAACCTTACCGGCGGCTAGGGATAGCCGCCCTACGACTGATGGCTATCGGCTAATGGCTATCGGCTAACGGCTAATGGCTATCGGCTACCGGCTATCGGCTCCCCGCCGCCCACATTCTACCCCACCCCCGCGCGGCGCGTCAAGGCGCATGCGCGCACGCGCATTGACACGCGCACAGCCCTGCGCTACAATGGCGCCGGCACCCAACGGATGACTTCTACCCCGCAAAGGAGGCAACCATGGACGACGTGTACGAGCACCTGGCCGACGCCCTGAACCGCCTGCCCAACGGCTTCCCCCGAACGGCCACCGGCGTGGAACTGCGCATTCTGCAGAAGATCTTCGCGCCCGAAGAGGCGGCGCTGGCCGCGCAACTCACGGGCCAGATGGAACCGGTGGACAGCATCGCCGCGCGGGTGGGGCTGCCCGAGGAGGCGGTGCTGCAGGCGCTCAAGGCCATGGCGCGGCGCGGCCTGGTCTGGGGCGACAAGCACGAAGGCAAGCGCCGCTTCCGCCTGGCGCCGTTCGTCGTGGGCATCTACGAGGCGCACCTGGAGCGGATGGATCACGAGTTCGCCCACCTGTTTGAGGAGTACATGGCGGCAGGCGGCACGGCGGGCATCATGGGGGTTCAGCCGGCGCTCCATCGCGTGGTGCCGGCGCGGGGCGCGGCCAAGACCGAATGGATTCTGCCCTACGACGACGTGAAGGCGCTGCTCATGGAGGGCAAGACGTTCCGCGTGCGCGACTGCATCTGCCGCGTGCAGCAGAAACTCATCGGCAAGGGGTGCGACAAGCCGCTGCACACGTGCCTGGTCTTCTACACCATCCCGCTGCCGCCCGAGCCGAACGACATCACCCTGGACGAGGCGCTGGCCCTGCTGGACATGACCGAGCAGGCCGCGCTGGTGCACACCGTCAGTAACATGGCGAAGGGCGTGAGTTACGTGTGCAACTGCTGCGGGTGCTGCTGCGGCATCCTGCGGGGCATCACCGAGTACGGCCTGGCCGATTCGGTGGCCGCCGCCAACTACTACGCGGTGGTGGACGAGGCCGCCTGCACTGGCTGCGGCATCTGCGAGAGCCGCTGCCAGGTGGGGGCCATCGCCGTCGGCGACGCGGTGGCCGTCGTGGATCGGGCGCGGTGCATCGGGTGCGGCCTGTGCGCCAGCGGCTGCCCCGAGGGGGCCGTCGCGCTCCACCTGAAGCCCGAGACGGAGATCGTCCACCCGCCCGAGGACTTCGCGGCGTGGGAGCAGGCGCGGCTGCGCAATCGCGGCATGGCGTGAGCCGACGCCCGGCATGGGCGCGGCGTTGCATCTGCGCACACGGAGGTGTTCGTATGGGCGCAAATCCCTACCGTCTCCCCGAAAAGGGCATCCCCAAAGATCAAGTCCTGGCCGCCATGCGGGCGCTGCGCGACAAGGACGTGAAGTGGCAGGACGGCCGCCTGTTCAGCCTCGTGTACTACGCCGGCGAGGAGATTACCGACGTGCTCAAGGAGGCGGCGCTGCTGTTCTTCTCCGAGAACGGCCTCAACCCGTCGGTCTTCCCCAGCCTGCGCCAGATGGAGGCCGAGGTGGTGGCCATGAGCGCCGACCTGCTGGGGGGCGACGAGCAGACCGTGGGCAACATGACTTCCGGCGGGACGGAAAGCATCCTGCTGGCGGTGAAGGCGGCGCGAGAATGGGCGCGGGTCCACCGCCCCGACATCCGCCAGCCCGAGATGGTCCTGCCGCTGACGGCGCACCCGGCCTTTGAGAAGGCGGCGCACTACTTTGACGTCCGGCCGGTGCGCACGGCCATCGGTCCCGACTTCCGCGCCGATGTGGAGGCGGCGCGCGCGGCCATCACCCCCCGCACCATCCTCATGGTGGGGTCGGCGCCCGCCTACCCCTTCGGCGTCGTGGACCCCATCGCCGATTTGGCCGCCATCGCCCAGGAGCGCGGCATCCTGTTCCACGTGGACGCGTGCGTGGGCGGGTTCATGCTGCCGTTCGTGCGCAAGTTGGGCTATCCCGTGCCCGACTTTGACTTCCGCGTGCCGGGCGTTACGTCCATCTCGGCGGATTTGCACAAGTACGGCTACTGCGTCAAGGGGGCGTCGGTGATCCTGTACCGCGACGCCGCGCTGCGCCGCCATCAGTTTTTCGCCTACACCGACTGGCCGGGCGGCATCTACGCCTCGCCGACGATGGCGGGGACGCGCCCCGCGGGGCCGATTGCGGCGGCGTGGGCCATCCTGCACTACCTGGGCGAGGAGGGCTACATGGCGCTGGCGGCCCTGGTGATGGATACCGTGGGGAGAATCCGCGCGGGCGTGGAGGCGATTCCCGGCCTGCGGGTGCTGGGCCAGCCGCACATGAGTATCATGGCGCTGGCGTCCGATACGCTGAATATCTACGAGGTGGGCGACGAGATGGCGCTGCGCGGGTGGCACCTGGACCGCCAGCAGTTCCCGCCCAGCCTGCACGTAACGGTGATGCCGGTGCACGCGGAGGTGGCCGACGCGTTCCTGCGGGATTTGGCCGAGGCGACCGACGCGGCGCGGCGCATCAGCGCGGCCAAGGTGCGCGACCGGCTGCTGGTGGGGCTGGCTGGCGCGGCGACGCGGCTGCTGCCCGAGGCGTGGGTGAGCCGCCTCATGGCGGGGGCGTCGGCGCTCCTGGGCAAGAGCGCGGGGTCGGCCTCGGGTCGCTCGGCGGCGATGTACGGCATGATGGGCACGCTGCCCAACCGCGGCGACCTGCGCGAGTTGGTGCTGGACGTGCTGGACGGCCTCACCCGCGCGGGTAACCGCGAATAACGCGAATAACGCGAAAGGAGGAAAGACACAGGGAACCGCGAAGGAACGCGAAAGGAGGAAGGACACAGGGAACCGCGAATAACGCGAAGGAACGCGAAGGGAAGAAGGACACAGGGAACCGCGAATAACGCGAACGGACGCGAATTCAGAGGGGGAGACAGTGTGACTGACCTATTGCTCAAAGATGAAGTGTACGCCATCGTTGGGGCCGCTATGGAAGTGTACAACGAATTGGGAACGGGGTTCCTGGAGCCGGTCTATCAGGAAGCCCTGGAGTGGGAATTGGCGCGGAGACGTATTCCCTACGAAGCACAGAAGGAGATCAACATCTCGTACAAGGGCCATGCTCTGCGCAAAACCTATGTTGCCGACCTGGTTGTCTATGGCCAAATCATCGTTGAGATCAAGGCCGTTGCTCAACTGACCGCGGTTGAGGAAGCGCAACTTCTCAACTATTTGAAAGCAACTGGTCTGGAGGTGGGGCTGTTGATGAACTTCCATGCACCGCACAAGTTGGAATGGAGGCGTATGGTAAGAACGCAGAGAGCCCAACCTCATCGCTCCTCCACATCCTGAATCCTGACCCCATTCGCGTGGATTCGTGTTATTCGCGGTTATCGTAATGTAAGGAGGCGGAGATGACAACAGCACAGGAGAGGCCGCTGTCGCGGCTGGTGAAACTGGTCTACGGTTCGGGCGAGTGGAGTTACGCGTCCTTCGGCACCCTGCGGCAGATCTTCTACGCTATCTTTCTGACCGATGTCGTGGGGCTGGACGCGCGGCTGGCGTCGTTCGCGGCGCTGCTCGGCATCATCTGGGACGCGGTGAACGACCCGCTGGTGGGCGTGTTGAGCGACAAGGTGCGGTCGCGGTGGGGGCGGCGCAGGCCGTTCCTGCTGTGGTTTGCCATCCCGTTCGGGCTGGGGTTCCTGGCGTTGTGGTGGGCGCCGCCCTGGAAGAGCCAGGCCGCGCTGTTCATCACCGTCATGCTGGCCTACATGCTCAGTGACACGTTCCAGACCCTGGTGTCGGTGCCCTACGCGGCGCTGACGCCGGAGATCGCGCCCGACTACGACGAGCGCACCAGCGTTACCGGCTACCGCATGTTCTTCAACCTGCTGGCGTCGCTGGTAACCGCCGTGGTGGGGCCGATGGTGGTCAAGAGCACGCTGGCCGCTGGTGGCACGCTCCAGCAGGGCTACATCACCGTCGCGGCCATGTTCGGCGGGCTGGCGGTCATCCCGTGGCTGCTCATCTTCGCCGTCGTCCGCGAGAAGCCGCGCACCGCTGCCCAACTGGCCGAGACGATCTCGTTCCGCGAGTCGGTGCGCTCGGCCTGGGCCAACATCCCCTTCCGCTTCGCCACCGGAATCTACATGCTCAACTGGATCACCTTTGACCTGGTGGCGCTCATGTTGCCCTTCTTCCTCACCTACTGGGTCTCGCAGGGCAATCTGGTGGCGTCGCTGGACTTCCTGGGCGGGCCGATGGCCGTGGAGTCGGTGGTGCTGGGGCTGCTGCTCATCACGGCGGTGGTGTCGCTGCCGTTCTGGACATGGCTGGCGCGGAAACTGTCCAAGCGCACGGCGTACATCATCGCCATGATCTTCTGGGCGGTGGTGCAGATGATTACGCTGCTGGTGCGGCCCTTCCAGACCACGTTCGTGCTGGCGCTGGCGGTGATGGCGGGCATCAGCGTGGGGACGGCGCACGTGCTGCCCGACGCCATCTTCCCCGACGTGCTGGAGTGGGACGAACTGCGCACGGGCAAGCGGCGCGAGGGGATTTACTACGGCATCAAGAACTTCGTGCGGAAACTGGCGGGCGCGGCGGCCATCTTCCTGGCGCTCCAGGTGCTGGGCTGGTTTGGCTACCGCAACCCGCCCGAGGGGGTTACGCAATTCGCGCAGCCCGCGTCGGCGCTGGGGGCCATTCGGTTCATGCTGGGGCCGATGGGCGCGATCCTGCTCGCGTGCGCGATTGTGATGGCGTGGTTCTATCCCCTGACGCGGGAGCGCCACGCTCGCATCCGGCGGCTGCTGGCCAAACGCAAGGCCCGCATGGGGGCGTAGACCTGAATCCGCGAAGGGCACGGGGGCGGCAATGGCGCTCCAGAGCGTAGGGCAGGTTTCCATACCTGCCCTCTGCCCTCGGCGGCTATGGAAAGCCGCCCTACGTGTCTGGCATTGCACCAGCAACCCGCGGCGAACGTAGGGCAGGTTTCCATACCTGCCCTCTGCCCTCGGCGGCTATGGAAAGCCGCCCTACGTGTCTGGCATTGCACCAGCAACCCGCGGCGAGCACAGGGCGGGTTTCCATACCTGCCCTCTGCCCTCGGCGGCTATGGAAAGCCGCCCTACGTGTCTGGCATTGCACCAGCAACCCGCGGCGAGCGTAGAGCAGGTTTCCATACCTGCCCTCTGCCCTCGGCGGCTATGGAAAGCCGCCCTACGTGTCTGGCATTGCACCAGCAACCCGCGGCGAGCGTAGGGCAGGTTTCCATACCTGCCCTCTGCCCTCGGCGGCTATGGAAAGCCGCCCTACGTGTCTTGGCATTGCACCAGCAACCCGCGGCGAGCGTAGGGCAGGTTTCCATACCTGCCCTCTGCCCTCGGCGGCTATGGAAAGCCGCCCTACGTGTCTCCAGTCGCGCGCCGCCCCTTGCCCGTCAGCGCGCCTTCCACTCCGCGGAATCCGGATAGAACAGCGGCTGGCCGCCCACGGTGAACTCCAAAATCCGCTGCTGGGTCTTCACCGAAGTGATCCACTCAATGAACTTCATCGCCAGGTCATAGTTTACATTTGGATGCTTCGCGGGGTTGACGGCGATGATGCCATAGGGGTTCAGGAGACTCTTATCCTTGTTTTCGTCAATGGTCTCGCCGCCCACCATCACGGCCAGTTTCAGTTTGTCCCGCATGGACAGGTACGTGCCGCGGTCGGTGAGGGTGTATGCGCCCTTCTCGTCAGAGAACAGAAGCGTGTCGCCCATGCCCTGGCCAAGCGAGAAGTACCAGCCCGACGCCGGGTCCGGGATGATGCCGGCGGCCTTCCAGAGGGCTTTCTCCTTGGTCTCGGTTCCGGAGCCATCGCCTCGCGACGCAAAGGGAGATTTCGTCTGCGCGATCTTGGCGAAGGCTTCTGCGGCTGTAGCCAAACCCTTGACCCCGGCGGGATCAGATGATGGGCCGACGAGGATGAAGTCATTGTACATCACATCCTGGCGGTTCACGCCATTGCCGTCGGCGACGAATTGATCCTCTTTGGCGCGGGCGTGGACAAGCACCACGTCGACGTCGCCTTTCGCGCCGATCTCCAGCGCCTGGCCTGTCCCGACAGCCACGTATTCTACTTTGCAGTTGTACTCGGCCTCAAAAGCGGGCAGAAGGTATTCCAGCAGACCGGTGTCGGCGGTGCTGGTGGTGGTCGCCATCAGGAGTTTCTGTGGCGGCAGCGGCGTCGGCGTCGGTTTCGCGCCGCAGGCGCCGAGGCCAAGCAGCAATCCGATGGTCAGAGCGATCAAGAAAAGTCTCCTCATGTTGGTCTCCAATCGTGAGTGTGATGTTGGTTTGCCGATTCCGTTGAACAGATGTCAAATACCGAAATGCGCCCCGCAATCACCTCCTTTCCAACGCGGAGATGGCGGAGCGCACGCGAAGACTCTTTTGATCTGCATTTCCACCTCTCCTTTCCAAACACGGGAGGCAAGGCCGTTTCCAGCCTTACCCTGCTGCTTCGCCGCCATGAGCCTCTGTGCTTTTAGGCGGGCGAAGTCGGAGAACGAAACTCAGTATATCATTTCGCCGCGGACGAAAGCGAGCGTCCGGGGGTCTTTCGGCGACTCAAAGAACGTCTCGGCGTCGGCGGTTTCCACGCACTCGCCATCCAGCAGGAACATGACCCGATCGGCCAGTCGCCGCGCCTGGAAGACGTTGTGCGTAACCAGGACGACCGTCGTGTGATTGTGGTGGCGCAAACGCTTCAGCGCGTCCTCTATCACCGACACGTTGTACGGGTCCAGGTTGGCCGTTGGCTCGTCCAGCAGGAGCACCTCGGGTTCCAACACCAGCGCCCGCGCCAACGCCACGCGCTGGAGTTCGCCGCCCGACAGGGTGTGCGCCGCCGCGTGGGCCATTTGGGCCAGCCCCACCATCTCCAGCGCCTGCTCCACCCGCGCGCGCACGTTGTCGGCTCGGCGGGCGCGCAGGCCGTAGGCCACGTTGTGGAAAACGCTGGCGGTCAGCAGGAGCGGGCGCTGGAAGACCATCGTAACGCGCCGTCGCAGGTCCAGGGGCGGCGGCCAACGCACCGGTTCTGACCTCCCGCCGAAGTACAGCACGCCCTCGGTGGGCGGTTCCAGCAGCGCCAGCACCCGCAACAGGGTGCTCTTGCCCGCGCCGCTAGGCCCCACGATGCCCACGAGGTCGCCCGCGTTGATGGTGAGTTGCTCCACGCGCAGGACGGTGCGCCGACCGTACACGACGCGCAGGTTCTCGCCCTGGTACACCCATTCGCTCATGCGGTCTTCCCCTGGAGGCGGAGCATGAGGACGTTGCTCAGAAACGACAGCAGGAGCAGGATGAGCGCCAACGCGATGGCCAGGCTGAAGTTGCCGCGTCGGGTCTCCAGGACGATGGCCGTGGTGAGGACGCGCGTGGAGCCCTGGATGTTGCCGCCAACCAGCATGACCGCGCCCACCTCCGAGATGATGCTCCCGAAGCCCGCGATGACGGAGACGACGACGCCAAATCGGGCCTCGCGCAGCACGGCCAGGGTCGCCTGCCAATGGGTCGCGCCCAGGGAGATCAACTGCTGGCGCAGGTTGGGGTCCACGCCCTTGACGGCGGCCATGGTGAACCCGGCCACCAGCGGGAAGGCGATGATGACCTGGGCCACGACCATGGCGCCGACGGTGAACAGGCGCGGCACCCACGGGGCATTGAGGCTACCCAGGGGGCCGCTCTGCGACAGGAGAAGGTACACGAACAACCCCACCACGACGGGCGGGAACCCCATGCCCGTGTAGAGGAGCGCGACCATGAGCCTGCGGCCCACGAAGCGCGAGAACCCCAGCCATGCGCCCAGCGGGATGCCGATGGCGGCGCTGAGGAGCAGGGCCGTGCCCGACACGCGCAGCGACACGGCCACAATCTGCAGCACCTCGGGGTCCAGGTGCCACAAGAGCAGAGCCGCCTGTTTGAGCCCCTCCCAAATCTCGTTGATGGCGTACCTCCCTCGGCGGGACCTGGCGTCGCGGGTTGGGCGAATGCAGGATTCGCCCCAGCGGCGCTCCGGATGTCCTCGGTCTCTCCGCGCAAAACGAATCGGCTGCCCGGAAAGAGCAGCCGACATGGACAAAGGGCTGCGGTTCTCCTTTCCGAGCACGGGGGGCGTGGGTGTTTCCACCCGCACCGTTGGCCCGAGGGGTTGCCCCCTGGGCGCTGCGGCTGCGCGCCATGGGCCGTCGCCTTTAGGCCGCGCAGCTCGGAGAGCCTGGCCGATATTCGGTTCTTCGCGCACAAGTATATCGCAAAGGGGGGAGTTTGGCAAGTACGGGTTTTCACGATTTGACGGGGCCTGGGGCGCTCGCTAGAATGGATTCGTCCGCCGACGGCACCTCGGCGGGCAAGGATGGGCGCCGAAACCATGTGCTTCAACGCGGAGCACGCCGCGACCGAGGAGAATCCGCGTTTGCCCTCACGGTCTCCACGCGGTCAGCGGTGAGAGGCATCTGTGGCTACTGTTCTTCAGCAAAGGAGGGAATGCCATGAGCCAAGATTCTCGGTTGGTGGGCGCGCACACGAAAGAGGAAGCCCTGAATCTCTTCGCACGGCATGTGTCCTCGGGCAAAGTCCGCTTCTTCCGCGATGCCGGCATTGAGTTCGCGCTGGGCAGGCGCGAAGGGCCCTACCTGTGGGACCTGGCGGGCGAGAAGCGGCTGATTGACTGCCACTGCAACGGCGGCGTGTTCAACCTGGGCCACCGCAACCCCGAAATCATCGCGACCCTGGAGCGTAGCCTGCGGGAACTGGACATCGGCAACCATCACCTGATCAGCGAGCAGCGGGCGGTGCTGGCCGAGCGGCTAGCGCAACTGGCCCCCGGCAATCTGCCGTATACGGTCTTCGCGGTGGGCGGCGGTGAGGCGGTGGATTTGGCCATCAAGGTTGCGCGCGGGTACACGCGGCGGCCCAACATCATCTCGGCCAAGGGCGGGTACCACGGCCACACCGGCCTGGCCCTGGCCGCGGGCGACGAGAAGTACCGCGCACCCTTCGGCCCCATGCCACCCGGATTCTATCAGGTCCCCTTCAACGACATCGCCGCTCTGGAGCAAGCCGTGAACAAGGAGACCGCCGCGGTCATTTTTGAGACGGTCCCCGCCACCTACGGCATGCCCATTGCCGACAGGGATTACTTTGCCCAGGTCCGCGCGTTGTGCGACCGGACCGGCGCGCTGATGATCGTGGACGAGATCCAGGCGGGGCTGGGCCGCACGGGCAAACTCTGGGGCATCCAGCATTTCGGCGTGGAGCCGGACATCATGGTCATCGGCAAGGGGCTATCGGGCGGCATCTACCCCATCGCAGCGACTTGCTTCCGCGCAGAGTTGGAGACCGTCTTCCATAAGGATCCGTTCATCCACATTTCCACCTTTGGCGGGGCCGAGGTGGGGTGTCCGGTGGCGCTGAAGGTGCTGGAGATCAGTTCCGACCCCGCCTTCCTGCGCCACGTGGAGGAGATGGCCGGCGTCTTCGCCGAGGGGTTCGCGCGGCTGAAGGAGAAGCATCCCGCCGTTCTGGTGCGGTTGCGCCAGTTGGGGATGATGATGGGGATAGAGATGGTCAACCCGTACTGCGGGCCGCTGTTCTCCAAGGCGGCCTACGAGGCCGGGCTGCTGTCGGTGTATGCCTACAACGACACGCGCGTGGCGCAGTTCCTGCCGCCCCTCACCATAGATCGCCCGCTGGCCGAGGAGATTCTGCAGCGGGTGGATGCGGCCCTTTCGGGCGTGGAGGCGTTCCTGCAGGGAGGTGCCCATGACTGACCTGGACATAGATTTGGAACTGCTCCGGGCGTTTGAGGCCGGCCTGGACCCGCGTCATCCGGAGCGCAGCGCCATCCCCGCCAGGGTGCTGGGCTACGGTGAGATCAGCACCACCCTTGAGATCGGCGCCGAGAGCCAGCGGCACGTCGCCTACAAACGCCTGCCCATGTTCCGCACGGTGGAGGAGGCGGCCGCGTACCAGGCGCTCCACGAGGACTACGTGAACACGCTTCGGGAGCGCATCGGCCTGCGGGTTGTGCCCGACAAGGCCGTGTCGTTCGTGGACGGGCGCAGCGGGCGCGTGGTGGTGTACATCGCGCAGCAGAAGTTGCCGCCCGACGCCATCGGCCACCGCGCGATGCAGATGCTCCCCCTGGACGACGTGCAGAGACTGGTTCAGGCCGTCCTGGCCGAGGCGAAGCGAGTGTTTGATTTCAACCGCCAGCACCAGGGCGAACTGGAGTTGGGCCTGGACATCCAGATTTCCAACTGGGCCATTGTGGGGTTTGACCCCCGCCAGCCGCGCCTGGGCGATCCGATTGAACTGGTCTACTTTGACACCAGTTCGCCCATGATGCGGCGCGGCGGCGTGGAACAACTGAACCCCGAGATTTTCCTGCGAAGCGCGCCCTCGTTCCTGGTCTGGATTCTACGCCTGCTGTTCCTGGAAGATGTGATGACCCGCTACTATGACTTCCGCAAGGTGGCCGTGGACCTGGTGGCGAATTTCTACAAGGAGCAGCGGGATGAGTGGGTTCCGGCGGTAACCGACGCGGTCAACGGGTTCTTCGCGGCATGGGATGGCGGGGGCGCGATACGGCCGCTCACGGTGAAGGAGGTCAGCGCGTACTATCGGGAGGACGCGCTGATTTGGCGGCTGTACCTGGCGTTCCGCAAGGTGGACCGGGCACTGCGGCTGGCGCTGGGGCGAGAGTATCCGTACATCCTGCCGGCGAAAGTCCGGCGATGAGGTCGGCGGCGTCCCTCACCCTAGCCCTCTCCCAGCGGGAGAGGGGACAGTTCGCCCG
>Ga0067045_1031375_pt1 | contig 12473 bp, 11 predicted proteins | sample TerdegcTABiofilm_FD_59184 | JGI IMG/M metagenome (GOLD analysis project Ga0067045, IMG submission 59184) | Combined Assembly of (Gp0054472, Gp0054536) Wastewater bioreactor microbial communities from Singapore -Terephthalate degrading...
CCCCCCCCGCCCCTGTCTCGCCCACACCCAGCCCCATCAACATCCCAACCCAATTCCTTGAATCTGTCCAACAGCTTGAAAAACTGCTCCAGCCTGATCCTGATTTCCTTCCTCCCTCACTCGATCCCGACATCAAACCATAGCTACCTTCTTGACAAATACTCTCCCGTCTCCGTACTGATCATTACCTCGTCTCCCGCTTTCACAAACAAAGGCACCAGAACCTTCATTCCCGTATCTAGCACCGCATTTTTCATCGCCGAAGTCGCCGTATCTCCTTTAACCGAATCTTCCGCTTCTATAACCTTACACACAATACTCTTTGGTAAAGTCACCCCCACCGCTTTTTCCTCATAAAATTTTATTCGGTACGGCAAACCTTCTTTTAAATAAACCTTATCATCTCCTATAATTTCAGATGGTACCTCGTATTGCTCAAACGTTCTCGGATCAATAAACACATAATTTGTTCCGTCAAAATATGAATAATTTGCCTCATGGGTTTCCACTATCACCTCTTCGACCTTTTCACCCGACTTAAAAGTAAAATCCACTATCCTTCCGCTAAACAAAGATTTTAATTTCGTTCGGTAAAACGCCGACCCTTTTCCCGGCGACACAAAGGCAATCTCGACAATCATATAGGGCTCATCCCTAAACATGATATATATCCCTTTTTTAAATTCTGCCGTCGATATCATCGCCATAACGTTGCTATTCTACCACCAGACCAAAAAAAATCCCAGAGCGTGCTTTTTAGAGGAGCCACCCCGGGATCTAATACATACTATATCATAGTACCACTACCAAATCAACACACCAGATACTCACTTTTTAAAAACTGCCGCTTTCTATTTCTTCGATAAATTGCCTCACTCCATAAGCCCATGACCCGTCGGAATGAGGGCAATATTTTTGCATTATCGCTTCTGGTGTATTCCTTCCCTTGTCAAAATATTCTCGCTGGAGATACTCCGCAAAACTTCTAATCGCCGCCTCATAACTGTCAAACCTCAAAGTACCCCGGGAATGTATCCCATAACCCCAACAATTATATGAATCTTGAGGAATTTTTTTGCATAAGTTTGACTCCTGCTGGCCTATTGCCAAAATCCAGTACGGTTCAAAACCATAAGTCTTTGACACCTGATAGATTAAGTCAGAGTAGGGAACCAAGGGTGATTTGTATTTCCATAAATAACGCTTGATTAACTGTAACCAGGCGTCTTCGCTTATTGCTTTCTCCTCCACCCCCCATCTTTCTCCTTCTTCTGTCACCGCTCCTGCCACCACCCCTGCTTCACTAGTTGCCCCGCTAGATACTGCTAATTTAATATTTTCACCTACCACAATTATTTTTAAGGCCTTCATTTGCCAATACACCATCAGTATCACTCCTATTAAAATTAAGCCAAAAATTATTCGGCTGCCTCTCCAAAAAAATTTTTTATTCACCCTATACCCATGATATCATAACCTACTATGGACCCTAAACCCCAAGAACTCGAGCAACTAAAGGACAAAACTTTTATTCTTCATCTCTCCATCCCCCTAACCTCTATTACCGCCGAGCATCGCCAGCTCCTAAATCGCCTCCAAAAAAACTTTAGTGCTAAGGGTTTTCGCCCCGGGAAAGCCCCGCTTGACCTTGTCCAATCGTCGGTTTCCGAAGACAAACTCATCGAGGAAATACTCTCCGCCATTCTCGATAAGGTCTATCGCCAAAAAATCAAAAAATATCACCTCAAACCCATCATTCCCGCCCAAATAAAAATCATCAACCCGCCTCTCACCCTTACCACAGACTGGCAAATCGATATCAGTTCTTGCGAGAAACCCCGCCTCCAACTTGACCCCAAATACATTTCTGCTGTTTCCAAAATCAACCAAACTAAACCAGCCAACCCCACCCGAGAAATCCTCAACAGCCTTATAAAGCACACCGTCGTTAACCTTCCCCGCCTCTTGGTTGATACTGACCTCAATAATCGCTTAAGTCAGCTGATCGACCAAACCTCCCAGGCCGGAATCACTGTCAGCCAGTATTTAAAATCAAAAAACTTCACCTTGGAACAATATCAGGAATACCTTAAACAGCAAATTACTTCCGAATGGACCATCAATCTCTTAATCGACCAAATCGCCGAAGAGCAAAAAATTGATGTCAAGCCCGCCGAAATTGAAGATTATCTCCAAAAGTATCCCCAACTAGATAATCAGCGCCACCTCGTTCCCTTCGTCCTTCTCCAAGATAAGGTTTTGGCCTTTCTTAAAAGCCTGTAATGTTATATAATAGATACACCTATGGCAGGTGGTGTCTATTCTAAACCAGATTGGAAAAAGAAAGCCAAAATTACCGGATTTACTAGCGAAGTTATCAAAGACTCCCAGCAATCTGCTCCGGCCGAAAAACCCCAACCCAAGCAAAAATTAGGTCTCTTTGGCATCTTGGGCCTTAACCAAACTGTCGAAATCGCCGCCTCTCAAGACAAAAAGGTTAACTACCTCGCCAACCACCTCGAAAAAGAGCAAAAGACGCTCTTCGATAGCCGGCAGAAAGATTTAGAAAAACAAATCGCCGAACTCCAAACCGAAATTAAGCAACTGGTCAAAGTTACCGACGGTTTAGATGAGGAAGTTGCCAATATCGCCTTAAATCCCATCCCCGATGCTTCTGAATATCAAATTAATTTCCTCCAAAGGATTAGAATCTTTATTGAAAATTTTCGTAAAAATATCTCTGCCGCCTCCCTCTGGCTTGAATCTCTCATGGCCCGCAAACGTAAACGCAACTACTACTGGTCCATGTTCAAGAGTAAAAAAGGCGGCGAGCAGTACCTCTTTTCTGGTGAACATTCCGCCTCCCGAAGTGCTACCTAATTTGTTATACTCCCACTAATTAGACCGCTTAGCTCAGTTGGCAGAGCGTTTCGTTGACATCGAAAAGGTCAAAGGTCCGAGTCCTTTAGCGGTCACCGCTAGCTTAAATGATGCTATAATCATTTAATGATCGTTTCCTGCTTCCAATTTGTTTTGGCAATCCCGTCTTGCGGGACAACTACCACGCCCATCCGGGCGTAATTTTGATGTACACTCGCATGGGCATCCCAATTTCCCCCTTTTATATGTTTTTGTCTTCAATCCAAAATAAATCGTTATGTCCTTAAATCCTAATCCTAACCTCTCCGCGCTTCGTCATTCTACCGAACATGTTCTCACCCAAGCCATGCTCCGTCTCTACCCTAATCAATTTTTAATGGCTATGGGCCCAGCCACCGACGAGGGCTTTTATTTCGACTTTGAACCGCTAGGAGGCTTCAAAGTCAACGAAACCGATTTCCCTAAAATCGAAGCCGAAATGGCCAAAATCGTCAAGGAAAATCTCCCCATCGTCCAGAAAGAAATAACCCTCGATCAAGCCAAAAAACTCTTTGAGAAAAATCCATATAAACTGGAGTGGCTCAATGAAATTACTGATAGAAACGAAAAAATATCAATTTTTTCCACCGGTTCTGAATTTGTCGACCTTTGTAAAGGCCCCCATGTTAAATCTACTGGAGAAATCAAGGCTTTTAAGCTTCTCTCTCTTGCCGGCGCTTATTGGCATGGCGACGAAAAGAACAAAATGTTAACCCGTATCTACGGCACTGCCTTTGCCAGCCAGTCCGAGCTGGACCACTATCTTTGGCAAAAAGAGGAAGCTAAAAAGCGTGACCACCGTAAAATCGGCCAAGACCTCGACCTCTTCTCTTTTCACCCCCAGGCCCCGGCTGATATTTTCTGGCACCACAAGGGATATTTTCTAATGAAACAACTCTTTGCTTATTGGCGCCAAATTCACCAACGCGAAGGCTACCAGGAAGTCCGAACCCCCGAAATCCTAACCAAGGCCATTTGGGAGCAAAGCGGCCACGCCAAAAACTTTATCCAAAAAATGTACAAGGTCACCACTCCCGACTCTAAAACATGGAATATGGCCATCAAACCGATGAATTGCGACGGCGGTATCTTAATTTATAAAAATAGCCTTAAATCGTATCGTGACTTTCCTCTTAAAATGGGGGAATTGGGTGTCGTCCACCGTTACGAGGCCTCTGGTGAAACCCTTGGCATTCTAAGGCCCCGGGAATTTACTCAAGACGATGCCCACATCTTTTGTACCCCCGACCAAGTTAAAGACGAAATCAAAAAAGTTATGGACCTCTGTTTCGAAGTTTATCAGACCTTTGGTCTGGAGCTAGACCACCTCGAGCTCTCCACCAAACCCGAAAAATCTATCGGTTCGGCTGAAGTCTGGGAAAAAGCCGAATCGATTATGCGTCAGATCCTAAAGGAGAAAAATGTTCCTTATCAAATCAACGAAGGTGAAGGCGCCTTTTACGGCCCCAAATTTGACTTCCATCTCAAAGATAGTCTTGGCCGCACCTGGCAATGTTCCACTATCCAACTCGACTTTGCTCAACCGGAAAATTTTGACCTTGAATATATCGCTTCTGACGGCAGCCGCCAAAGGCCAGTCATGATCCACCGGGTTTTATATGGTTCAGTCGAAAGGTTTTTGGGTATTCTCATCGAAAATTGCGCCGGCGCTTTTCCTGTCTGGCTCTCTCCAACCCAAGTCTCTGTTATTCCTATCACCGATAAACAACAGTCTTATGCCAAATCTGTTCTTAACAAGCTCCAAGATGCCGATATTCGGGTTGAACTCGACAATCGGACCGAAACCATGCAAAGCAAAATCCGTCTGGCCACCCAGCAAAAAATTCCCTATCTGCTGATCATCGGCCAGCGGGAAGCCGAAACTGGCACCGTCTCTGTCCGCCAGCGCAACGGCCGGGATCTGGGAGCTATGACCCTCGATAAATTTTTATCCGAAATCACCAATCAAATTAACACTAAAAGTTTAAGTCTGATAAAATAGTTAATTCCAAATTTAAAAATTTTAAATTAAAAATTAAAAAATAAATTGGGTAGTTACCGAAACAAAGCCAACATTATCCGTCACAAAATCAATTACCAGATCACCGCGCCCATTATTCGTCTAGTTGACGAAAACGCCAAGCAAATAGGCATCTTATCTCTAACCGAAGCTCGAAACCAAGCTCAAGTTGCTGGTCTTGATCTGGTCGAAATTGCTCCTAACGCCAAACCGCCGGTGGTCAAGCTAATCAGCTTTTCCAAATTCAAATATCAGGAAGCTAAAAAACTCAAGGCCGAAAAACGCGGTATCAAAGGTGGTGAAATGAAAGAAATTCAGATGACCCCCTTCATTGGCCAAAACGACTATGACACCCGTATCAAATGGGCCAAAAAATTCTTATCCACTGGAAATAAAATCAAATTAAGTGTAAAATTCCAAGGTCGCCAAATTCAATACAAAGAGTTTGGTTTTCAACTGGTGGATCGTTTTAAAAATAGCCTCCAGGAAATCGCCTCAATTGAAGGTGAACCAAAAATCTTAGGCAAAACTCTTTTTGCCACCTTCACCCCTCTCAAAAGAAAGGCTCAAAAACTCGATGAAAAAACCCAGCCGCCGTCTCAAAATCAGAAAATCAGTCAGTAGCCGCTTCGAAGTCACCAAAAACGGCAAAGTCTTACGTTCTGCCTCTTTTCGGCGCCACCTTCGGCGCCACAAATCCAAAAGGCAACTCCGCCGTTTAAAGAAAAAACACCAAGTCTATGGCAAATTTGCCAAAAAGGTCAAACGCCTTTTAGGCCGTCTTTAACATTTCCAAAATTAAAAATTTCAAATTAAAAATTAAAAATTTATTTTATGCGTATCCCTACTGGCACTGTCCGCCGCCGCGGACATAAAAAAATCTTAAAACTGGCCAAGGGTTTTTGGATGACGCGCCATCGGCGCTTCAAAACCGCTAAAGAAGCCGTAATGCACTCTGGTCAATATGCTTACAACGGCCGCCGGATCCGCCGCCGCGACCTCCGCAAACTTTGGATTGTCCGCCTCAACGCCGCTCTCGCCCCCTACAAGTTAAATTACTCTAAATTTATCAATCAACTCAAATCTCACCAGATTGAGCTTAATCGCAAAATTCTCGCTGAATTAGCCGTATCTGATCCTGATACTTTTAAATTTATTGTTGAATCGCTAAAATAAATCATGATTTTAAATAACTTCCTTGCCAGTTTTTTCTTTAAAAACTAGGGTAGGGGAGTTATCGGTTTTCTTTAAAACTCCCCGCCAAACGGGGAGTTTTTATATCTATGAACCAAAAATTATCATCCTTGCAAACCGAATACCAAAATTTAATCAGTCTGGCCCAAACCTCTTCAGAGCTGGAAAATCTCCGTATTAAACTTCTTGGCCGCAATGGCCTAATTAATCAGCTCTTCTCCGATATCAAAACTCTTCCCCAAGACCAGCGCCACTCCTACGGTCAAGACCTCAACGCCCTCAAACTGTTTTTTGAACAATTAATCCTTAAAAAATACAAAACTGTTAGATCTTCAAAAATCGGCCATTCAAAAATTGGGAATTCAAGCTTTGGTATCCCAAAGCTCGGTCATCTTCACCCCATTACTCAGACCGAACGCCAGCTCAATTATCTCTTTCATCGCTTGGGCTTCTCTGTCTACGATGGCCCGGAAATCGAAACCGACGAATTCAACTTTGCCAGACTCAATGTCCCCAAAGACCACCCCGCCCGGGAGATGCAGGATAGTATCTTTATCCAAGAACCAAATATTTTGCTAAGAACCCAAGGTTCCTCTATCGAATCTCGTCTCTTGTCCGCCGAAAAACCGCCTTTTAAAGCCGCCTTCCCGTGCCGGGTTTATCGCAACGAAAAAGTCAACAAAAGTAACCACTTTATTTTTCACCATTATCAGGGGGTTGCTGTCGACAAGGATATCAGCCTTAAAGACCTTATCGGCACCATTGATCTGATGTTTAAGACTCTCTACGGACCCGATGTCGTCGTCCGCTATCGCTGCAAATATTATCCCGAAGTCGAGCCGGGACTCGGCCCAGACATGCAATGCTTTAGCTGTCACGGTAAAGGTTGTTCCCTATGTAAAGGCGCCGGCTGGATCGAGATGGGCGGGGCTGGGATTATTCATCCCAATGTCCTTAAGAAAGCCGGAATCGATCCCAAAGTTTGGCGAGGATTCGCTTTCGGCATGGGTCTGGACCGCTGGGCCATGGCCAAATTCCAAATTACCGACATCCGCACCCTTCTTGGCGGTAATCTTGCCTATAAACCCAATGAAAAATAATTTCAAACCAAATTAAAAATTTAAAATTTTAGTGAAACTCATCTACTCCCACCTAAAAACTTTTTTACCCGACCTTAAGATCGATCCTAACCAGCTCCGCGACGACCTTGCTCTCATCGGCCATTTTGTCAACTCCGGCGAAAAAATTGATGATGATTTTGTCTTCGATCTCGATATCAAAGTCAATCGGGCCGATTGTCTGGGTTATTACGGCCTTGCCCGCGATCTCTCCGTTCTCTATAACCTTCCCTTACAAATTACCAATTACCAATTACCGTTTACCAATTACTGTCTGCCCATCACCGTAACCAGCCCCGATGTCACTCGTGTTCAAGCCCTTAAAATCTCCCGCCTTGACAATACCAAACCTTCTCCCGACTGGCTCCTCCGCTTCCTCAAGCTCCACCAGGTTAACCCCGTCAACCTCCTCGTCGACCTCACTAATTACATTATGTTTCTTTATGGACTGCCCTGCCACGCTTTTGACACCCAGCTTTCCACTGACCATCTCATTTGGGAAAACAACCAGAAATATGCTGATTTCATCACCCTCGACGGTACCAAGCTCAAACTAGCCCCCGACACCCTTATGATCAATAATCCAAACACTGCTCTTAGCCTCTCTTTTCTTGGCGGTCAATCTTGCGCTATTAGTACCAACACCACCGAAACTATTATCGAAATGGCCGTCTATAACCGTTCCCGTGTCCGGGCTGATTCCCGCCAGCTTAAAACCATCACCGAAGCCAGTCTTCGTCTCGACAAAGAATTAGACTGTCAATCCATTCCTCTTGCCTTCGCCCATCTGACCCGGCTGATCCTTGACCTCAATGGCGGCCGTGTCTCTTCTTCTCTTTTTGAATATTATCCTCAACCTGTCAGCCCACCCCAGATCAATTTTGACCCCCTAAAACCCAGCCTCTATGCCGGCATCAATATCCCCAAAGACTTCTCCTTTAATATTCTTAAACGTCTCGGTTGTCAAATCACCAACAACCTCGTCACTCCTCCCTCGATCCGCCAAGATCTTGCCCTCGAGGAAGATTTAATCGAAGAAGTTATCCGCTTCTTCGGTTACCAAAAAATCCCCACCAACCAACCCATCTCTTCTGCCCCCTTACCCGACATCACCCCAAAAATCCTTTATCTTATTGAATCTCTTAAAGACAAATTAACCCGCCTTGGCTACGACGAAATTCGTTCCTGGCCCTTGGTTTCTACTCCTCTCAATTCCGCCACTGTCGTCGCCACCCAAAACAGTGTCAACAACGATTATCCCTATCTCCGGCAATCAATGATTCAGTCTCTCCAGTCCCAGCTCGACCAGTATCAAAGGCTCAAATTACCCCAGCCTCAGTTCTTCGAAATCGGCAAAATCTTTTATAAACAACATCATCGGTTTATCGAAAAATATGCCTTGGGCATCTTTCACCCCGATCCTAACCAGCTCCAAAAAGACCTAAAAACACTTTTCCCTACTCATCAGGTTAATCGCCAAGATGGTTATGCTGAAGTCATCCTCGACGACCTGCCTTGTCCTTCATCCTACCAACCTTCTCTCCAGGCTTATTCCGCCTATGAATTAAATTCGCAAATCATTACTCTTGACGCCAATCTTAATCTTGACCGCCCTAAACCAGCCCAAAAATTAATTAAAAAATACTCTTCCTTAATTGATCCTCGTCTTCTCTGGCAAATCCAACTCATCGATGTCTTTCATGATCCCAAAACCAAGCTCTTCCGTCATACCCTTCGCCTTTCCTATTTTAATTGTAACGACAAAACCGCCAAATCTACTCACCTCAAAACCTTTAAACTGTCTCCTTCTAGGTCTGTGTCGGAAAAATAGTCGGAATCGCCGTGCTCATCGGCAAAGGAGTATTGGTTGGCGTCAGTATTGGCGTTGATGTCGGTAAAATAATTGTTGGTGTTATTGTTGGCGTCACCGTCGGTGTCGGCGACGGCGCCCAATCCCAAGGAAGATTTACCCCTATCTTTCTCTCCTGTTCATCATATTGACCATCTTTATCCGTCGCCCTTACCTTCAAGGTATAGATTCCGGTTTCCAGCTGTATATTGGTCTCAAACGGCCTTTCCGTCCAAATCTTTCTTTCCTCTCCGTTTACCCACAGTTTTACCTCGACAATTTTTTTCACCGATGTTGTTTTTATTCTGACATCAAAGTTGTTGCTTACTGTTGATTTGTCGTTTGGGGTCTCAAAACTTACACCTACCATTCCCTCGCTCCGGCAATATTCCTCCGGAGGATTGTACTTATCCTTATCAGCCTGTTGGTTAATCCAAAAATCAATCCCTTCCTGCCACCGATTTTTTCCATCCTTCGAAACCGGATCACTCTCTCTAAATTTAAAATATTCCTTCTCGTCATAATTCCCCGAAGCAATATCGTCCGGCGTCGCCAAACCGCTTTTGTCTTTGCATACCTTTAACTTCAAATGGATCGGATCGTCGCTCCTTGGCTGCGTCCCATCAATAAAGTACTCTGGACGCGAAGGGAAACCGTCATGCGCCGCATATCCCGATACCCTGTCAACCTCCATCGACACAATTTTATCCGGGATAGGAAAATCCTCTTTGGGCCTCATCGGCAGGACATAAAGCATTATCCTCCTCCAAATCGGCGTTGCCCCGGAAACACCCGAAGCCACCTTTAACATTGGAGTATTATCATTATTCCCCACCCAAACTACCGCCAACAAATTAGGCGTCCAGCCAATTGCCCAGTTATCCCTTTTATCGTTGGTAGTCCCTGTCTTTACTGCCACCTGATAATTCGGAATAATTAAGCCGTTTTGCTGGCCAAATGTAATCTCTCTGGCCGAATTGTCAGATAAAATGTTCGAAATTATAAAAGCTTCCTGCGGCGTCATTACTTTTTTCAAACCTACTTCTTTATATTCCTCCAGCACCCGGCCTTCCCTGTCTTCCACTTTTAATATTCCTATCGGCTCCACCCTGCCTCCTCCATTGGCAAATGCACTATAGGCTCCCGCCAATTCAATCATTCTCACATCTGCTCCTCCCAATGTCACCGACAACCCATATTTCGACAAATTCTCCTTTGATGGCTCCAAACTTGTTAATCCCATTTCATAGGCCTGCCTCAACATATTTTCCAAACCCACCATCGCCAACACTTTTACCGCCACCGTGTTAATCGAGTTGCCTAAAGCCGCCCTCAACGACAAGGGTCCATTAAATTTCCCGCTGTAATTCTGGGGCTTATAGTCCGGTTGGCCGCCGCTTCCCGGAAAAGTCACTGGCACATCCATTATCATCGTCGACGCCGTCAACCCCTTCTTGATCGCTGTCAAATAGGTCACTGGTTTTATCGCCGAACCGGGTTGCCTCAAACCTTGAGTCGCCACATTAAATTTTCCTTCGGTCTTGTCAGAAAAATAACCCCTCGACCCCACCATTGCCAGCACTTGGCCGCTTCTTGGGTCCATCACCACCGCCGCCCCATTGCTAATACCCAATTTCTCCGACTTATCCACTTCTTCACTCACAATCTTCTGGGCTTCCTCTTGGATCTTCCAGTCGAGAGTCGTCTGAATCTTTAATCCTCCCCCTTCAACCACCTCTTCCCCGTATTTGTCAATCAGCATATCTTTAACCCAAAAAACAAAATGCGGTGCCAAAATTTGGCTTTTATTTTCATAGAACTGGTAATTTTTCGCTTCTTCCAGAGTTTTCTTGGCCAGTTCCGAAGACAAATAGCCATCCTCTACCATCCGCTTCAAAACATGTTCCGTCCTGGGAATATAAGCCGTCGGTGTCTTGGAAAAAGGCGAATAAGTGTTTGGTCTTTGCGGCAACCCTGCTAAAATCACACATTCTGTCAAATTTAAATCTGCCACCTTCTTGCCAAAATATTGCTCCGCCGCGCTGCCAATTCCCCAAGCCGGCCCGCCATACGGAGCTTCATTAAGATACATTAAAAGTATCTCATCCTTCTGATATTTAGCCTCAATCTGGACCGCCAAAATAAATTCCTTAATCTTCCGCACCACACTCCTCTCTGAAGTCAACAGAACATTCTTCACTAATTGTTGCGTTAAGGTCGAACCGCCAATTAGCCTCCGGTAATAAATTAAATTTTTGATAATCCTTAGTGGCGTTAGGGGATCAAACCCTTTATGTTTATAAAAATCCTTATCCTCGACCGCAATTGTCGCTTCCCTCAAATAATTAGGAATATCTTCCCATACCACCGGCGTTCGTTTGGCTTCCTTATAAACATCATAAAGTAATTCCCCGTTGCGGTCATACATCCGGCTGGTATAACCTTCTCGCCTAACCACCCTCGTCGGTGTCGGCAAATCTTTAGAAAACCACACAAACACCCCTACCGTCCCTATTAAACCAGCAACACCCCCAAAAAATAGTATCCAGAAAAATAGATAAATTATTTTTTTTCGGTTCAGTTTTTGTCTAAAATCTCTCATTCTCTCTTTTGCCATCAACCATTTTTGGTTTAACCCCGACCTCATTTTAGCAACAAACTCAATGACGGGAGTAAACCAGACAGCACCAGCGCCCCTAATCCAATTATCAAAATCGTTTTTTTTACAGTCTTAAGCTTTATTTTCACTTTCTAATGATAACATAAACTAAACCTATGGATCATCTCCAAGACATTGCCCATCTCGGCCCAAAAACTCTGGAAAAACTGAATCGTCTTCACATTAAAACCCCCAAAGATCTGCTTTATCACTTCCCCCACCGCTATCTTGATTTCTCTCATCTTACCCCCATCGCTTCAGCCCCCCTAAACCAAAACGTCACCATTGTCGGCAAGGTCACCCAGTTCCAAAATATTTATACCCGACGGGGCTTAAGCCTCCAAAAGGCCACTGTTCAAGACCACACTGGCCAGCTCAACCTCCTCTGGTTCAATCAACCCTATCTATCTAAAAATATCAAAATCGGCGCCACCTATAACTTTGCCGGCGTCATTACTCCTTACCACTCCCAAGCCACCATCATCAACCCCGAATGTGGCCAATACAACACTGGCAAAATCATTCCCATCTATCCCGAAACCGCCAACTTAACCTCCCGCTGGTTCCGAAAAACAATTTCTACCCATCTCCATCTTCTCTTGGCCAATATCAAAGATCCTCTCCCTTTGTCATTCTTAAAATCACACCATCTCTTGCCCCTCCACACCGCCTTATCCCAAATCCACTCTCCCACCAACCCCCAAATTCTTACTC
>Ga0067045_1031373_pt1 | contig 12468 bp, 13 predicted proteins | sample TerdegcTABiofilm_FD_59184 | JGI IMG/M metagenome (GOLD analysis project Ga0067045, IMG submission 59184) | Combined Assembly of (Gp0054472, Gp0054536) Wastewater bioreactor microbial communities from Singapore -Terephthalate degrading...
ATTATAAATGTGCAATAAGATTATCTATGTCAACAACTATTTCAAAACCTGCATGGCTACCAATATCGTCCAAAACAGTACGGTCATTTTCTTTGAATATACAGTGAACATGTGCATCCAAACTTTCATATATTTTGGATTGCATGGATCCGTTGTATGGTGCTGGTAATGCTATGCCATGCGTTCTTTTAATTGCTAAGGTAGCTTTAAGGTTGTCTTTACTACAGCTAATGTGTACCAGTGAATCTGTTACAGATAATGTACACTGTGCGTTATTATATGTGGTAAATGTATATAACCTGTTATTGTGCAGTAAAGCAATAAGAAAACCGGTAAATTGTGATCGTTTCCAGGGTATTGTAGCAATGGAGCCAAATATACTAGTTCCTGGTAAAGAAAAATGATTTGTCTGAAACCATATATAGGCACTGGGAAAAGACTTTCCCCAGTCTTTTTCCATGTAACCACGTCCACCAGTAAAATCAATGAGTTCTTCATTGTAGCGGATAGCACCACTAATTGAATGATCCATACTTAACACAGCATGGTTGCATTCCATGGTTGGAACAAATGCATACCACCCCATTGAACCGGGTGAAAAAAGCTTTACCGGCCACGGGAAGCAATTTTCAAAACTACATTGCCCTGAAATAGAGATGTCATCTGACTTGATAGCAAGTTTTATTGAATTGAGAGTGAAATAATTTTCTCCAATGCTAACGGAAAAAGGTTTATAGGTTGTGTTAAACTCATCAAAGGGATAGGTTAAAAAATGAGGCAATTGACCTTTTTTAAAAATGTGTATGAACGCATATGATTTTGTTTTTTCTTTTTCTATGAATATACCAGGTATCACAATAAAACTGTGCTTCCCATCCTTATCCACTTGCTTGTAGTACCACCCTTCAAAATAGGGCCCCTTTGCGGGATTGTGATACCATTCAGGATGCCAGATAGTTTGAAATGTATGGAACATAGATTTTAAAAAGATAACACTCCTTTAACAAATAATCAAGCAAAAATGAGGGGTCAGAGCCTTGTTTCCACCCAACAAGTAATTAATCTTGACACAACAACACTTGCATTTTAGTATTAGCGATAGTTCATAAATCAAGAGGACTATGCAAACCGATATCAAAGCACTAAAACGAAAAGCCAAAGCTCTGCTTTTGTCAAAGGACATCCCTGCCGGAAAAATGGATATTGTGAGGGCAATACTTGCCAATGACCGTATACTTGAAGAAGAGAAATATAATGCCATCATAGATCTTGTTAAAAACTATCCCGATAAGCCTGTAAAACCGGTGGCTCCAGGCAAAGTTGAAGTGAGGGGGGAAGAGTTTAAAACACCTGAAGGATATAACTCAAAGAATACACCCTATATGTACCAAAAGTACAGGCATACCAAACTTTTTAAAAAAAGGCTCCTTGTTCATGCAAATAATAAATTTGGTATTGGGTTTTTACGGCGGCTTGTTCCGTCACAACGCTTGTTAAAGTTTTCCCAGAAATTATTTGAACTGCAGTATTCAATGCGTCAGCGTCTGTATAGGGTGCTCTGTGATATTGTCGATGATCAGTCAATATCTGATCCTAAAATTTTTAATTACTGTGTTGTTCTGTACAATGCTCTTGCATCGTCATGCTTGATTGATAAGCAGTATATTGAGCTCAAATGGACACGGCCTGAGGTGTTTAAGCAGTTACTATCGCCCTTTATGGATTCCATGTTAAAACTTTCCCTATGTGATGCTCAGACCAAAGAAGCCATGATTCAATTAATTGACCAGAAATTACGTCAAAGCCAGGATCTTCAAAAGAATGAAACTATGAATAAAAAGAATCTGACCATTGAACAATATATCTATGATTTCATTACCACTCTGCGATGTCTGCTCTATCCTTCTTCCACCAATGAATGCTCACTAACCAATCTTCTTAAAAAAGAGGCTTCGTTGCCATCATTTGAAGCATTTTGTACTGCCTGTGTAGAGGCGCTGGTTTTGTGCAAACCTGTTGTGTTATCTGATATAATTACGCTATTTGATATAACAGCTCCAAAGGTTTCGGATACTGAATGGAATTTTGATCACGATGAACTGGTAAAAGCAGGTAAAGATCCCGAATCGTTAAAGAAGAAAGCAAAAGAAGAACTACATAGAAAGCTTGACCCGTACGATGAATTGTACAGGTTCCTGACTTATGCTCCTGAGGGGAAGGAAGTTGCCATTCAGGGATTTGATGATCAGCGTAAAATGGTTGATAAACGCAATGAGGTGTTTGATGATGCATATAATAAAGATATACTCATTGCACTTGAAGGGATGCTTTTGGGTTTTATCAATGAATATGGCGCACTGCTTGATGGCACAACAATATATTTTGAAAACAATAAAAATCACTATGAAGGATGTATATTTACTGAAAATTATTTTTCACATGAATTAGCACGCTTTTCCGAAATACTGTCCGAAATCAATACATTCAGATCCAACAATCCCACATTTCACGTAACTCGCGATGAATTGATAGAAGGTATAAATAAAAAGAAAAAAAGCTTGTATCCTATTGAACGCTTTATGACCGTGATTGGGGATATGTGTTACGATATTGGGATTGAGTTATTTACTCTGTATAACCGTCACCGCAGGTGGATTTTACGTGGCTCACCAGGCAAAGACGATGCAGTGATGCGCACGGCGTTTTCTGCACATACGTCAGGTTTATCATCACTTGAAGACACAGAAGCAATGCCTGTACCCTTTTCTGATTGTATCATAACCGGTTTTTCAAAAATGCGGCCGCTGTCAAAACTTTTGTTACACAAGCCGGTAATACATCCTACATTGCGTGATGGTGTGTTCCCTCAGATGGTTGCCTATTGCCTGCAGGTGGCACATGTATGCCTCAATGACAGACTATATGGCATACTGGATGAACGTACAAAAATAGTATCGCAAATCCGGAGTCTTTCATGAGGCTTTTAGTCATTCTTGCCATGCTTTTTTTTACATTGCGCGTTGAGGCAGCACCACGGGTATTGGTGTTCAAATCCTATCATGATAACCTCACCACACTCCTTGATGTATATCATATTCCGTATATCATAAAACGTGCATCAGTAGTAGCGGGCGATAGTTCCCTGTCAGGATTTGATGCTGTGTTTATACCCTGCGGTGTTGAGCAGCCTATTGAGGCAAGTATTCAGGTAATGGCACATGGGCAGCGTATTCAGGGTGTTGCATTAAAAGATGATTATGAGGGTATTGATTATAAGCGATTACATGCACTACTTCAGGATTTTGTGAAAAGTGGTGGCAGGTTGTATGCTGCAGGTTATTCATACAGGTTTGTTGAAGCATTGGGGTGTTCCCTGTCCTTTTTTAATAATTTCCCACATTATGGCACCAGTGGCAGGATCCACAGCTTTTTACATGATGATTTTGCTTCATTTGTTATGCGTGATGATATGCAACTTACTGTCAATTATAATGGCTGGGTGGCATTGCAAAAAGCTAATGCATCCATACTGGCTAAAGGGTATTTCCCCACTGTTGGAGGCGAGCGGGAAGGGCCTGTTGCATTCTTTAAAAAATATGGCAATGGCGTGGTGTATTATTCGGCATACCATACCGGTGAAGATTCACTATACATGCGCTATTTTATTTTCAGAACAGCGTATGGCATGCTGGTTGATGAGCTGTTACAGAAAGCGTGGTACTGGGGTCAGAGCATAGCATTATCGGTGGTTGACACGTTTAAAGTGGATGAATATGCCAGAAGTTATACGTGCACACTGCCCCATGGTGCTGTTACCATATATCTTCCAACTTCTTACCCGGTACAGGTTGATATTTTTGCAGGCAAAAAACTTTTGGGTTCATGGGACAGTGGATTTATAAATGAAATATCATGGTATAACCCTGTAACTCAGGATGTTACAGTACGTGTGTATCAGTGTAGCAGGGCAGCCTATAAACCTTTTGCACTGGTTATAGCACAGGGTAGGCGCATATTGCCGTATATGCCGGTAGTGCGCCTTAGCATGGGTGCCATTGCTGTCATTGTGCTTTTAGGGTTGACATGGAAGAGGATAAATCCACGGAAATTTACTGGAAAACGCCGCTATTGGTTCAGGGATGGGCATTTTATCCATAGGCAAAAATAAATAGCTTATTATATTTCCCCACAACCTCCGGTGGTGTACGTATATGATAAAAAAAGCTTGCAATTGAAGGTATACAATTCATACATATGTATACATTTATCGAAACCATATATCAGAGCAGTAAATGTATGGGCACCTCTAAAAACCGGTTTCGTCCATAAATTAAATTACTCATATAATAGAAAGCGGTTTTATCTTATTATATTGTGCCCACAAGGGAACATCCTGAAAAACAGTTTTTAGAAGTTCCCTTATATATCACTATTTTGATGAACCATATAGAGCGATTGTCATATAATTGGGAATATTTTTCAAAGGGAGCTATCAATGGGTAAAATTATATCCATTTCCAACCAGAAAGGAGGGGTTGGCAAAACCACAACCGCTGTCAATTTAGCTGCATTTTTAGCAGAAAAAGGGAAACAGGTTCTGGTTGTAGATATTGACCCTCAGGCAAACGCAGGATTTGGCCTTGGTGTCAACGTAGAGGAAATGGAAACAACAGTGTATGAGGTTTTGCTGGGAACCATTCCCGTACAGGAAGCAATTTTCAGGACAACTATCGAAAATCTTTATATAGTCCCTTCCAATATGCATTTAGCCGGGGCTCAAGTTGAACTAATGGATATGGAGGATAAAGAGTATTTATTGAAAAGGGCGCTGGAAAAGGTACGTGATGCATTTGATTTTATACTTATCGACTGCCCACCATCATTAGGGATACTCACTTTAAATAGCCTGGTTGCATCGGATTCGGTAATTATTCCGCTGCAGTGTGAATACTATGCACTTGAGGGTTTAAGTCAGCTTCTGAAAATTATTTCCATGGTACAGGATACACTCAATCCCAAGCTGGAAATTGAAGGAGTGCTACTGACCATGTATGACCCGCGCACCAATCTTTCGCAGCAGGTAGTTTCGGATGTAAAACAATTTTTTAAAAACAAAGTGTTTTCAGCAATAATCCCACGTAATGTGCGGCTTTCTGAGGCACCGTCATTTGGCAAGCCCATCAATCTTTATGACAGGACTTCAAGTGGCAGTATGAGCTATGAGCAGTTAGCACATGAATTAATTCAGAATGTGCGATAGCTCATAGTATCCATTACAGGAGCAGACAATGGCAAAAAAAGTTTTAGGCAAAGGATTGGGAGCAATCATCACCACATCACCAACACCGGTGAGTGATTTTGAAAAGGTTTTATTACAGGACAAAGAACGTGTTGTGGATATTCCTATCAATGCAATAATGCCAAATCCTGACCAGCCACGAGTCCATTTTGATGCAGCAGAGATAGCAGGGCTTGCACAATCCATACAGCATGTGGGATTGCTACAGCCAATTATTGTGCGCAAGCAGGGTGAGGAATATTTTATTGTAGCTGGTGAACGCAGATGGCGAGCATGCAAGTTATTGGGAAAGCCAACCATAAAAGCAATTGTCATGAACACAACTGAAGAGCAGAATCTGACGCTGGCTCTTATAGAGAATATTCAACGAACAAACTTAGACCCAATAGAAGAAGCAAAAGCATATAAAATGCTTGCAACACGTTTCAAGCTCAAGCAATCAGAAATAGCTGATCGTGTGGGCAAAGACAGGGCAACGGTTGCCAATATCATGCGCTTGCTTAATCTGCCCGAGCACATGCAGGAAGCGTTACAGGATGGGAGGATTAATGTTGGACATGCAAAATTGCTTTTAGGTGTTTCCGGGGATGAACAGGAGGCATTGTTTGACAGGATAATCCATCAGGGACTGTCGGTGCGTGAAGTTGAAAAAGCAATAGCTGAAGTGCCAAAAACCAGCGGTAAAAAGAAAAAGAAAGCAAAGGATGCCCATATACGGAAACTGGAAGAAGAGCTAATCTCATTTTTAGGCACCCGTGTTGAGATACGCCATTCAGCAGGCAAGGGGCGTATTGAAATAAGTTTTTATTCGCTTGATGATTTTGAACGCATTGTAAGCCTTATAAAAGGTGACAGGTAATTATTCTTCAATATCTATACGAATTTTTTCTACCTTATCAGTTTCAGTATCAAGTATGGCAACAGTATGTTCCTCACCGCGGTACAGGGATCCGGGATTGATGATACGAGTTTTTCCGCTGACGTAATTTTCAAATATGTGGGTATGCCCTTTGATGATGTAATCGTATTTGCCACTGTTAACTGCTTCTCTGAACATGGGGACATTGTTTCCGTGAAACACCATAAAATTCTTGCCATCCAGCGTAAACTGGCATGAATGTTCAACACAGCCAAACCCGCATTCAGATGCAGTTGTGTTTATTTCTTCAACATCAATGTCGCAGTTACCCAGCACAAATCTGCCATCAAAACCTTTAAACAGGGAAATGATTTTAGAGGAGGTAAGATCACCGGCATGGATAATAACAGATATATTGCGTTCTTTGAATATAGCAATTGCCTTCTGAACCAATTCAATATCATTGTGTGTATCGGATATTAATCCAATCTTCATAAAGCCTCAAGGCGTATTAACTGAGCACTGCACCAACCGGCACTGTATCATTAACTTCAATCAAAATGGGTTTGTCATCTTTAGACAATTTTGCTGCCAGTAGCATCCCATGTGATGTTCGTTTAAACAATGTGGCTGGTTTAAGATTTGCCACAACAATAATCTTTTTCCCAACAAGATATTCAGGAGTATAATGAGGGGCAAGCCCTGCAACAATAGTGCGAGTATCTTTGCCCGTATCTATCTGTAATTCAATGAGTTTGTTTGAGCCTTCAACAGCCTGAGCCTGTAATACTTTTGCAATACGTAGTTCAACCTTCATAAAATCCTTAATGTCAATAAGGCCTTCTGTTTCTTCCATAGGTTTTTCCTCTTTTTTTGCTTTTTGTGATGCTTTATCATTTTCTTTTTCTAATCGTGGGAACAGTATGCCTGGATTATCAATTATGCTGCCTTCGGTAAGTGCCTTTAAGTTGACAAGTTGCTCAACCGGATACTGTTGAGGAGCCTTGAGTGATTTAATGATGACAGGTGTTTTGGTGATGCACACCGGTGCAAGGAGGTATGCTATTGCATAGATTCCTTCTAACAGGTTCCTCAGAAGCGACTGAAGTTGCCTGATGTCCCCCTCTTTGGCTAACTGCCATGGTTTGTGTTCATCAATATATTTGTTGCAATAGCGTATAAAATCCCACAGGCGCTCAAGCGCCAGGTTAAACTGGAAGCCATCGATATAATCAAAATAATGGTTCATTGCATCATTCAATGCTTTCTGCATATCTGCTTTTCCTGCGGGACTATCGCCATGAAATGGTGGAACTTTAGCATCGCAGTACTTATGCACCATGTTAAAGGTACGGTTTATTAAATTACCCAAATCGTTGGCAAGGTCATAGTTAATGCGATTAATTATGGCCTCTTCTGAAAATTTTGCATCAAGTCCAAACGTCATTTCCCGTAAAAAGAAATATCGGATTTCGTCATTGCCATATTTTTCTAATAGTTGTGATGGTGTTACCACGTTGCCCAATGACTTTGACATTTTTGCAGCTTCCATATTCCAGTAGCCATGGACATTGAGGTGGTGGTAAGGCTCAATGCCTGCAGCTTTCAGCATGGTTGGCCAGAATACACCATGGGGTTTAACAATATCCTTTGCAATAATATGGTTGGATACAGGCCAGAATTTTTTAAAAAGGTCACTATCGGGATACCCAATAGCGCTGATATAATTAATGAGTGCATCAAACCACACATACGTTACAAAGTTATTGTCAAAAGGTAGCGGTATACCCCATGAAAGACGGGCCCTGGGGCGTGAAATGCATAAATCCTCAAGCGCCTCACCTTCAAGCATTGCAAGAACTTCATTTTTATAGCGCTCGGGCCTAATGAAGTTTGGATGTTCATTAATATAATCAATCAGCCATTGCTGATATTTGCTCATTTTAAAAAAGTAATTGTCTTCTTTAATATATTCCAGAGGTTTTTGATGGTCGGGACATTTGCCATCAACCATCTCCTTTTCGGTAAAGTAGCGCTCGCAGCCAAAGCAGTAAAAACCGCCATAGCTTCCAAAGTAGATATCGCCATTATCATACACTTTTTGCAATACGTACTGTACCACTTTTTTATGACGCTCTTCGGTAGTGCGGATAAAATCATTAAACTCAATCCCCATTGCTTGCCACTGTGCTTTAAAAATGGCACTGATTTTATCAGTATATTCCTGTGGATTTGCATTGTTCTGCATGGCAGCTTTGACTATCTTGTCGCCATGTTCATCAGTGCCGGTTAAAAAGAAGGTTTCATAGCCTCGCATTTTATACAGGCGATTGACAAAATCAGCCACTATGGTAGTATAAGCATGGCCTATGTGTGGTTCAGCGTTAACATAGTAAATAGGCGTGGTAACATAAAAGCGCTTTTCCATTGATTATACCTCTTCAGTAACAACTTCCAGTGAATGTTTTAATTTTTCAATTGCAGTATCGCTCAATACAAATGTCCCATTTATATTGCTAATTTCATCTCTATGAATGGCAACAGTATTGGAGTCATGCCTCAGTATCAATGATTCTTTTAAGCTATCAATTGCTTCTACCACAAAAGGAATATTATTAACAGTAAACTGAAAACCCGGGCTTGGTAGTGATTCATTAATCTCACGATAAATATGGTATTCATATCCAAGACAACATAGCAACCTTCCGCACATACCGGAAATTTTCAGCGAGTGCAAATTCATATTTTGATCTTTAGCCATTTTGATAGAAACTGGTTCAAATTCTTCTTTGAGGTTAACACAGCACAGTTGCCTGCCACAAGTTCCATACCCTCCGCACATGCGCGCTTCATCACGCACGCCAATCTGACGCATCTCAATGCGTGTTCTGAACACCGCAGCTAAATCCCGCACCAGTTCCCTGAAGTCAATACGCCCGTCAGCCACAAAATAGAAGATAATCTTGGTTTTATCAAAAAGGCTTTTGACCATGACAAGTTTCATCTCTAATTTTTTTTCAATGATTTTTTCCTTGCACACCGCAAAAGCCCTATCTTCAAGTGCCTCAATTTGAGGCAAAAGGTTTAAATCTTCCTGTGTGGCAAGGCGTACAAGCTTCCCTCCCACTTTTATTGAATCGTCGGGCAGGGAAGTAAGTTTCTTAAAAACCCTGCCAATATCTATACCATGTTCCGTTTCTACTACACACAGGGAATTACGACGAACAAAAAGATTGTTTGTATATACATAATAAACTTGCTGGCTGCATCTAAGTTTTACGCCTGTTATATCCATAGGTAAACCTGCTTAAAAAAAATTATTGAGTAAAACATAAAGAGTATAGCATGCCTTTCAGTGCCATTCTAATATTAATATTGTGGGAAATACCCTTTCGCAGTTCAAGTAATATTTTAATAATTTCTACAGCATGCATTTGGTCAAGTGCGCTGTGTAGCCAGGGCAATCTGTTTTTAGTGCAGTGCAGTCTGAATATATTAATCAAAAGGTCAATTGTTCTGTATGCACCAATTTCCTGTAGTATGGGCGATAGATCATGGGAAAAAACTTCTGGCTGGCATATAAAGTTAGCTATAGCGCTGTATGCTTCTTTAAGCTGTGAAAAGAGATCCTCACGAGCAAGGGTCAGAGCATAGGATGCAGACCCTCCTGCAACAGGGATGATGGCATCATACATTTGCCCGTCAATGCCACTTTTTTGCAGGATGGACACGAGGTCGCTATCGCTTAGAGGATGAAAGACATATTCCGTAACACGAGAATGTATGGTTGGCAGCAGTTGATTGCGTTCGGAGCTAATAAGGATAATAAACGTATGTGCTGGCGGCTCTTCAATGGTTTTAAGCAATGCATTTTGCGACTGAATGTTCATACAATGGGCATCATTGATGATGACGACTCGTTTTTGATTAAGGGAGGCTAAATTCACCCGACCAATTAGCCATCGTATGCTTCCTTGCTGTTCGTCGCTGCCAATGGGGATGTTCCCTTTCTCATTGGGTTCAATTATGATAACGTCGGGGTGCGTTGCATGATCTATCTGCCTGCATGAAGGACAGACGCCGCACGCGTTGCCACTGGCACACAGCATTGTTTTGGCCACTGTAACTGCACAAAGTTTTTTGCCAATACCTTCCAGCCCTGAAAATAGCATTGAATGAGGAAGGATGTTATTGCTGGCAGCGTGCAAAATAATAGATTGCTGAACAGTATTGCCTAAAATCTGTGTCATGGTTTTAGTGGGTAAGGTCCAGGATTAACCCTCTGATCTCATCAAAGGTTTTTAATATATCAAAAGCTTTGTTGTTTGTTATATAGGCTTTTGTAATCTCTTCAAGCTTATTCTGTATTTGCTGTATAACCACAAAATCAGCACGATCACGGCGTTTTCGTTGTAACGTGTTTACCACATATTCTTCGCTCACAAGGATTTTTAGTATACGCTGAACCAGTGCCTTGTACCGCTGCATGTTGTACAATGAGGGATCGGCCATAAATTTTTTTTCCTGGTCTTTTAGATCTTCAAGAAGTTCATCTAAGGTTTCAGGCAGCGAAAATTCAAGAGTTCCCTCAAAGGTGGATCTGAATGTTGAATGGAGGCCTGCGGATTTGGTGCCTTTTTTACGTTTAACAATTTTTTGTTCTTCTTTCTTGGGGTTTGGGGGTACTATCTCAATCATGTCATTCCTGCCTCTTGTTTATAGTGCAGTTACCCTCAAAAATAACACCATCTTCCATAATAAGGCTTGGCGTTATGACATTGCCATGTATGGTACCGGTTGACAGCATAATCACCCGCTCCGTGGCATAGATATTGCCTTTCACAGTGCCGCCTATCACCACCACGCGTGCCTTGATGTCGGTTATGGCTTCGCCTGTTTGCCCAATAAGCACCTTACCATCAGTGGCGATAGTTCCCTTGAATTTACCATCTATACGCAGTAATCCGTTAATGTTAAATTCGCCTTTGAATTCAGAACCTTCGCCTATGATACTGTTAACAATATTGTCTTCGATATTAAATTTATTTGTCCGTGCCATATTCCTATTATTTATCACTATAATATTTATGAGCACCTCTAAAAACCGCTTTCATCAGTACGGATGCACTAAAAAGAAAGCGGTCTTGTCCTATATATTGTGCCCACAAAGGAACTTCCGTAAAAACAGTTTCCATAAGTTCCCTAATTTTTTACACATTACTTTGTTTATGCAGGATACACTACAAAATAACAGGTTAAAAAACAAGTATTATTTATGAGCACATCTAAAAACTGCTTTCTTCAGAAATTATTACATAATAGAAAGCAGTTTTAACATATATATTGTGGCCACAAGGGAACATCCAAAAAAAACAGTTTTTAGAAGTTCCCTTATGGGCACATCTAAAAACTGCTTTCTTCAGAAATTATTCACATAATAGAAAGCAGTTTTAACGTATATATTGTGGCCACAAGGGAACATCCAAAAAAACAGTTTTTAGAAGTTCCCTTATTATCAAATAATGAACATCAGGGCCATCTCAAAACAAACCATGGAGTTCACAATGACGAGAGTGCAATGTCATTGCGAGTGTAGCGCTTGCGCTGAGTGCTTCGACGAGCTCAGCAACCACTTGTCGAAGTGAAGCAATCCCAAATAATGAAAAACGAGATTGCTTCGTTGCCCAAGAAGCTCCTCGCAATGACAAAAAGTGATGCTACCACGTGCATATTGCACCAGTAATCAGGTTGTATTGGATTGCCTCGTCACTTCGTTCCTCGCAATGACGCAGGTGCAAAGTAATTAGAATGAGGTACCTTTTTAGCACACCCTTATGGTGAGGGTATTACCCATTCTAATGTGACATAAAATTTTTGTGCCAGGTTTATATTTATCGGAAAAAATTTTAAATTTTTTACTAAAAAAAGCTTGCAAAATTTATAATTACTTATAATATAAATCCAACGGAATAGTCTGCCCAAAAATCAAGGAGGAAAGCATGAGAAAAACAATTTTAAAACTCCTGGAATATGGTTGGCCGGACAGGATAATTGCCAGCTACCTTATGATTAAGCCTGCCATTGTCAAGTATTATAGACGAAAGTACCGCATTTCCCGCAACGAATACCAGGGATTTTATTAATATCTTTGATCTTTTCACATCGCTCGTAATAAAAAAGTAGAGGGGAAGAGGGTTCCCCTCTAAAGAGAATTTGGAGGTTCGCCAATCATTAAATTGGAGGAAAGTATAGCACCAAAAAAAATTTTGTTGCTTACTTGTCAAGAATATTTATAGCTTATATCGGCAAA
>Ga0067045_1031376_pt1 | contig 12466 bp, 9 predicted proteins | sample TerdegcTABiofilm_FD_59184 | JGI IMG/M metagenome (GOLD analysis project Ga0067045, IMG submission 59184) | Combined Assembly of (Gp0054472, Gp0054536) Wastewater bioreactor microbial communities from Singapore -Terephthalate degrading...
AAATTCGAGGAAACCGGCATGAACCCGTCATCCTGAATCCTGAAACCAGTTCAGGACAGGCTTTGTTTCAGGATCTTTGGGAATCGGCATAAAATCTGGATTTTGGCAATAAAAGGCGTAACTCCTGACCTTTGTTTTCTGCCTTGTTTGGTTGATATAAATCGCAGTTCATGTTTTTGGCTGGGGGAGAAAGGGAAAAAACTCCGGTTTTTATCACTGGCCGCCTTTTGTCGATGGAGAGGTTTTCTTTTTAGGCGGGGTAGGGGAGTTCTTCTTCTTGGCGGCGTTTTGCTTGTCTTTGATCCTGACTCTGTTTTTGTTACCCTTCTTGTTATCGTTTTTGTTATCCTTTTTGCTGTCCTTGACCGTCTCTGAAGGCGAAGCGGCGGGAGATGGGGACAGGGAATGAAGAGGAGCGGGAATGGTGGGGCCATATTTGAGATCCAGATGGATTCCGTTGGTTTCCTCATACATTATCATATTTTCCCGGATATTGAAGTCGGATCTTCTTTCATAGGTGGCAAACAGAGACGGGGTTATGGTTCCTTCGGGATCCAGTCTGGTCAGATTGGCGGCGGCTTCTCTTATTTCGTCCCTGGCTTTTACTATGACAGCCTGATTGACATCCCTTTCGAAGAGTTGTGCCTGGTGTTTTTCCATCATGTAAGTTAGCAGGTAAGCATTAAGCAATATAAAGTAGGATTCGGGCGTTTCGGGATCTGCCAGAATTCCCTGACGGGCGCTCTGAATGGCGGATTCGGCTTCAAAATCGGGAGAAAGTTCGCTGGAGCGGTATTGTTTGGGGGTCATCTGGGATTTTGCCTTGAAGTTCTTGAAGGCTTCTATGACGCTCTGCCTGCCTTCGATAATATAATTGTCGGCGGTTGCCCTGGAATTGAACCGGACTATACCGTAAAGCAGAGCCAGAAGGCCGGCGATGATCAGCACCATATATATGCTCCGGATGGTGTTGGTGTTTCTGTTAGCCTGGGCGGCATATTTGAGGGTCTCCTCCAGTTCCGCCAGTTTGGGGTTTTCCTCTCCGGGAACGGGATAGAGTTCCGTTACGGGCAGAGGGGCTTCTCCTGCGGGATTGTACACCGGAGCGGTTTCGTCGGGGAGATTGGTCTGGGAGTCTATCACCTTGTATATCTCTCCATCGGAGGGAGATTCTTCCTGAATTTTGTTTTCTTCTCCGCCGGAGGGACGCAAACGCAGGGGGGATTTCTTTTCCTTGTTCCGATTTTCGTTTGAGAGCGCAAATCCCGCCATCTCTTTATTTTCCTTTGGGGTTTTTCCGCTGTCGGTGCTGAACTCCAGCCCGTCCAGAGACAAAACCCGACGGGAAGGGGACGCTGCGGATTGGGAAATGCCGAAAGAGACCTCCCCTGTTCCGTTATCGGGAGAAGGAGAGGTCTTTCCGGATTCGGTATCCTTGGGGCGGTTTCTGTCAGTCCCGTCCATGGGGTTGATCTCCTTGCCTTCGAGGCTGCCGGACTATTTCTTTTCTTTGGACAGCGTGCATTCTTCCAGGGTTTTGAAAGATTTTACCGTGAAGTTGTCAGAATATTCCAGAAGGACCAGCAGATCCCCCTTGGTCAGGTCTTTGAAGCCGAAGGGGGAAAGTTTGGAACTGTCCTGAACGGTAACAAATCTCAGGGCGCCTTTTTCCACGGTGGGGGGGGTGTCTTCCAGGGGGAAGTTCCAGCCTGTCTTACAACCGATCTTATCCGCATTTTCCTGGTTGGAGTTGCTGAAATATTCTTTCATGGCTTTACCCATGAGGGAGTCGAACTTGAACTTGACTTCCTCTTTTTTGGAAAAAGCCTGTACCATGAGCCCTTCATCGCCTTTATCGACGATAACCAGCAGATCTCCCGTTTTGACCTGTTTGAATCCGATGGATTGCATGGCGGGAACATTCTGAACCATGCCGAAGGTTACTTTATCCGGGGCGGTCTTGGCGGGAATGGGGAAATCCCAGCCTTTTTTATATTTGAGAACATCCATGAGGGGGGAAGTTTCCTGGGCGGGAACCATGCCGATTACCAAACTCGCCAGTAACAGAGTTACTGCCATACATATCGGGATATTTCTTTTCATTACATACCTCCTGAATAACTATATCTGATAATGGTTATTGATCTTCTTCATCATTTCCTTTCTTTCCTCCGTCAAAGCCCGACACGGAAGAATACATGGGGTAATCTTCCGTGATTTTTGCACTTTCATGGTATTTGCCCTGACATCGTATGATGAAGTAGGTTCCTTTTTCGTCGGTTTCGTAGGATTTCTCATACACCTCAAAGGTTCCCGCCGCTGGACATTTGGGGAGCATGGGGAGATAGGTGGGAATAAGATCGCTTAGTTGCTGGGGATATTTTCTCTCTTTTTTCTTGTATTCCTCAAGTTTCTGGGCTATAAGTTTTATGTTGGCGCAACATCCGTCATAGTCCTTGCGGGATTTTTCCTCCAGGTATTTGGGCAGATAGGTAATGGCCAGAATTATAAGGGTAACGATAATAATAAGACATCCCACCATGGAGTAACCGCCCAGTTTGGTGGCCACTTCTCTGGTCTGTAGGTCTTCTTCGTCCTTTTTGGGTTCTCCCTTGATATATTCGGGGAACCACTGGATCAGATCCTTCTTGAGTTCCCGGACGCTCTGGTAGCGTCGTTCTCTGCCCTTGGTTCTCCGCCGATCCAGTCCTTTATCCAGGATGTTGGAAAGGGCCTTATGGACGTTGGGGTTGATATCCTTGGGGGACGGGAATTTCTTCTCCTCGTACAGTGCCGGGGGTTGTTTGGTAACCAGTTCGAAAATCAACTGGCTGATCACAAAAACGTCCCTTATGGGATCGGGTTCTTCCTTGGTGATGAAGTAACCCTCGGGAACCACTCCGGGATAAAATTCCATGGAACTGCCCAGATCCACTATTTTGAACTGTCCGTCGGGGAGGATGAGAATATCCGAGGGACGCAGCATCCGCAGGTGATAGGGGGGGTTCTGGGAGTGGAGGTAGCCCAGGAATTCCACCAGTCCATAATACAGGGGGATCATGTCGGTTCCCTTGAAGGGTTCCTTCCGTTTGTCCAGGACGGTATCCAGATTGGTTCCCTCCAGCCATTCGGTTACGTAGTAATAGCGTCCCCCTTCCTGGAAGCCGTCCAGAAATTTGACCAGGGCGAAATGGTCCAGTTTTTTCATGTATTGAATCTCTTCCAGGAAAATCTGCCCCACTTCTTCCAGTCTTCCTTCGTCCACTCTGGGAAGGATTTCCTTTACCACTACGGTTTTATCGTTGGTTTTATCCTTTGCCTTGTAGAGGATACCGTAGGTGCCTTTTTTTATAATTTCTATAACCTGATAACGTCCTCGAAAATTCGTAGTATCCATACATCCTCCCGGAAAGGATTTTTTTTGTTCTTCTATATACTTCTTCAAAAACCTTTTTTTGCGGGAATCTGTTAGGGAATCTTTAAACTTTTTTAGCGGGGGTTACAGTCTGTTTTCAAACTAACGCAATTCACTACATAGTTTGAGCGGGATTGAAACTCAACCGTAAAGAATCGAATTTAAAACGACTTTGAAAACAAAACACAGCGAATTTCGGGGGCAGAAGGCATACCTTTTTCTATCTCCGAATAAACCCCTGGTCTTCCCCTTCGTCTTTTATTTGTATAAAGCATCCCGGATCTATGGCTTCCATGTTCCCCGTCCCTGAGGCGCCCACTGCTCTGGCCCGGCATCCTCCCCGGCAGGCGGAGAGATGAGAACATTCCCGGCAGGTGTCGTTGCCTTGCAGGGATCTTATCAGCTGCAGATTGGCGGAGAATATCCATATATCTCTCAGGGGGTATTCCCGGATACTGCCTGCAGCGAAGTTCCTTAAAAAAGAACAGGGATACACGATGCCGTTGGAGGCGATCCAGCAGTTGAGGTTGCTGGCGGCACATCCGAAGCCCTTGTAGATCCGGTTTCCTCTGGCTTGATAGGGGAAGTGGCGAAGGATTATGGGGGTTGAGGAATATTGCTGCAGTTTTTTTATGGTTCTGAAGGATTCCCGGATCTCCTTGTCGTTGAGGAGGATGTTCCTGTTCTGGAGAGCCTGTCCCACGGGTTTTACAAAATCCACGCTCCACTGGTTGCATTCGAACTTTTGCACCGACCGCAGCAGGGTCAGGATCTCCGTCTGGTTACTGCTCATGATCACCGAATGGAGGGTGATGGGACAGTTAAAAAGCTCCCTCAGAGTCTTTATCGAGCGAACCACCCGTCGATAGGTTCCCTTCCCCCGCTGATAATCGAAGGACTTCTCCGTGGAACCGTCAAAGCTTATTCTAAAACCTTTGATGGGATATTCGGAGAGTTTTTTAGCCGTAACCCTGCCGATGAAGAGTCCCGTGCAGGAAATATAGACGCTCATCCTTTTCTGAACGGCGTGTTCCACCACCTTGATCAGTTCTTTTTCTTTCAGGAAGGGATCCCCTCCCCCGATGGTAAGATCGTAAACCCCTATGCTTGCCAGTTCGTCGATAAGTTTTATCAGTTCCGCCATATTCAATTCGTCGGGCAGTTCGTCTCGGGTATCCTGGGAACAGTGTTTGCAGTTGAGTTCGCATTGGTTGGTCAGCTGCAGATGAACCCTCAGAGGAGCCGACAACCGATCCTTGACCGGCAGAAAAGGAAGGAATTTCCCCGCAAACTTTTTATTCTGGTCGAAAAGTTCAATCGACTGGCATAGTTGAATAAACGTCATAAAACTCTCCCTGGATATTCTCCCCTTTACCTTTTCCATTACGTCGTCCAGGGATAGTTCGTTACTCAGTTCGAACATATAAGTGGCGTCCCAGTCGAAGGGAATATAGTCTCCCCGTTCCACATCATAAAACAGAGAGCCGAAGTATTCCCTTCTACCGATAAATCTCGTGTCAGCCAACTAGATGATTCCTTCCTGCGTTGGTTATTTGCTGAAGAATAGATGGATAATTAGATAAAATCCGGTTTTTTTCCTGCGAACATGCCCAAAGAAAATTTAAAAGCTTTTTGATCAAAACAAGTCAACCCTTCGCAGGATTGACTTGAGGAAACATCTATTTCAATAATTAACAATTAACTTGTAGTTTGATTATTCCTGAAATAAAAACCTGGGAGAAGTGGATTTTATCGTATTTCCGCCCAAAGTGGTGATGCTGTGGGAATTGGGACCATTCAACCCGAAGCTTTTAAATTCATCCTTCTGCAGGGAAGAAAGATCTCCCATGGCGTAGAATTTATGAACAGGAATAAACTCGTCGGGATTGACCACAATGGGCATCTTGGGGTCGCCGATATAAGGGGGACTCTTGATCTCAGGTTCGTTAAAGGGAACAAAGGCTTTCCTGGGATCCCGAATCTCCACCGGGAAATCGGTTTTTACCAATCCGTCCCGGATCTCCACCGTGGTCGGCTGGGGACCAATCTTGTGGGGAGTCGATATATGAGTTGTAGTAGGACCTATCCTGGGTGATCCTATGTTATATCCGATACCGTCCATAGGTTTCGCCTCCTGTAGGGTTTATAAGGAAAGCAACCTTTCCTCTCCACCCATAATGCACTTTTCTTACTCTTATATTATCATTTTGCCGAAAGGGTGTAAAGTCAAAGGGTGTTAACAAAATGTTAACGGTTCCCCAGTTTGAAGGTCGGAGGTCAGAGCAGAAACTTTCGGCTCACGGCTTAAATCCTACAGGCCTGTTTATTTTTAGTTAGAGAGCGAACAACGATAGTCGTAATTCGGTAGGTTCCTTGTAAAAGATCTTTTTTATACAAACTATAGAGGATTATCTGATAGAATCTCGAAGCCTTACATATATGGAAATGGGTGAGAGGAGATAAGCAAAAAATGAAAATAAAACAGGAAAAAACAAGGGCAGTCCCGCCAGGAAAACCCAGGACAAAAACCGGGAATCCCACTAATCCCGCTAATAACCCCGGTGTTCCCGCCAATGCCGCCAATGCCGCCAATGCCGTTAATACTGTTAATGCTGTGAGTCCCATGAATCTGCTGGAGTTTACCCGCAAATTCCCTGACGAAAAAGCCTGCCGGGAGTATCTGAATCAGACCCGATGGACTAGCGGTTTTCTCTGTCCCCGATGCGGAAATACTGAATTTTACTTCCATTCCGGAAGAGATATTCGTATATGTAAATCCTGCAAACATCAACTATCGCTGACATCGGGCACTATCTTCCACAAAACCCGCACTCCTCTTCAAAAGTGGTTCTGGATAATATATCACATATCCATACAAAAAGTCGGCATATCGGCACTGGCGCTGAAACGGATGCTGGATATGCCCAGTTATCAGACCGTCTGGACTATATGCCACAAAATAAGAAAAGCCATGACCGACGAAAATAAAAAAGACAGAAATTCCTGCTCGTTAAATATTCCGGCCATACCGGGAATATCGGGCATAATCGAGATCGACAACACATACCTGGGAGCCACCAAGCAGCCCCCCGATTTAACACCTGACAAAGAGCTGATCTCCCTCGATATGGATATTCAATTTACCGATATGAAAGTTTTACCACAAGGATTTGTTTCGCCAACATTATTCACACCACCTTTACCAACGCAAGGGCAGAATCGAAAACAAGATAATAACACATTTAGATTTATTAGTTCTAAAAATATCGTTTATAAACCAAAAAAGAGGAAAAAGTCCAATAAAACCGGGAATCAACCGCAACCCCCCAATCCGAGGGGACAAGACGACGAAGATCCCACCCTGTATTGGGTCAGCGTGATGGTGAATAATTTAAGAACCAACCTGCATGGGACTTTTCACGGTATCGGCGATAAACACCTGCAGCGGTTCGTAGATGAATACTGTTATAAATTCAATCGCCGGAAAAAACCGGAAGCAATTTTCGACCAACTCCTCTCATCCTGTGTCAGAACTTCTACCATATTATATAATGAACTAATCATATAATTTATCGAACCCCCCTTGCCCCTTTTATTTACACCGGAGGACGAATTCAACCAAAAGTAAATATCCCCAAAGCCTGCAGATCTCTCAAGGGAAGGGATACCGGAGGAAAGGTAGAAAATATCAGGGAAAATCCGGAAAAAGAAGTTTATATCGGTTCCTATGCTTTTTAAAAACGAAATAAAACATATAATAGAATATTTTATCCGCCGATATGGAGGCGAAGTTGATTATATATTGGATGATCTCTGGACTGTCCGACTCCCCTCCGGCATAATGAGCCTTTCCGACGAATCTCCTCTTTTGCTGGCTTTTTCCGGAGAGTACCGGCAAAAATATCCGGAGTCTCTCCTTATCACGCCGGGTTCCTCCCTGCTTACGGAAATAAGGGAAATTCTGCTCCGGGATAACAAAATATCCCATGCCACCATCAATCCTTCTCCGGAACAAGCGGCGGATCTGAAAGAACTCTGGAATTGCCGGGAAAATGACCTGTTTATAAGAAACGCCTCTTCGTCGGTGGATAGTGTTGATATAAAATACCGGCCTGTAGCTGTCTTTTATTTTCTTCTTACTGTCGTCAGTGAAGAAAAGATCCAGGAGGTAATCCCCGTATTCTATGACCTGCGTCAGGAGAACGAAAACAGCAATAAAACCCCCCCTGCTCATAGGAAGAGAGACGACTGCGATAGAATTCCCTCTATTATCAAGGATGAAGGCCTTTCCGACCGAAACCCCGTTGCGGACAAGCAGTTGATTACGTTTATTTTACGGAATTCCTCTCTTCCATCGGAGCCTGATAGCGATGACATACTCCCTTCCATTTCCGCTGAAGATGGGTATAACCGGGCCATTCCCGTTTTAAAGACAAAATTGGCATCCTTTCTTGACGAAATAAAAGACAATACCCTGAAAAACCTGGAAAATGAGATTCAACGACTCAATACCTACTTCGACGAGATGAAGCTGGAGATAAAAAATCCCACCGATGAGGATCTTCAGTCGGTGGAGTCGTCCAGAGAAAAACACATAAAGGAGACTCAGGAGCGGTTCCGGATAAAAATCGATATTGAACCCGTAAATACCTTCATCTGTTATATATGGCAGGGATTCTACAGGATAAAAGTATCCAAAGATGAATACTACCGATATATAGAGACCATATATGACCCGGTGGCGGGAAAATTCCTCCCTGTTCTCTGCCCCCGGTGTTCAAAGGAGACGACAACATTGTGTATGTGTAAAGAACATGGGGTAGTCTGCGATAAGGACTCCTGGGAATGTCCCGTCTGTCACGAAGACCGGTGTAAACTGTGCGAATATTACGAATGCGGTATCGACGGCAGAAAAAAATGTGTGGATTGCACCTTTACCTGTCAGTTTTGCGGCACCCGGGTGGGAAGGGACAGAAAAACCCGATGTGATAAGTGTGGCGAGGAGGGGTGTACCGTCTGCATCCGTCCCTGTGTTCTGGAGGGAAAATTGGTCTGTCCCGACTGCGGGGGGATCTGTTCCACCTGTGAAAAGCCTCATTGCAATGAACATTTATCTAAATGTGATTTATGTTCAAATTATGTTTGCAGTGTCTGTTCCGTAAAAGCCTGCACCCACTGCGGGAAAAAAGGATGCCGGCAACACGCCTTTACCTGCCCTTCCTGCGGCAAGGACTGCTGTAAGGAATGTATGGGCGGAGTCTGCGCCATCACCGGAGAAAAGCTATGCAAGGAGTGTGCCTATACCTGTTCGGGTTGCGGCAAGACCGTCCAGAAATCCTTCGCCCGCAAGTGTGAAGACTGCGGCAAACAGATCTGCAAACTGTGCGCCAGAGAATGCAACTACTGCCATAAGAATTTCTGCAAGGAACATTTTCATAAATGCTCTATATGCAAGGAGTCCGTGTGTCGCTCCCACAGCAGGGTATGCCCCGCCTGCGGCAGCTATTCCTGCAGGGTTCACTTCCATCGATGCGAGATGTGTCTGGGAGACTACTGCGAAAAGTGCAATCCCGGCAGAGAGGAGGGGGAGATATGCAATCTGTGCGACAACCTGAAACCCCTGACCGATAAAAAGATGATTAGTTTATTACATGGTGTGCAGTCCAGAGATATAAACCCCGCAAGTATCAGCGAATGGACCTATTCCGAGGGAAAGGAAGTAACGGTCTTTTACGGCAAGAGCCTTTTGACCAACTATCTTCTTACTCTGGACAAACAGGGAAAAGTGGTCAATATAAACAAGATGGGCATCATAAAACGCGTCTCCCATTGGTTCGGCAAAAAAGGATGAAAGAAATTTTTTATGTAATTCCTGTATTATTAAATTTAATATCGTCGATAAAGAGGTCATAAAGATGAAAATACTCACCGGAAAGCAGATGGCGGAAGTGGATCGCTGGACTATACAGGAACTGGGAATCCCAGGCATCGTCCTCATGGAAAACGCCGCCAGATCCCTTTGTCAGGAATGGGTTAATTATATAGAAAACGGCGAGGAAGACCAAAATCAATGGAAAAGAGCGGGAATTCATGGCGGAGGAATCTCAGAAAAAAACCGGAACCGGGGGAGAACGACAGGAATTCCGGGAAGTAAAACACCGGGAATCCCTTATGACGGGAATACGGCTGAAACCCCATGTAGGATGAACACCCCAGGAATTCAGGGAGGAGATCAACCCGTAAAAGAGACCAGAGTCCTGGTGGTTTGCGGTTCGGGCAACAACGGCGGGGACGGGTTCGCTATCGCAAGGATTCTGTCCGGGTGGGGCTATCCGGTGAAAGTGGTTCATATCGGCAGAAAACAGACACTGAAACCCGACGCACTCCTTAACTATAATATACTAAATAAATTGAATATCCCTTTAATTAATATCAACGAGGAGGAAAAGATCGGGGATCTGGAACTCCTTCTTAATGAATGCCATTGGGTGGTGGATGCCCTCTTCGGTACGGGATTGGACAGACCCGTCAGAGGAGTGGCAGGGGAAGTACTGAAAGTGCTGAAAAAGTCGGGCAAAAGAATAGTCGCGGTGGACATCCCGTCAGGCATAAACTCCGATACGGGAGAGTTGATGGGAGAAGTCCCCGATTGCGAATTGACCGTTACCTTCGGTTCTCCCAAGTGGGGACATTTTATATTCCCAGGAGCGGAATATATAGGGAAACTGGTGGTGGCGGACATCGGTTTTCCCCAGATCGCCCTTGAACAACAGGAAATAAAAGGAGAACTGCTGACGCCGGAACTGGTTTCCAGGTGGCTTCCAAAAAGAAAAAAGAACGCCCACAAGGGATCCACGGGAAAACTGGCGATTATCGGCGGTTCCCGTCATCTTACCGGTGCGGTTATGCTTTCTTCCCGATCATCTTTGAGAACCGGTGCCGGCTATGTTGCGCTTTTTATCCCAAATTTCATAGAACCCTACATAAAAACCGCCCTGCCCGATATAGTAACCCATAGCCTCATCGATCAGAACGGGGGATTCGTAAATACTTCCGCAGTGGAAGGTTGTTTGAAAATGCTGGAGAAATATCAGGTAGCCGCGATAGGTCCCGGTCTGGGAGTTGAACCCTATACCAGAGAGTTTGTAATAGATATTTTAAGCGAAAGCCGTCTCCCTCTGGTGATAGACGCTGACGGACTCAATGCCATAGCCCAGGAGGAAATCATCGAAAGAGATACTTCAATTCCCTGGATTTTGACCCCCCACGCGGGAGAAGCGGCAAGGCTTTTAAGGGTGGATATATCGGAAATTCTCAAAAATCCCCTGGACGCGGTAAATAAAATTTCTTGTAAATATAATGCAGTGGTTCTTCTTAAAGGGGCAAATACCATTATTGGAGGAACCGACGGAACTCTATACGTAAATCCCACCGGTAACCCCGGCATGGCGGTTCTGGGTATGGGAGATGTTCTGACGGGTATCATCACGGGACTGTTAGCCCAGGGACTCTCTCCTCTTCAGGCGGCTTCCGCAGGGGCATTCATTCATGGCATGGCGGGAGACCTGGCACAAAACCTGGTGGGCGATTATGGGCTGATAGCGTCGGATCTGCCGGATCTGATTCCTGAAGTTATGGAAAGTTTGAGGATGTCAACCTGTTAGTTGCATGTTATAGCGAAATCTAAACAGGAAACTACTTGATAGTTTGGTTTAATGGAGGATGTCATGAGTAATAATAATAAGAGTGATCTGTCCTATCATAAATCGGGAACCGCCAAATCCAGGCTGAACGGAGCCTACGGGTTGGGTTCCCGTACTCCCATACGCTTCGGAGCCAGCCTGAAATATCTGATGAAAGCCAAGCAGACTTACTATGATCTTATTTACGAAAAAGATACCGAGAATTATCTGGTCTATCTCTATAGAAAACCTCTGGAAAGAGACTGGAACAGTTTCGTCCTGATTCAAGGAGCCAGAAGACGGGGGCGGTTCAACATAGAAGTGGGGTTGAGCAAAAGAAAAAAATACCCCTTCCACTGGGCATCCTCCAAACCCAGTTATGCGGTGGACGGCGTGCGGGAACGGCTTAATTACCTTATCGAAAGCGAAGACAAATGGTGGACCTACACCAGCGCCGAAGAACTGGAAAGCGTCATGGAAACCGTCGTCAGTGAAACCCTGGGAGACGGAATAACCCTGATGATAGAAAACTATAAGGATCTTATCGAGAGAGAACTGAACCTGTGGATGGGTTATTTGAGAAACATCAAGGAAACCATGAGTTTTCGCAACGGTTTTGAGATGGATCCCAGAGAGATCTTCTACGATACCTATCGCATCGACGAAATCGCCGATTACGTGGAGAAAAATAACCGCCTGGGAACCTTCAGCAAGGCTATCCCCGACTTCATGCAGGAGAAACTCGAAGATCCTGCTTTTATTGCGGTTCAGTGCAAACTCATGGCACACATCATGGATCTGCCCGACATCGATTTCAGAGCGTCCACCAGCGAAGTGGTGATCCCCTACGAGGACGATCTTACCGTATTTATCACCGGCAGAGTTCCTCCCGAATATTATTTCAAACTTCCCCAGGAAGAGACGGAACGTCATTTTATGTATAGTTACATAAAAGTTTTATCTATTCTGGAAAGTGTGGAGATCCTCCAGAAAGGCGAAGTGGAAGATCGGGAGAAACCCAAAGAGGAAGTCCAGGACACCTGGTAAACCGCCCTCGGCCTCTTACTATGGTGATTTCAATAAACAATTTCCGGTATAAGTCCCTCATCCTGAACTTGTTTCAGGATCTATACAATATCTTGTGCCTCAGATTCCGAAACAAGCCTGCCCTGAACTTGTTTCACGGGTTCGGAATGACGGGGGGGACTGAATGAATACTAAAAGAGGGAAGTCGGAGGTCAGACTGTGTGAAAAAGGTGAAAACGACGTTGTAGTTCAGGACTTTAGTCCTGCCAACCCGGAGATAATGCAGACCTAAAGGTCTGATCTACAGAGGTTCTCAGCGATTTTTGGGGTTTTTACACACTCT
>Ga0067045_1031378_pt1 | contig 12463 bp, 14 predicted proteins | sample TerdegcTABiofilm_FD_59184 | JGI IMG/M metagenome (GOLD analysis project Ga0067045, IMG submission 59184) | Combined Assembly of (Gp0054472, Gp0054536) Wastewater bioreactor microbial communities from Singapore -Terephthalate degrading...
AGCATGGTCAATCGGTCCACCCCCATACCGAACCCTCCAGTCGGCGGCATGCCGTAAGCCATGGCGCGTAGGTAATCCTCATCCAGCGGGTGGCGCTCCTCATCATCTTGGGCGTACATATTTGCCATTTCAATAAAGCGCTTCTCCTGCTCAATTGGATCATTCAGCTCAGTAAATGCATTGCACAGCTCGATACCGCCCACAAATCCTTCAAAACGCTCCACCATCGTAGGATTCCCGGGAATATTCTTAGCCAGCGGCGAGATTTCCCGTGGATAATTATAGAGAAATGTCGGTTGGATTAATGAGGGCTCGATTAAATCACCCAGGACAGCATCAATTAACTTCCCCCATGGAGAACCTGCTTGGGGGTTAAGACCTGCTTCCTGCAAAGCCGTATATAAGCTCTTCTCGTCAGGGTACTTTGTAAAATCAACACCGGTCTTTTCCAATATGGCTTCACGCAATTCCACACGTTTCCACGGTGGGTTAAGGTTAATCTCCTGCCCCTGATATTGAATTACCCTTTTTCCAACCACCTTATCGCATACAAAAGCAATCATCTGCTCAGTCAGCTCCATGACCTTGAAATAGTCCACATACGCCATATAAAACTCAAGCTGGGTAAATTCGGGATTGTGTTTGAAGGAAACCCCTTCATTTCGAAAATCACGCCCGATCTCATACACCCGCTCCAGTCCTCCCACCAGCAGCCGTTTCAAATACAACTCAAATGAAATCCGCAAGAATAAATCCTGGTGTAACTGATTATGATGGGTGATGAATGGTCGTGCAGCTGCACCGCCATACAACGGTTGCAAGATGGGTGTTTCTACTTCCAGAAAGCCACGGCTGTCCAGAAATTCCTGTAGGGCGCGCACGATTTTTCCCCTCGTCCGAAACACCTCTCGCACATCCGCATTCACTGCCAGATCAGCATAGCGCTGGCGATAGCGCGTCTCGGGGTCAGTTAATGCAGCGTGCCGCACCACCTGCCCGTCTACCTCTTCATCCTTGTCCGCCGGTAACGGCGTGATCGCCTTGGCGAGCAATTTATATTCATTGACCAGTAGCGTGATTTCACCTGTACGTGACCTTATCAGGCTGCCTCTGGCCTGCACGAAGTCTCCTAAATCAAACAAATCATTAAAAACTTGCAGCGCCTGACTTCCCAACTCGTTCACGCGTAGCATCAGCTGTAATTTTCCACTTCCGTCCTCAATATGGGCGAAGGTCAGTTTTCCCATTGTTCGCTTGGAGCGGATGCGACCGCCAATCACCAAAGCCGGCATATTCTGCGATTCTTCATCGCTGAAACTAGCCACTGCTTCAGCTACGGTGTGGGTTACCTCTGCTCTGGCTGGAAACGCCTCAATGCCCACTCTTTCCAGCTGCTTGATTTTTTCCAGACGAATTTTTTCCAAATCATTCCATTCCATAAGGCACCTTGTAGATAAAATAATGCCCCGCCCGATTGCGTCAGGGCGGGGCAGATAGTGCGTCCCTTGGCGTCAGGCTACTTCAATTATTTTAACCCGATATTTACCCTCTGGGGCTTCAACAGTAACCACATCACCGGCTTTATGCGCAAGCAATGCTTTACCTAAAGGCGATTCATTTGAAATATGTCCTTCGTTAGGATTTGCCTCTGCTGCACCCACAATCTCATAGGTTTCCTTACTGCGGCTTCCCTCTTCCTGAATGACGACCTTGGATCCAACCTGCACCGTCCCCGCCTCTTGCGGTTCTTCAATAATCTTAGCGGTTGCCAGCAGTATTTCCAGGTCTTTGATCCGGCCTTCCACGAACGCCTGCTCATTCTTGGCTGCTTCATATTCGGCATTTTCGATCAGGTCCTCACCATCTGAGGCTTCGCGCAGTCTGGCAGCTACTTCCTCTCGCTTCGTGGTGCGCAAATATTCCAGCTCATCTGCCAGTTTCTGGTAACCTTCTTGTGTTAGAAATGAATTGCCCATGCTCTTGCCTCCGTTCGTGAATAATTCAACGAAAAAACTTCTCTCCTGATAATAAAAACCACTCCATTGGAGCGATTTTTTTATTGGTATCGCCTTTCGGGAATTATGTGGGCAAATATTACCATAGTAGAGGGCGTTATGCAAGTGTCATGTACTGAAAAAATACAATGATTGCCTAAGAGAGATTATTTAATATTTTAGTTGCACATTCAAAAAAATGTATTCTTAAGTATTAATAATCAAATTAACCCCCTGCCCCGCATTTCAACGCTTTCAAGTTCATTTCCTGCATCTCTTTCTTCCCCCCTAACTCTTTAAGTAGCGCATCCTCAACGGCCTTTATCGGTAAAAATCCAGCCTGTTTCACCAATCCGCCCAGCAGGATAATATTAGCCAAACGCTTGTCACCGAGTTTTTCCGCATCCTCAGTCGCAGGCATGGTTACCACCTGAATGTCCTTTCGCTTTACCTCCCGGTTGACCAGGGAACTATTTACCACCAAGTAACCATCCTTTTGCACCAGTGGCTCATATTTATCCAGCGAGGGCAAATTCATGGCAATGACCGCCTTGGGGTTACGCACCTGTGGTGAGCCAATTTCCTCATCAGAAATAATCACCGTGCAGTTGGCCGTCCCGCCACGCATTTCAGGGCCGTAGGATGGGAACCAAGTCACCTCTAATCCCTCAGCCAGGGCAGCCTGTGCCAGCACCCTGCCGGCGAAGAGCAGCCCTTGTCCGCCGAATCCAGCTATGATGGTTTCATTTTGCATCTTCGCCTCCTTACACCTTGTTTTCCACCAATGCAGGGTGAATTTTATAATCTCCCAGTGGATAATAGGGGATCATCTTTTCCTCCAGCCACCTAGTGGCCTCAAAGGGGGTTAAGTGCCAGTTGGTCGGGCAGGTGGAGAGTAGTTCTACCATCGAAAAACCCAGCCCTCGCAACTGTGTCTCAAACGCCATCCGGATGGCTTTTTTGGCAATGCGGATATTCTTGGGGTTATGCAGGCTGCAGCGTGCGATATATCCCGCCCCATCCAGTGTGGCTAACATCTCACTGGCACGGATGGGGTAACCGGCTGCCTCCACATCCCGCCCCTTGGGTGAGGAGGTGGTCTTCATTCCTGGCAATGTGGTGGGTGCCATCTGTCCGCCGGTCATGCCGTAATTGGCATTATTAATAAAAATCACGGTGATATTCTCCCCGCGGGCGGCTGCATGCACAATTTCGCCGGTTCCAATGGAAATCATATCTCCGTCACCCTGATAAGTGAATACAATACATTCAGGCCGCACTCGTTTGATGCCAGTCGCCATGGCGGGGGCGCGGCCATGCGGAGATTGCACAAAATCAAAGTCAAAGTAGTTGTAAGCAAATACAGCACAACCCACCGAGGCAACACCGATGCTTCGTTCACGCAAACCCATTTCATCAATAACTTCAGCCACCAGGCGGTGTGCCACACCATGCGTACAACCTGGACAGTAGTGCGTATAAATATCTACTAATGCTTTAGGTCGTTGGTAAACTAGGTCTAGTTTAGTTAAATCCATTGTTGTCATTCGCATATGCTCCTTATCCATTTACCACAGTTTGTATCCGCGCCAGCCAGCGATCTCGCGGGTGACCTTCTAAAGATATCGGTCCTTTAACCAGGCGCTTGATCTCATCGAAAATTTCATCCGGGAATGGCATCATGCCGCCCATGCGACCATAAAATTCCACTGGAATTTTGCCCTGGATTGCTAACAGAACATCCTCCAGCATATGTCCCGAATTCATCTCTACCACCAGCATGCTATCCAATTGTTGGGCAGCAGATTGCAGTACCTGTACCGGGAAGGGACTGACGCTAATGGGGCGGATGAGCCCGACTGGGATACCTTCCGCTCGTGCAGCCCGCACTGCCGAAAGTGCCACTCGCCCAGCCGAGCCATAACCTACAATGGCGAAGCGCGCGTCATCCATAAAATATTCCTTGTAGCGCACTTCATTCTTTTGGATTTCCTGCCAGCGCTGCATCAGTCGTAGGTTGGTTTTTTCTTCTTCTACCGGGTCTAAATAAATGGAGGTGAGAATACGCGGTTCGCGACCCTTTGCACCCGAAACAGCAAAATCAGGAATTTCTGTACGCACCTCACGCATAGTCGGCATTTCTGCCGGCTCGCGCATTTGCCCCAGGCTACCATCTACCATCACTATCCCAATAGCGCGGTATTTCTCGATAATATCAAAAAACTGATAGATTAAATCTACGGCTTCCTGTATGCTGGCTGGTGCGAGCACGATGGGGTGATAATCACCATGACCACCCCCGTGCACAATCTGGTTGTAATCTCCCTGCGAGGGAGCGATGTTTCCCAATCCCGGGCCGCCTCGTACTACGTCAATCAGCATCATGGGTACTTCTGTCCCAGCAATATAGGAGAGTCCCTCCATCATTAAACTTGTCCCTGGGCTGGAAGTGGAGCTCATCGCCCGCACCCCGGCACAGGCAGCGCCATAAATCATGTTAATTGCGCCTAATTCACTTTCTGCCTGCAAAAAAACCCGTCCCAACTCAGGCATGCGCCAGGACATGTATTCCAGTACTTCAGTCTGTGGGGTAATCGGGTAACCGAAGTATGCCTGTACGCCAGCCCTGACGGCTGCTTCCGCAAACGCCTCATTACCTTCCCATAATTCTCTACTCATGGTGTTCCTCCTGCCTCTGCAGAGGGTGTTTTTAATTTTTCACGGTAAACCGTAATGGCAGCTTCGGGGCAAACAATGGCGCAAATACCACAGCCGGTACATCCTTCCTTGGCGATGGCAGCCGGATGATATCCGCGTGGCGTGATTGTGTCCAAAGAAAGAGCGATGACATGCACAGGGCAAGCTTCGATGCACAGCTCACAGGCTTTGCACAGGTTTTCATCCACAACAATGGTTCCCTTGACAGGCATAATTACATCTCCTTGGATTGTTTAATCGGACAATTTTAGTAATAATTATAATCTTGGATTTTCTGCTCTGAATTTAATTCGTTTGGCAAGAAACTCCTTGATTTATTAAATTAATGTCAACCACCTATCCACTCCACAATGAGTGCCTCCCCCTGACCAACACCTACACATAACGTAGCTAATCCATAATAAGGTTGCGGTGCCTTTCCTGCTCGCCGTTGCATCTCGTGCAACAGCGTAACCAGGATGCGTGCCCCAGAGCAACCCAATGGGTGCCCCAGCGCAATCGCTCCACCATTGACATTGGTAATGGCAGGGTCAAGGTTTAATTCGCGCATCACTGCAATAGTTTGCGCGGCAAATGCTTCGTTCAGTTCCACCAGACCAATATCCTCAAGTTTCAATTGGGCGCGTTCAAGTGCTTTTTGCACCGCAGGTACAGGTCCTAACCCCATAAACCTTGGGTCAACACCAGCCGCAGCACTGGCAATTATTCGTGCTATCGGTTTGAGCCCGCTTTCTCGTGACTTTGTCTCACTCATTAACAATAAACCTGCCGCACCGTCATTCATTCCCGTGGAGTTACCCGCTGTAACCGTCCCTCCCTCACGAAAGGCAGGTTTGAGCGCAGCTAACGACTCCAGTGAACTTTCCCGCCTGGGTCGTTCATCTTGCACCATGACTAGCTCACCCTTTTTTTGCGGCACAGAGATAGGTAGAATCTCTTCTGCAAACTTGCCACTATCCATGGCTGCGATTGCCCGCTGATGGCTTTGCAGCGCATATGCATCCTGCTCCTCACGTGAGATTCGGTATTTATCGGCAATATTCTCAGCCGTTTCACCCAGTGAAATGGTATACCCCCGTTCAACCAGCTTGGGGTGAGGGTAGCGCCAGCCCAGCGCAGTATCCCAGGCAGTCAGATTTCCAAAAGCATAAGGTTTTTCCGCTTTGGGTATGGAATAAGGAGCTCGCGACATGCTCTCCACCCCTCCAGCCAGAAAGGTATCGCCCTCTCCGCAACGGATCGCTCTCGCTGCCTGGATGACAGCACTTAACCCCGAGGCACATAATCGATTAATGGTCACACCCCCAACTTCCAGTGGCAACCCAGCCAGTAGTGCAGCCATGCGTGCAATATCGCGGTTATCCTCCCCTGCCTGGTTGGCACATCCCAGATACACCTCTTCGACCATTGTAGGGTCAATTGGATTGCGTTGCACGAGTGCAGCCAGCACCTGTGCAGCCAGTTCATCTGGTCGAATGGCAGCCAACCCACCCCCCATATTTCCTATTGGGGTGCGCAGAGCATCAATGATGACAGCATCAGTCATGCGTTTTCTCCTGTTTTTTTTACCATTTATGATATTACCTATCCGTCTCTTTTTTTCCACCTTTGTTTCATTTCTTAATCTTTCAAGTCGTAACTTGTTTTTATATGGTCGGGTAAAGAGAAAATAATCCTCATCTGGGACTTTCACATTGAATCTGGCTTGAATCTCTTCATAAACAATCATCCTTTAGGCAAGCTTTTTACACACATATAGGTCGCATTAGGCGCAATGATCCATATACTTTTCAATCACGCAAGGTCTGATTGGACATCCCTGACAATAAGTGTATCGTATTTTCATGAATGTCTCCTTGAACATAGTTATACATGAATTCTAAAAAATATCCTAATCATAGTGTTCACAATGAGGTCAACGATGAACAAAATTGTTAATAAAATTCAAAGATTATGGATGACTGCAAAGTGCTACCATGTTTTCAAATAATGATGACTTGCGGAGGACTATCAAATGAAAATGAAGAAATCAAATAGAACCATCTCGAGGGAAAGAAGAAAAAGACAGAAATTAAACAGGACCATCTGGTTAACCTTTTTTTCTTCTGCGGCTTTAATAATTTTGTTATTCACCCTATCAAGCATTAATCCACAAAGAGGTGATGCGGTGGAGCTTATGCGCGATTCCAGCCACGTCCCCACTGGTACTGACCCGGGTCCTTATAACACCAACCCTCCCACCTCCGGACGCCATTACGAGGAAAGTCTTGAAGCAGGCTTTTATGAGGAAAATCCTTATGAATATTCCGAGGGATATCTGGTGCATAGTCTGGAACATGGCTATGTGATTTTTTGGTACAACTGTAGCATTCTGAATGCAACTCAATGCTCGCAACTGAAATCACAGATTAAATCGGTGATGGTGGCAGCCGATAACTATAAAGTGATTGCCTTCCCCTGGGAGTCGATCGATAGTCCAGTGGTAATGACATCTTGGGGAAAACTGCATCGCTTCACCGAGTTTGAATCTGATGCGGCATTAACCTTTGTGAAGCAAAACCGTAATAAATCCCCTGAACCTAGCGGTCACTAAAAATATTTTCACATATTCGATTTCATTGGTGTGAAAACCAACCCTTTAGATGATTATCAAAAGGGTTTTTGGTTTAACAATTGCATTGATAAATGACTTCTATGATTCCCTGATAACTAATCATGGTTTATAAATTGTGATTCAGAACCTATATATCGCGATATTGACTTTCCATCATCTTAAATTAATTTAGGGATCTATTCAAATATTATTCTTCTTCCAATCGGTTAATTCTAATAATTTGTTAATACATTTACTGTGATAAAGGTTTTAAGATGAAATAGATAATCTTTGTCTTATTAAAGACAAAAAGGAGATATAAGTTGAAAAAGATATTCAGTCTCTCGGCTGGTGCGGTGATGGTTGCCTTTGCTATGCTATCCTTGTTCCCTCAAACCATCTACGCACAAGAGTCGGTCAGCATCACAGTCTGTCATGCTACCGGCAATGGTGGTTATGTACCCGTAACCGTGTCCATTCACTCTGTAGATGACGCTACTGGCTTAAACGGTCACGGCAATCATGGTGGTGATAGTTGGCCATCTTTTACCTTTAATGGCGTGACTTATCCGGGTCAGGGTTCGGGTACCTGTCAGACAACCCCTCCACCGGAAGATGTCTGCCCCAATCTAGAGGGCATCCAATCTGAAGTTCCTGAAGGGTATGTCTTGGACGATGGTGAATGTGTGGAACAACCGCCAGAAGAGGATGTCTGCCCCAACCTTGAAGGCATTCAATCTCAGGTTCCTGATGGTTATATCCTGAGTGAAGGCCAATGTGTGCAGGATCCACCTGAAGAGGATGTCTGCCCCAATCTTGAAGGCGTGCAGGAATCCATTCCTCAAGGCTACATCATCAATATAGATGGTAACTGCGAAGTTCCACCTCCCCCTCCAGGTGGCGGCGGTGATCCTGGCGGTGGCTCAAGCACGACCTTCCTCATCCCTGTTACCGGGGAAGACCTTATAGCGCAACCTTTCACAATGTTGAATGTAGGTGCACTGCTGGCCGGCGTTGCCTTGATGCTCAAAGGATTGTTGAGGAAATAATTTACAAGTGAATCACATAATGTAAAAGAGGCTTTCTCTATAAAGAAAGCCTCTTTTATTTTTTATTTAATGAGAAAATAAGTTACGAACGCTTATCTAAAAACAGTCTCAGTATTTTTCTTGTCTAAAGAATCTTCATTGAACGTCAACACAATATCCCAAATCTTATTGAATTAATACATAAAAAAGTACGGGGTGATCATCCCGTACTTATTAATGAATTATTGAATGGACAGAAACTACACCAGCTCTACCACAGCGCCGGCTGCTTCCAGCTTGGATTTCGCATCAGTAGCTGCTTCCTTGCTTACCCCACCCAACACCTTAGAACCTGCGGTTTCAGCCATGCTTTTTGCCTCCACCAGCCCCAAGTTGGTAAGTTGCCGAATGACCTTGATGACATCAATCTTCTTTGGACCTGAATCCTTGATGATGACATCAAATTCAGATTTCTCTTCAGCGGCAGCTTCACCTGCAGTGGCTGGAGCTCCACCGGCTGCAGCAGCTGCGATAGCCACTGGTGCTGCTGCTGAAACTCCCCATTCCTCCTCTAGCATTTTTACCAGCTCAGCGGCTTCCATGACAGTGAGCTCGCTTAGCTCCTTTGCAATTTTCTTTATATCAGCCATCTTATCTTCTCCTTTTATTTTCTTTTATGATTGCTTATTACTCTTTATATTAACTTACTATTTACTCTCACACTTGATATGGGTAACCAATTACCCGCTCGTCGCCTCGGCAGTTGTTTCCGAATGAACTTTCATTATGAATGCAATCCGTCGTGCAGGTTCAGCCAGTGTGCGAACAAGTTGAGCCATCGGCGCCTGTAGCAACCCAACCAGCTTGGCGCGTACAACCGGCATGGGTGGTAGTTCGGCTAGAGCTACAACCTGGCTTGCATCTAACACCTTGCCTGCTAGGTAACCACCTTTGATCGTAAAAATCTCACCGCTGCGTCGAATTGTGTTAATGGCTTTGGCCAGTCCTGCTGCATCCTCTTGGGTAAAACTGATCATAGATGTACCTTCAAACCATCCTGGGTTTTCCATTCCCAGATTCTGCAAGGCGAGTTTCATGAGTGTGTTTTTTACAATGTGCACTTCACCACCAACCTGTCTGGCTTCCGCCCTCAGCGTATTGACATCTTTCATGCTCATCTTCTGAAATGAAAGCACAAAGACAGCCTGATGATCTTTAAGCCATTGTTCGTATGTTGTTACCAGTTCTTTTTTCTCTTCTTTGGTAAACGCCAATGGACGTTCACCTCCTTTCCATTTCAATTCAAAAAAAATCTTTGCCGGTCTGAGTTCAGGCAAAGATTTTTATCCCATCTGGGTATATGAATAAATAATCTTACACCTGAGCAGGATATTAAGCCCGATAAGGCACCGGCTGTATTGGGTGTTGTATGTTTAATGTTCCGAGCCGATTATATCATTCTTTCTCAATTCCTAGGGCAGCATTCACATCGACTCGTATCCCTGGACCCATTGTTGAAGCTACCGTCAACCTTTTGATATATGTACCCTTTACTGCCGTGGGTCGTGCCTTCTTCACAGCATCTATCAAGGCCACGAAGTTTTCATACAACTGGTTTGCATCAAACGATACTTTCCCAATGGGTACATGAATGTTAGCAGTCTTATCTAAACGAAATTCCACCTTACCTGCCTTGGCCTCTTGAATAGCGCGCGGTAAATCCTGCGCATTTACAACAGTGCCTGTTTTAGGGTTCGGCATAAGGTTTCTTGGTCCTAACACTTTACCCAACCGACCAACTTTACCCATCATGTCCTGGGTGGCGATGGCAATGTCAAAGTCTGTCCAACCGCCAGCAATTTTGTTGATCATCTCATCATCTTCTGCAATCACATCAGCTCCCCCTTGCTTGGCAAGTCCCACACCTTCGCCTTGAGTAAACACCAGCACTCGCATCGTCTTGCCTAAACCATGTGGCATTAAAACTACATCTCGCACTTGCTGGTCGGCTTGTTTCGGGTCAAGGCCCATGCGCATATGCACCTCTACCGTTGCATCGAATTTGGTAAAAGAAGTTTCTTTAACCAATTCAAGTGCCTCTCGTGGTGTATAAGATGTTTCATGATTTACTTTGGCTGCTGCAGCCAGATATTTTTTTCCATGTTTTTTCATTGATTCTCCTTTGTGGTTCAAACGGGCAAACTTTTTACCCTCCCACTAATCACTAATGGTAATGCCCATATTCCTAGCAGTGCCTTCTACCTGCCGCATGGCATCTTCAATATCCAGGGCATTCATGTCTTTCATTTTCGTCTCAGCAATCTCACGTAACTGCTCACGTGTGATTGTTCCAATTTTGTTACGGTTGGGTTGGTCAGAACCTTTTTCCACATTAGCGGCTTTTTTGAGCAACTCCGCTGTGGGAGGTGATTTGAGCACAAACGTAAAGGAACTATCCACATAGACTGTGATTTCCGCCGGGATGATTTCGCCAATTTTGTTTTGAGTGCGCGCATTGTATTCCTTGCAAAATTGCATGATGTTAATTCCATGCCCTGCCAGTGCGGGACCAATCGGCGGTGCAGGATTAGCTTTACCTGCCGGAATATTTACCTTAACAACTGCTTTTATTTTTTTTGCCACAATATTTGCTCCTTGAGTGGTATTAGCGGGTGTTTAGGGGCACCCTCCCACAACCTCCCGCTGGGAGGTTGTTTACGATTTTTCTACCTGCAGAAAGTCCAGCTCCACAGGGGTTTCGCGCCCAAAAAAGTTTACCATAATGGTTACCTTGGCGCGGTTGCTGTCAATTTCTGAAACGATTCCACGAAATTCCTTGAACGGACCATCTTTGATTTGCACCCGATCTCCAGGCTTGAAAGTAGTTTTGATATGTGGAGCGGCCTCTTCCATCCGTTTGAGTATATTTGCTACTTCTTCGGGTCGCAGCGGGGTTGGCTCATTCCCCATCCCCACAAATCCAGTAACACCTGGCGTATTACGCACAACATACCAGGATTCTTCGGTGAGAATCATGTTCACCAAAACATACCCTGGAAATACATGTTTTTCCCGACTTTGTTGCTTGCCCTCTTTGAGTTCAATCTCCTCCTGTGTTGGGATGATCACGTCAAAGATTTTGTCTTTCATCCCCATCGATTCAATTCTCTGCTCGAGGTTATGTCTCACCTTGTTTTCATAACCTGAATAACAATGGATAACATACCATGCGCGGGCATCGCCATGGTCCTCAAAGGAGATATGATATCCCGATGGTTGAACCTGATCAGTTTCTTCCTTAACTTCTTCAGGTAATTCAGGTTGCTCCTCTTCTTCATTTAGGATCTCATCTTCAGAAGGGGTCTGATCTTCAGGATATAAAATTTCTTCGTCGTTATCCATTTCGCCTTCAATCTAATAATTATATCTATCCTTAAGTCGCCAGGATGAGTGCAATTAAACGGGTAAAACCAAAATCCAGCACACCTAACAGCAGGCTCATCAACGCCATCACGACAATTACAATACGTGTCAAACGCCAGGCTTCCTGGGGTGTTGGCCAGGTAACACGTCTTAATTCACCGACCGTTTCCCGCCACCAGCGGCTGATCGCATTGGGTTTTTTCTCAATATTCCTTCGATCTGGCATCACATTCTCCTTTTTAGTTTAAAACGACGCCATACGTTTCGGCGTCGCTCGCTTCCAGGCAGGCCAGGCAGGACTTGAACCCACAACCTTCTGTTTTGGAGACAGACGCTCTACCAATTGAGCTACTGGCCTCTGTGGTAACTAGAGCGGGATCTAAGTTACTCCAGTTACACCTATTTTACTTTGTCTCGCGGTGTAAGGTGTGTTTCCTGCACCGCGGGCAGTAACGATTTAGCTCTATTCGATTCGGGTCATTACGCCGATTTTTTTCTGTAGTGTAGTTCCTTTCCTTACATTCACTACAGGCTAAAGTGATAATCGGTCTGACATCTTTCTTAGTAGCCATTTTCTATCTTATCTATTCAATAATTTTAGTTACAACACCAGCACCCACCGTCAGGCCACCCTCACGAATAGCAAACTTGGAGTTCGGTTCCAGCGCCACCGGCACGATCAACTCCACTTCCATGTTGATGTTATC
>Ga0067045_1031377_pt1 | contig 12462 bp, 16 predicted proteins | sample TerdegcTABiofilm_FD_59184 | JGI IMG/M metagenome (GOLD analysis project Ga0067045, IMG submission 59184) | Combined Assembly of (Gp0054472, Gp0054536) Wastewater bioreactor microbial communities from Singapore -Terephthalate degrading...
CTTGAGGAGATTTGGTACGAAGGCTACTGCGAAAACCGCAGCCGCCACTACCATGAAAGCCGCTACCACTTTTTGAACCTGCACAGCTTTTTTAACGGCAACCATACGGTCGAGCTGCGAGGCTTTAACAGCGAGCTGCACGCGGGCAAAATAAGAAGTTACATAGTTTTAGCCCTGGCGATAAACCACCAGGCCCTAACTCAAAAGAGCGCCAGTGCCAGGAAGCCGCAGGTTGAGAACGAAAAGTTTGCCATGCGGACCTACTTAAACCGCATTGGCTTCATCGGCGAGGAGTTCAAAAACTGCCGCGAGCACCTTTGCAAACACCTGGAAGGCTCAGCGGCCTGGAGGTTTCGGGCGGCTTAAGCCGCCGCCGGAGCCCGCGAAAAAGGAGGCTACCCTTTATGGATAAGAATAACAAACTGTACATTGCCTACGGTTCCAACCTGAACCTTGCGCAGATGGCTGACCGGTGCCCAACCGCCAGGGTAATCGGCAAAAGCGAGATGAAAGACTGGCGGCTCCTGTTCAGGGGTTCGCGTACGGGTGCTGTAGCAACGGTGGAGCCTAAAAAGGGCAGCAGCGTCCCGGTTCTGGTGTGGGAGATAACACCCGCCGATGAAGCGGCGCTCGACCGCTATGAGGGCTGGCCGTTCCTCTACCGTAAGGAAACGGTCAAGGTGAAGATAAACGGCAAGACCGTCAAGGCCATGGTGTATATCATGAACGAAGGCAGGCCGCCAGGCCAGCCCAGCTGCTACTACTATGCAACGATACTGGAGGGTTACAAGGACGCGGGCTTTAATATGGATATCCTGCGCCGGGCAGCCGCCGAATCTGTAGAAATGGAGGAAGCCAAATGAACGAGACCATACGGATGCAGATTTTAGCCATCAGGGAAAGCGGGGTCACGAATATGTTTGACCTCCCCCGCGTTAGTCAGGAAGCATACACCCGAGGCTTTCATGAACTGGTTGTTTATCTTAATGACCATAAGGCCGATTACTGCCGCTTTATCCTGACGGGCGAGGAAGATGAGAGCAAATAACTGACGACCAATAAATATACGGTTAACAGAGCTTCTTATGATGAGGCTCTTTTCTTTTGTCCGCTTTAAGAAAGGAGGCGGCATTCATACGCAAACTCAAGAAATACAAGCCGACACAGTTTATGGCACCGGATTCAAAATACAGTAAAGATGCCGCCGACTACGCAGTTGCCTTTATCGAAGCCCTGTGTCATACCAAAGGCTCCTGGGCAGGCAAGCCCTTTGAACTCATCGACTGGCAGGAACAGATTGTCCGCGATGTTTTCGGCATACTGAAACCAAACGGCTATAGGCAATTCAATACGGCGTATGTAGAGATTCCTAAGAAGATGGGCAAGTCAGAATTGGCGGCCGCCATTGCTCTGCTCTTAACCTGCGGGGACAACGAGGAGCGCGCTGAGGTTTACGGCTGTGCCGCCGACCGCCAGCAGGCGTCGATCGTATTCGAGGTAGCGGCTGATATGGTACGGATGTGCCCGGCTTTAAACCGCCGGGTCAAAATCCTGGCTTCCACCAAGCGGCTTATTTACCTGCCGACCAATAGCTTTTATCAGGTGCTGTCGGCTGAAGCCTACTCCAAGCACGGCTTCAATATCCATGGTGTGGTGTTTGATGAGCTGCATACCCAGCCGAATAGAAAACTGTTTGATGTCATGACCAAAGGTTCAGGCGATGCCAGGATGCAGCCGCTCTACTTCCTCATCACGACAGCGGGCGATAACGTCAACAGTATTTGCTATGAGATACATCAAAAAGCCAAAGACCTGCTGGCCGGCCGCAAGCATGATGCGACGTTTTATCCTGTAATCTATGGAGCCGAGGAAGATGACGACTGGACTGACCCTAAAGTGTGGAAAAAAGTTAATCCTTCGCTGGGTATAACCGTAAGTATCGACAAGATTGAAGCCGCCTGTGAGAGCGCGAAACAAAACCCTGCTGAGGAAAACAGCTTCCGGCAGCTTAGGCTTAATCAATGGGTCAAGCAGGCGGTGCGCTGGATGCCCATGGAGAAATGGGATAAATGTGCTTTTAAGGTTGACCCGGAAAAACTAAAAGGTCGGATTTGCTACGGCGGGTTGGACTTGTCCAGCACAACTGATATAACAGCTTTTGTGCTGGTTTTTCCCCCGATGGATGAGGACGATAAATTTCATATTCTCCCCTACTTCTGGATACCGGAAGAAAACCTTGACCTCAGGGTCAGGCGCGATCACGTAAATTACGACCTGTGGCAAAAGCAAGGTTTCCTCAAAACTACTGAAGGCAATGTGGTTCACTACGGATTTATCGAAGCCTTTATTGAGGAGTTGGGTACCCAATACAATATCAAAGAAATCGCCTTTGACCGCTGGGGCGCGGTTCAGATGACGCAAAACTTGGAAAGGCTTGGTTTTACAGTGGTGCCGTTTGGCCAGGGTTTTAAGGATATGTCCCCGCCTACCAAGGAACTGATGAAACTGACCCTGGAAGAAAGAATTGCCCATGGTGGTCAGCCGGTTCTGCGCTGGATGATGGATAATATCTTTATCCGTACTGACCCGGCTGGTAATATCAAGCCCGACAAGGAAAAAAGTACCGAACGCATTGACGGTGCGGTAGCGACGATCATGGCGCTGGACAGGGCGCTAAGAAATCAAGGGGTTGCGGGTGCTTCTGTCTATGATGAGCGGGGAATCTTGATAATCTAGGAACCTTGAAAGGTTAGCATAATTATGATAATATTGTGCTAAACTTATCAAGGAGGTGTTATTTTATGCCGCAGATTAGGCCGGTATCCGACTTGAGGAATAAATTTGTAGATATTTCAAGGATTGTTCATGAAACTTCTGAGCCTGTTTTTTTAACCAAAAATGGGTATGGAGATATGGTTGTTATGAGTTTTCAAGCCTATGAAAAGCTTCAATTCGATAGTGAGATATATTTCAAGCTAAAAGAGGCGGAGCTGCAAGCAAAACAAACCAATCAACGATTTTCCCATAAGGAAGTATTTGACAGCATACGGCAGGCCATGCATCAAAAGGCGGACGGCGATAATGTATGAGATTGTTTACCTTCCGATAGCCAAACAGGATATAATAGACATTATTTTGTATATATCCGACCAGTTGAATGCGCCAAAGGCCGCGATGGATTTATTGGATGCGTTTGATCATTCGATTTCCCTATTAAGTGAGTTTCCATACGCTCATAAGATTTACCGTCCGTTGAGGGCTTTGGAGGAAGAGTATCGAATGTTGCCAGTAAAAAACTATGCGGTTTTCTATACTGTTCGGGAGCAGGAGAAAGTTGTTGAAATCCATCGGGTAATTTATGCAAGGATGGATTTGACAAAGTTGATCAAATAGCAAGAAACAGAATTCAAAAGTTAAAAACAAAAGCCTATGTTTTTCATCAGCACTTCGTTAGAGGTGCTTTTTTCATGCCATTTTGCGGGAGGAATGAAATGAAAATTCCGTTAATATCAAGATTTATGCAGTCAAGGGCCAGTCCTAAAAATCACCTGTACGGTAGCACATACAGCTTTTTCTTCGGCGGCACCGCCAGCGGCAAAACGGTTAATGAAAGAACCGCCATGCAGACCACTGCGGTATATGCCTGTGTTCGCATCCTGGCGGAAACCATAGCCAGCCTGCCACTCCATGTTTACCGGTCCACGGACAATGGCAAGGAGAAAGCCATAGATCATCAGCTATATTATCTGCTCCATGATGAGCCCAATCCGGAGATGACTTCATTTGTGTTTCGGGAAACACTGATGAGTCATCTTTTATTATGGGGCAACGCTTACGCCCAGATTATCCGGGACGGACGGGGCAAGGTATTGGCCCTTTATCCCCTGCTGCCCGACCGCATGACAGTGGATCGGTCAACTGATGGACAGCTCTATTACGAATACCGCAAGGGCAGCGGGTATGTAATCTTAAGGCCGGAGGATGTCCTGCATATTCCAGGCCTTGGTTTCGACGGCCTGGTGGGCTACTCCCCCATCGCCATGGCCAAGAACGCCATCGGCATGGCCATCGCCACCGAAGAATACGGGGGTAAATTCTTTGCCAACGGGGCCAGCCCCGGCGGAGTCTTGGAGCATCCCGGCGTTGTGAAGGACCCGGCGCGAATCCGGGAAAGCTGGAACGCGGTCTACCAGGGCAGCGGCAACGCCCACCGGGTAGCGGTGCTGGAAGAAGGCATGAAGTTCCAGCCCATCGGCATACCGCCGGAACAGGCGCAGTTTCTGGAGACCAGGAAGTTTCAGACTGAAGAGATCTGCCGGATCTTTCGGGTGCCGCCCCATCTGGTGGCCAACTTGGATAAAGCCACTTTCAGCAACATCGAGCATCAGTCCATCAGTTTTGTAGTCCATACCATCCGGCCCTGGTTAGTAAGACTCGAACAAGGAATGAATAAAGCCTTACTCAGCCCATCCGAAAAAGGCCGGTATTTTGTGGGTTTTGTGGTAGACGGGCTATTGCGGGGCGACTATGCTTCGAGGATGCAAGGCTACGCCATAGGTATTCAAAACGGCTTCTTAAGCCCCAACGATGTACGGACTTTAGAAAACATGAACACCATCGAGCATGGCGATATTTATGCCATGAACGGCAACATGTTAAAGCTTGAAGATGTGGGCGCGTATGCCAATACCAACAGAAAGGAGGTCGGCCAATGAGCAGAAAGTTTTGGAACTGGCTTAAAAACGAGCAGGATCGAACCCTCTTTTTAGATGGGTATATCGCTGAGAACAGCTGGTTCGACGACGATATTACCCCCAAGCAGTTTAAAAACGAGCTCTACGCTGAGGATGGGGATGTGGTGGTGATGCTTAACTCTCCAGGCGGCGATGTATTTGCCGCCAGCCAGATCTACACCATGCTGAAAGAATATCCGGGACATATTATCGTCAAAATCGAAGGGCTGGCCGCCAGTGCGGCTTCAGTAATCGCCATGGCGGCGGACGAGGTTCACATGTCTCCGGTAGCCATGATGATGATCCATAACCCCGCCACCGTCATATTCGGGGAAATATCTGACCTGGAAAGCGGTATTGCCATGCTGTCCGAGGTTAAAGAAAGCATCATCAATGCCTACGAGCAGAAAACCGGTTTATCAAGAGCCAAAATATCCCACATGATGGATGCCGAAAGCTGGTTTAATGCCTGGAAAGCAGTGGAGCTGGGCTTCGCCGACAAAGTCTTGTACACAACCGAAGATCGCCTAACTGAGCCGCCCAGTGCGGCTTATCTTTTTGACAAAATGACGGTTACCAACGCGCTGGTAAGAAAGTTTCCGCTGCACCAGGTTAATAACCCTGGACTGCCGACCGGCACCCCGCTCAGCTACCTGGAAAAGCGGCTGAGCCTTTTAAAACATTAGAATGGGAGGAATAACCATGAGCAAAATCTTAGAACTACGGGAGAAAAGAGCCAAAGCCTGGGATGCCGCTAAAGCCTTTCTGGACAGCAAGCGCGGCGCGGATGGGCTACTTTCCGCCGAGGACGTTGCCGTCTATGAAAAGATGGAAGCCGATGTTGTGAACCTCGGCAAAGAAATCGACCGGCTGGAACGTCAGCAGGCATTGGACGCGGAGCTTAACAAGCCCGTCAATACACCCATTACCAGCAGGCCTAGCCAGCCAAATGCCGAGGATAAAACCGGCCGGGCCAGTGATGAGTACAAACGAGCCTTCTGGAACGCCATGCGCAGCAAGGCAGCGGGCTACGAAGTCCTGAACGCCCTGCAGATGGGAACGGATTCCGAGGGAGGCTACTTGGTGCCGGACGAGTTCGAGCGCACCCTGGTCGAAGCCCTGGAAGAAGAGAATATCTTCCGCAGCATGGCCAAGATCATCCAAACCGCCAGCGGCGACCGCAAAATACCGGTGGTAGCATCCAAGGGCACCGCCTCCTGGGTGGATGAAGAAGGCGCTATCCCGGAATCAGACGACGCCTTCGGGCAGGTTTCCATCGGGGCCTACAAGCTGGCGACCATGATCAAGGTATCCGAGGAATTGTTAAATGACAGCGTCTTTAATCTGGAGTCATATATCGCCCGGGAATTTGCCAGAAGAATCGGGGCCAAGGAAGAGGAATCCTTCTTCATCGGTGACGGAACCGGTAAGCCGACCGGGATTTTCAATGCCACCGGCGGGGCGGAACTGGGTGTAACTGCTGCCTCGGCAACGGCTATTACGGTGGATGAGATCATGGACCTGTTTTACAGCCTCAAGTCCCCTTACCGCAAAAACGCTGTATTCGTGATGAACGATTCCACTGTCAAAGCCATCAGAAAATTAAAGGACGGCAACGGCCAGTATCTCTGGCAGCCCTCCATTACTGCCGGGCAGCCGGATACCATCCTGAATCGGCCGGTCAAGACCTCGGCCTATGTACCGGCCATCGCGGCTGGGGCTAAAACTATCGCTTTCGGTGATTTCGGCTACTATTGGGTGGCTGATCGGCAAGGCCGTTCCTTCCAAAGATTGAACGAGCTTTATGCGGCTACCGGACAGGTGGGATTCAAGGCAACACAACGGGTGGACGGCAAGCTGGTTCTCCCTGAAGCCATCAAGGTACTGCAGATGAAAGCGTAGGTGAGGATTATGAGCAATGTTAAAAACTACACCGAGCAAGGCGGCGAGAAAACCGTCATCGGCGGGGAGCTTGAGATTGCGGTTGGCGGTAAATTGACCTTTGCAGGTAATGAACTTAAGCCTGCAGGAACTCAAGCTGACAGTACGGCATCAACGATTGAAGGCCTGGTAACCGATTTCAATGCCCTCCTCGCTAAGCTAAAAGCTGCAGGATTGATGGTACCGGAGTAATAACCTGGGTAAAATAATATTGGTTTTCGATTTTGAGGGTGGTATAATTAACTGATATTTCGAAGTGAGTCAGCCGCCAGTGAAGTGACGGGTTCTAAAGTGACAAAACGAGGTCTTATTGTCGGCGGGGCACTAACGCGCTTCCCCAAAATACCATTATACGGAGGAATGAATATTAATGGCGGAGACGGTTGTGGTTTGTGGAGAAGATCTAATTAAGGCTAAAGTTCCGCTGTGTCCGGTTTGTCAAAAGCCCGGACAGAAGGTTAATCAGCGGACAGTGCGCAGCTTGCTCAAACAAGAAATAAATTGGTTTATTGCAGAAGAGGACTATTTTATCTGCCTTTCGCGGGAATGCCCAACTTCCTACTATACGAAAGAAGGGATATCTTTCAATAAAGATGATCTTACAGTCCCAATATGGTTTAAGGAAGAGTCGCCGGTTCCGATTTGCTACTGCAAAAATGTTACGGATGAAGAAATACTTGATCACGTAGTAAACAAGCAGTGTTGTACAAACATTGGGGAAATTCAGGCTCATACAGGGGCGAATACCGGGAAGGAGTGCGCAACGAAAAATCCAACCGGCCGGTGATGTGGTCCAGTAGTGCAATCGGTGATTGCACAAGGCCTAAGAATTCTAAAGAAAGCTGACGATTAGTTTTGCCGAACATCTTTAATATGGCGGATAGAGCACAGCCTTTAATGGTTGTGCTTTTATTTTGCCGTAATTACTAAGAGGAGGTGGGCATATTGCTCGTTACCCTGGAGGATGTAAAACTGTATCTAAAAGTAGACGGTGATGAGGACAATACGCTCATCACCGATCTTATCAATGCCGCTGAAGAACTCTGCCAGGACATCCTGCGCTTTCCCCTGACCGAATTTACCGAGGTGCCGGAAACAGTCAAACAAGCCCTGCTCTACGCCGTCGGCAATCTCTATGAACTGCGGGAAGCAGTGGACATGAAAGCGTTAATTGAGTTTATGACCAGGCTTTTATTCGCCTACCGCCGGGAAGGGTGGTAATTATGAAGCAGCGCGATTTAATGGGTGAGATGCGGCAGCGGATTGCCTTGCAGGCCAAGACCATCACCAAATCAGAAGGAATACCTCAGGAAAACTGGACTACAGTTGCAACCATCTGGGCAGCAGTTGAAGACATATCGGGAAAGGAATACTTCCAGGCGGGGGCCATGCAGTCGGAGGTCACCACCCGGATTAAAATCCGCTACCGAAAAGGGATAACTCACTCAATGCGGGTACTGTATGGCTCCCGGGTATTTCAAATTCTGTCGGTAATCGATAAGGATGAGCGGCACCGCGTAATCGAACTGCTGTGCAAGGAGGTGGTTTAAAGGTGGCAGATCATATGACCCTGGAAGGCATGGAAGAAATTTTAGATAGGCTAAAGGAACTGGGGCAAAGAGCTGCTCCAGCAGAGAACCAGGCCCTCTATGCCGGGGCCAAAATCGTTAAAGATAACGCCAGCCGCAGAGCTCCCCGAAGCGCGGGGGCTAAGGAGCATTTGGCGGACAATATTGTGATTTCCGAACCGAAGCAGGATGAAAACGGCAAATACGTTAAGGTGGGGCCAAAGGCTCCCTTTTTTTACGGCAAATTTCTGGAGTACGGCACCTCCAAGATGACCGCCCGGCCTTTTATGGGTCCGGCTCAGGCGGAAAGTAAGAAACAGGTGCTGGAAACCATCAGGCAGACCCTGAAAGAAGGCTTAAGACTATGATCAATGTCAAACCGGAAGTCCTGGCGGCTTTGGAGGAAAACACAGATTTACTAGCTTTATTGGGCGGGCCTCATATCTACCAGCTGAAAGCGCCGGAGGGCTTAAATAAATACGTTACTTTGTTTGAGTTAACCAATTTCGATTCCGCCTGGGCCGACGGCACGGCTTTTGTGGCGGAGGTGCACCTGCAGGTGGATGTATGGGTAAAAGAAGCCAGCACCTCCCCTATCGCCGCCGAGGTGGATAAAACCATGAAAGCCCTGGGGTTTAAAAGAACCGGCAGCGCCGATCTTTATGAAAACGATACCAAAATATATCACAAAGCGCTCAGGTATGTAACTGAGCGGGAAGTTGAAGGAGGTTAAAAAATGGCAGGGGTACAAGTGGGCTTAAAAAATCTGTATTATGCTGTCCTAACCAAAGATGATGCTACCGGGGTTTCGTATCTTGCTCCGGTGAAAATCGCGGGGGCGATCAATGCTAAAATTTCCCCCAAATCCAATACTGAAGTACTCTATGCCGATGATGGTCCCGATGAGACCGCCACTGCCCTGGGTGAAATCGATGTGGAGTTTGAAGCAAAAGACATAAGTCTAACAGATCAGGCCGCCTTGCTGGGCCACAGCATAGTCGGCGGAGTCATGCTGAAAAAAGCCACTGACGTTGCCCCTTATGTGGCTTTGGGATTCATGTCCAAGAAAAGCAACGGCCAGTACCGCTACATCTGGCTGACCAAAGGCATGTTTGCCCTGCCGGATCAGGAATACGCGACTGGTGAGGATAAGCCGAAATTCCAGACCCCCAAGCTCAAGGGCACTTTTGTTAAACGCGCCTATGATGATCTGTGGCAGCGCATAGCTGATGAGGATCATCCCGACTTTGTCGCCGGTATCGGAGCCAACTGGTTTAATTCTGTTGAAGGAACTGCTGACACCACTCCTCCGACGGTGACCGTCGTCCCGGCTAACAACGCAACCAATGTGGCGGTTGGTTCTGCTGTCAACTGGACCTTCAGTGAAGCCATTCTGGCAAGCCAAGTGAGCGACAGCAATTTCTTCTTGATTAAGGATTCTGACGGATCGGCGGTGGCGGGCACCCTTTCAATAAATACCGCCCGGACAGTGGTCACCTTTACGCCCGGCGCTAACCTGTCGGCGGCAACCGCCTACCGGGCTATTTGTACCAAGGACGTTTGCGACCTGGCCGGAAACAGACTGGCGGCCAACAGCGTAACCAAATTTACCACCGCGTAAACTGGAGGGACACGACATGGCAACACCGACAATTTCCCTTAAAGGAAAGACCTACACCGCGCCGCCGCCCAAGGTCAAACTCTGGCGCGAAGTAACCAAATTCAAGGACAAATTCGGCGATAAAGAGCAAGGAGATGAGGAAGCTCTAAGCGAGATGGAACGCCTGATCGCCGCCGCCTTTAACCACCCGGAAATAACCGCTGAGGTTATTGAAGAGGAACTGGACCTAGATGAGTTTGTCCCCCTCTTTTACCAGATTGCTGGCTGGGTGGCCGAGGCAGTCAGCCGAAAGATGGCAGAACTCCCAAAGCAAGTCCCGCCGACGGACCGGACCTAAGCCATCTGTCGGCTTACCAAATGGTGGTGTATTTCTACTTGGCCCTGGCCCAAAGCTACCACTGGCTCCCGGAGCAGATTGACGCCATGGGACTCGATATGTTCTGGGACCTGCTCATTGTCGGCTCTATAGTTAACGAAGCGGAAAATAACCAAACCGGGTATATTGACGATATTTGGTGAGGGGGTGAGAACAGTTGGCAGAAACCATCGGTGAACTGCTGGTCAAAGTCGGGCTGGACAACACCGGCTTTAATCAGGGCATGAAGGAATTGGATCAGTCGCTTAAGCTGGCTAGGGCTGAATTTCAGGCAGCCGCTGCCAAGATGGGCGATATGGGCAGCGCCGCCGACCAGCTGAAATTAAAAGTTGAATATTTAAACAAGCAGGCTGAGGTGCAAAGGCAAAAAGTAGCCGCCTTAAAAGATGCCTATGAAAAAGCGGCGGGCAGTACCGAGCAGGATGCGGTGGCCGTGGAAAAACTGCGGATCAAAATGCTGCAGGCCGAAAAGGTTCTGGCCAATATGGAACACTCCCTCTCAAAGACGGTCAGGGAACTGGAACTGCAGGCTTCCGCTTGGACGCAGCTCTCTAAAAAGGCCGAAGAAGCCAGCCGGAAATTAAAAGCGGCAGGCAGCAGTATTGTGAGTGCCGGTCAGGGGTTGTCCCTGGCAGTTACCGCGCCGCTGATGGCCGCTGGCGGTGCCGCGGTGAAACTGGCCTCGGATACCAATGAATCCCTCAATAAGGTGGAGGTGGCCTTTAAGGATAACGCTCAAAGTGTGAAGGACTGGAGCGACACCACTTTGAAACGCTTCGGCATCGCCAGGGGCACTGCACTGGATATGGCCGCCACCTATGGGGACATGGCCACCAGCATGGGGCTCAACACCGCGCAGGCGGAAGAAATGAGCAAGACTCTGGTGGGTTTGGCCGGAGATCTGGCGAGCTTTAAAAACATCAGCATCGACATAGCGGATACCGCCTTAAAGTCGGTATTTACCGGCGAGACCGAATCTTTGAAAGAATTAGGCATTGTTATGACCCAGGCCAACCTGCAGGAATACGCCTACAGCCAGGGGATTAAAAAGAAGATCCAGGATATGAACCAGGCTGAGCAGACCCAGCTTCGGTACAATTACGTCCTGGCCATGACCAAGAACGCCCAGGGGGATTTCGAGAGAACCGGGACCGGAACGGCTAACCAGATGCGGGTTTTCTCCGAAAGCCTAAAAGAGCTGGGAGCAACCATGGGCCAGTATATCCTGCCGGTTATAACCCCATTAATCCAGCATTTAAATGAACTGGTGCAAAGATTCGGTGCTTTAAGTCCCAGCGTTCAAAAAACTATTCTGGTTGTGGCGGGGGTGGCCGCCGCCATAGGCCCGGTTGTCCTTATTATCGGCCAGTTGGTCACCGCCGCCGGGGCCATCTCCGGTGTAGTCAGTACAGCTGCGGCAGCTATCGCCAGCGCCGGTGGGGTTACCGCAGCCTTGGGGGCGGCTTTTACCGCCATAACCGGTCCCATTGGTATCGCCGCAGCCGTTATTGCCGGTTTGGTCTTAGCTGTCAAGGAGCTTTGGCAAAACAATGTGGGCTTTCGCAATACGGTAAAGGAAATTTGGTCCGATATTCAAGCTATCATAACCAAAGTTGGAACCGCCATCAAAGCGTTTTGGGATAAATGGGGTAAAGATATCACCGCTGTATTCACAAATATCTGGAACATTATCAAGGCGGTATTCCAGACTGCAGCGGATGTGATTGTTAACGCCTTCGGCTTTTTCCTGGACGTTTTGCAGGGAGACTGGCAAGGAGCCTGGGAGCATATCAAAAACATTTTTATCTCCCTGTGGAATGGGATTAAGACCGCGGTGGTCAACGCTTTCGAGGGTTTGAGAACCCTGCATAACACTCTGCTGGAGATAGGTACCCATATTATTCAGGGTTTGATCGACGGGATTAAAGGCCGGATAGATAAAGTCAGGGAAATCGCCGGGGAAATTGCCGAAACCGTCAAAAACAAGATTAAAGAAGCCCTTTCCATCCGCTCTCCCTCCCTGGTCATGAGCGAATACGGCCTTAACATCAGCGAAGGCTTGAGTACAGGCATGCAGGAAGGCTTGCCCCTTGTGGAAGGCTCGGTATCCGACATTATTGCCACTCTCGTCGATATGCGAAACAGCCTGGAAAAGATAGCGGCTGAAACCAATGCCAAGCTGCTGGAAGCGGAAAAAGAGTACGCCGACCAGTGCCGGGAAGT